>MDTA01044145.1_pt1 | contig 12425 bp, 13 predicted proteins | sample 811151 | NCBI WGS metagenome assembly MDTA01 (sample SAMN05326648, study PRJNA326480) | marine metagenome | isolation source: seawater | place: Indian Ocean: South | collected 2010
ACGTATGGTGTAGCTATAATACCAAATTTTTATAACGAAAAAGAAGTTACTGATATGAAAAATAGCTGCATCGAACACCTAGATAGTTTGCCTTTAGAAAAATTAAAAACTGATGAATATATATCAAATATGAAAGTTAATATTAATAACCAAGAAGTTTACCTTGAAAGATTGGGCGGATCTTTAAAACTAAAAGGCCTTAATATTTTTTTTAAAGACATAGGCAAAAGAATAGAAATGAAGCTTATTAATTTAATTTATCATTTGTCCTTTAGGGGACCATTTTTGATTTATAATCTTACTCACGATGGATCATTTAAACATCCGGCTGTACCAATGCCTAAAACAAATGATGAAGCAATAGCTGGAAAAGCTCATGTAGATTTATATAAGCACCGTCTGAGATGTTTTATTGCTTTAGATGATGTTAGAAACGATAACGGACCAACAGTTTATTATAAAAATTCGATGAACTTTAAAGAAATAAAAGAAAACCACTTGAACATATTTCTCAAAGATTTTGATTTTAACCTTGATAAAGGCGGGGATCATTATTTAAATGAAGAGAAAAAAAGCTTTTTAGAGAAAAAAAATTTAAAATCTAAATTGACATGCAAAAAAGGAGATTTAGCACTTATAGACTTAAAAACCGCTCATTATGGAACCCTTCCTGAAAAAGGACAACGACATCTACTTTGGTTATACTATTAGTATTAAAATAAAATAAAAAATTATGAATAATAAAGGGAAATATCATGACAACTTAATCGAATATGCGATTAATGCAAAAAAAAATAGCATTCCTTATCCAAAGAGATTTTGTTTTGTTTTAACAAACTTATGTAACCTTGCTTGTACTTTCTGTTTTCAGGATAGAAAAAAACAAAACGGAGCAATGACAGCAGAAGATTGGATAAAACTTGCCGATCAATTACCAAAAGATTCAAGAGTTACTCTAACAGGTGGTGAACCAATGGTAATAAAAAACTTTGAAAAAATTTTTGATCATGTTGCTAAAAGATTTGAATGTAACATGATTACCAATGGTATGTTGCTTACAAAAGATCTAATTGACTTTATGTTGAAATATAAAAACTTTAAAGTTTTATCAATTTCTATTGATAACAAAAAAAACACAATAAGAAAACAGGCTAATATTCAAGAGAGTAAATGGGATGAAAAATGGAATCATGTAGAAAATATGATGTTATATTTTCAAAAAAGAAAAAAGGAATTAAATTACAATCATTGTAACCTTGACTCAAAAACAGTTGTTTTAGATGAAAATGCAAAAGATCTTTTAAAAATTCACAAATATTGCGTGGAAGATTTGCAATGTGATACACATGCATTTCAATTCTTAAAAGGTTCTCCGATTCAACACTCAGATATTATGTTTAAATTTGAAAAAATATTCGAAAAAAGCATTGCACCAGATTATAAAAATTGGAAAATAATTATCGATCAACTTAAGAAAATTAAAGAATATAATAAAAAAAATAAAAAAACTGCATTTTTACACCCAGCGTTAGCATCAGTAGCAGATGATGATAAAAAAATTGATATGGATTATTGCAACAATGTAAATCATGATAAAAAAAATTATAAACCTTGTGCTGCGCCATGGGGAACAGCTAATATTAATGTAGACGGCACATTCTTTCCTTGTCTAGCAGTAGATATGGGTAATGTAAAAGATGGTTTAGATAAAGTGATATTTGGAAAAAAATTTAAAAAATTTAAAGAAGTTATTGCCAAAGAAGGTACAGTTGAAGCCTGCAATCGTTGTGGTTGGTTAAAACCACTAAATTAATTTTTTATTATTATAAAAATTTCTTCATATAAATATGAATTTAAAATCGATTTCAAAGAAAATTAGAAAAACTATACTTAATACAATTTATACAGCAAAAACTGGTCATATAGGTGGCAGTCTTTCTTGTGTTGATATATTAATATCTTTGTACTTTGGAAAACATTTAAAGTTTGATCCTAAAAAACCAAAACTAAAAGACAGAGATCGATTAATTGTAAGTAAAGGTCATGCAACTGCTGCATACTATTCAGTTCTTGCACATTTGGGATTTATAAAAATTTCAGAGCTACAAACTTATTGCAGAAATAATACTAGATTGGCAACACATTTGAGCGGAAGTGTACCAGGAGTAGAATTTGACACAGGATCTCTTGGGCATGGTCTGGGTATAGCTTGTGGATTGGCATATTCAGCAAAAATCGACAAAAAAAAATACAAAGTTTTTGCTTTAATTAGTGATGGAGAGTTATACGAAGGATCAGTTTGGGAAGCTCTTTTATTTGCCAGTCACTACAAGCTTAATAATTTAATTATAATTGTTGATAGAAATAATCAGATTGTTATGGATAAGACGGAAGATTGCATAAAACTAAATCCTTTAGAAAAAAAATTTAAATCTTTTGGTTACAAGACATTTCAGATTAATGGGCACTCGTTTAAGGATTTAGATAGAGTTTTCAAAAAAATAATGAAAAAAAAGAATTCTCCTCCAACGGTTGTTATTGAAAATACAATTAAGGGAAAAGGAATATCTTTTATGGAGAAAAATGTTAAATGGCATCATGCTGTCCCTAAAAAAGAAGAATTTGAAAAAGCACTTAAAGAATTAGGTTAATTTATGAAACCAAATAAAGAGAACATCGATATTATGACAGCTTTTTTTCAAGAGCTAGAGAGTTTTGGAAAAAAAGATAAAAATCTTTTTTTTATTTCGGCTGATCATGGAGCATGGGCTCTTGCAAATTTTAAAAAGAAACTTAAAAAACAATACATGAATATAGGAATATCCGAACAAAACATGATTAGTTTTGCTGCCGGCATGGCTCTTAATGGAAAAAAAATATTTTTATTTACAATCACTCCTTTTATTACTCAAAGATGCCTTGAACAAATAAAGATGGATTTATGTTTTCCAAATCTTCCAGTTACTATTGTGGGAAATGGCTCAAGTTTAACATACGCTTATCACGGAACTTCGCACCAGGCCATAGAAGATATAGCAATGTTGAGATCTCTTCCGAATTTAAAAATTTTAAATCCTTGCGATAATATTTCTTCAAGAGAAGCGGTGAAAGTAGCGTATAAATCAAATCAACCGGTATATATAAAATTAGACAAAGGTTTTTTTCCTGATACGTATTCAAGCTTTTCCGAGCTAAAAGAAGGAGCTTATGAGCTTGGCAATAGAAAAGAAGAAAGTGAATTATGCATTTTTTCAACAGGAAGCATGATTGAAACAGCAAAAAATATTTCTAATGATTTAAAAAAAGAAAACATAAATTCAACAGTGGTTGATATTTTTTGGGTAAAACCCTTAAATAAAGACAAAATCAAAAAAATTATAAATAAACATAAAGCGGTAATAACCATTGAAGAACAGCATATTGATGGTGGCATAGGATCTCAAATCTGTGAAATTTTAGCTGAGGAAAATATTAACGTTCCTATAAAAAGATTTGGGATAAAGGATAAATATTGCAAATCATATGGAAGTAGAGATTGGTTACGAAAATTTTATGAAATTGATAGAGATACGATATTTAAAAAAATCCTTAGTTGGCTAAAAAAGTAATTTTGTGAAAAAAGTAAATTATATCGTTTTGGGTAATACAGGTTTTATTGGTAAGAATTTAGAAAACTATCTCTTAAGAAAAAAAAAAAATGTTAAAGGATTTGCTTCAAAAAAAATTAATCTACTAATAAAAGCAAAAGCACTTAAACTTTCAAAATTTATTAACAGAAAAACTATAATATTTTTTCTTTCTTTTAATAAAAATCAAAAAAACGCTACTGCAGAAGATTTACAAAAAAATTTATTGTTAACAAAAAATTTTCTAGAGGTACTTAACAAAAAAAAACCAAAATCTGTATTATTTTTTAGCTCTCAATCTATATATGGGGAAAACACAAACAATACTAATACCACAGAAAAAACCTTGCCAGATCCAACTTCTTTTTATGGTATAGCAAAATATACAGCGTAAATAATGATGACAAAATATTGTTTAGAAAAAAAAATACCTTTAATTATAGTTAGAATTCCAAGAGTCTATGGTTTAGGTGACGATGTAAATAATTATGGTCCGATGAAATTTACTGATTTTTTTAAAAAAAAAAAAACTTTGACTTTATGGGGAGACGGAAGTGAGAAAAGAGATTATTTGTATATTGGTGATCTAAATGAGATTTTATTAAAATTAATCAAGAAGAATTTTACAGGTTTAGTAAATATCTGCTCTGGAACTGCTCATTCCTTTTTACAGATAATAAAGCATATAGAATCTTTAACTAAACAAAGATATAAGTTAAAAAAAAAGAAAAGATCCAGACCAAAAGTTGATCATATAATGAATAATAAATTTTTAAAACAAATTATAGGAGATTATAAATTCACATCTTTAAAGAGTGGATTAAGCCTATTAATAAAAAATTAAATAACTTATGTCCAAAAAACTAAAACATTCAGGATTAAAGTACAAAAGTTATAGTAAAAGAGAGAACACTAACAATAAATTACTCTATAAATTTTTTAAAAATAGCCCAGTCAATCAAGAACACATATTAGATAATGTTGGTTTATATTTTAATTCTAAATTTTTATCGAGAATACTTACTCTAAATGAAATTTATAAAATGATACTAGACACCGAGGGTGTTATCTTGGAATTTGGAGTAAGATGGGGACAAAACCTTTCAGTTTTTACTGCACTTAGGGCAATTTATGAACCATACAACATAAAAAGAAGAATAGTAGGATTTGATACTTTCAAAGGTTTTGCAAGCTTAAGCAAAAAGGATGGTAAAAGAATGAAAAGAGGAGATTTGTCTGTCCCAAAAAATTATTATGATTATTTATCTCAATTATTGGGTCATCTTGAAAAGTTTAATCCAGTCTCACACATTAAAAAGCATGAACTTATAAAAGGAGACGCTACAAAATCTATAAAAAAGTTTTTAAAAAAAAATCCCCAAACAATAATATCTTTAGCTTTTTTTGATTTTGATATTTATAAGCCAACGAAAGTTTGTTTAAAAGCAATATTGCCTCACTTAATTAAAGGAAGCGTTCTTGTTTTTGATGAATTAAATGACAAAGTTTCTCCTGGAGAAACTGCAGCACTTAAAGAAGTATTTAAATTACACAAGGTAAAACTTAAGAGATATAGATATTCAACCAGAATATCGTACTTTGTGGTCGAATAAAAAAAATCTATAAAAAAACTAAATGCGAATTGGAATAGATTTCGATAATACAATAGCAAACTACGATGAAGTTTTTTGTAAGGTTGCCATCAATAATAAACTAATAAAAAAAGATTGGAGTGGTAACAAACAGGCGTTAAGAAAAAAAATAATTAAAGATAATAATGAAGAGGTTTGGAAAAAACTTCAAGGTCTTGTTTATGGAAAATATATGCATCTTGCAAAACTAAGCGAAGGTTTTATTAATTTCCTATTTAAATCAAAACTACTGGGTGCAAAAGTTTATATAGTAAGCCATAAAACTATCCATGGCCATTACGATAGAAACAAAGTGCCATTAAGACAAGTTGCACTAAAATGGATAATAAAAAAAAAATACCTAAATTTGAAAAAATATATTTCGAGGATTCCATAGATAATAAAATCAGAAGAATAAATAATTTAAAATTAGATTATTTTATAGACGATTTAGAATTAATATTAAAAAACAGAAAATTTTCAAAAGATACTAATAAAATATTATTTAGCAGACAGGTAAAAAAAAAATTATCAAAAAATATTAAACAATTTAATAAATGGTCAAATATTAGAAAGTGTATATTTGGGCCAGAAGGATTAAAAGAAATTAAAACTTATGCCGAATTTATTTCTAAAAAAAAAATTTTCAGAGTGAATAAAATTAAAGGTCAAAGAAATAGTCAGCTATATAAGATAATTTATAAAGATGGTCTAATAGGTGCTCTTAAAAATTATCCAGCCGAAGATTTGGATAGAAGAAAAAGACTAAAAAGAGAATATGAAAGTTTACAACTAATGAAAAAAAATGGTTTTAAAGATGTGTCTAAAGTTTTGTATCAGAATGAAAATTTAAATATTATTATATTTCAATGGATATCTGGAATAAAACCAATCAAAATTGACAATCACGAATTAAATAAGTCTATAAATTTTATAAAAAAAATAAAAAAAATATCTAGAAAAACAGTCGGAAATTTTTATTTTGACGCTGTGGAATCGTGTAAAAGCCTAAAAGATATTACAAGCCAAATAAATTATAAAATGGACGATCTTTTAAAATCAAAAAATAATTCAGGAAAATTTAAACATTTTTTAAGATTTATGTTAAAGCCAACTTATATGAATTTACATAAAGAAGCTAAGAACTCCAAAATGTACAAACTATTTATTAAACCAATAAATAAAAATTATGAAATATTAAGTCCATCAGATTTTGGTTTTCATAATGCAATAAAAAAATCAAAAAAAATAATTTTTATTGATTTTGAGTATTTTGGAAAAGATGATCCAGTAAAATTGGCTGCTGATTTTTTGTTACATCCGGGTATGAAACTTAAAGATGATCAAAAAAAGAAATGGTTAAAGGCAGTTTTAAAAGTATTTAAAAGAGATAAGTATTTTGAACAACGTTTAAAATTTTTAATACCTTTTTATGCAATCAGATGGTCTTTGATAGTCTTAAATGATTTTAGAAAATCTGACTTTAATCAAGAAAACTATAATCAAGAAAACTATAAAAACTTTATTATCAACAAAAAATTATCTTTTAATAAAAGAATTAAACAAATAAACAAATCTTTATATTTTTGTAATTTGGTGAGAAGTCAAGGATATCAAAAATGGCTAAATTAAAAGTAAAAAATACTAAATTAGATAATAGATCAATTTATCTTAGAAAATTAATTCTTAAAGGATTAGCAGGTGGCAAGAGAGGACATATAGGCTCCTCCATGTCCCTAGTGGAAATCCTAAGAGTTTTGTATGACCATGTTTTAAAATATAATCCAAAAAAAATAAATTTAGAAGAAAGGGATAGATTTATTTTAAGCAAAGGTCACGGTTGTTTAGCCTTATATGCAATTTTAAGTGACAAGGGATTTTTTAGCAAAGAAAAACTTGAAACATTCTGTAAATCAAAATCTATATTGGGAGGCCACCCAGATAGAAATATTCCCGGAGTAGAAACAACCACTGGTTCATTAGGACACGGTCTATCAATTGGTATAGGTATTGCTTTATCTTTAAAAATAAAAAAAAGAAAATCTAAAGTTTATATAGTTTTAGGAGACGGAGAGATGAACGAAGGTTCAGTTTGGGAAGGATTGATGTCAGCTTCAAAGCATAAACTAGATAATTTGGTAGTTATAGTGGATCATAACAATCTCCAAACCTATGGAAGCCCTGAAGAAGTAGCGGGCTTGAGTAACATAAAAGACAAAATGATAAGTTTTGGTTTTAGAGTAAAGGAAGTCGATGGACATTCAACAAAAGATATTAAAAAAGCACTTAAAAATAAAAAAAATAATTCAAAAAAACCACTGGGATTAATTTGCAGAACTATAAAGGGTAAGGGTATAGATTTTGCTGAAAATCAATTAGATTGGCATCACAAAGCCAATTTAGACGATCTTACAATAAAAAATATTTATAATTCACTTAATAAAATTTCTTAAAATGAGACAGGCAGTTTTAAAATCTCTAGAAAAATTAGCCAATAAAAATAAAAAAATTATTTTTATAGGTTCTGATCTGGGTCCAAATGTTCTTAAAAATTTTAAAAAAAAGCACCCAGATAGATTTTTTATGGAAGGTGCGGCCGAACAACATATAATTTCTATGGCTTGTGGAATGGCTCAAGAAGGATTTATACCTTACGTTAATACTATAGCAACTTTTTTGACCAGACGATGCTTTGAACAAATATCATTAAATATGGGACTTCAGAAAACGAAAATTAGATTAATAGCCAATGGCGGAGGTTTGGTTTACGCTCCTCTCGGTCCAACTCACTTAGCTATTGATGATATTTCAATTATGAGGACAGTACCAAACATGACAATTTTAGTTCCAGCCGATGCTGTAGAAATGTCCATGCTTATGAAAGAAACAGCGAGTCATCCCGGACCAATTTACATAAGAGTAGCTAAAGGTGGTGATCCAGTTGTTACAAATGGTTTATATAATAAATTTAAAATAGGAAGATTATACAAGGTAGGAAAGGAAAAAGAGGTTATAATTATAACAACAGGAATAACTCTAAATACTGCACTAAAAATTAGAGAAACTTTAAACCGTAAAGGTTTTAAAATTGGCGTAGTTCACGCTCCAACCGTAAAACCTATAAATCAAAAACAATTATATAGTTTAACAAAAAGTGCCTCAGTTATAATCACAATTGAGGAACAAAGTATAGTAGGTGGGCTTGGAGGGGCTGTATCAGAGATGTTAATGGAAAAGAAACTTAAAAAACTTAAAAAATTTAAAAGAATTGGATTACCAGATGCTTTTCCTGAGGGATATGGTAGACAGCACAACATGATGGAAAGGTACGAAATTGACTTTAAAGGTTGTTTAAATAAAGTAAAAAAAATTATCAAATAAATGGGAAAACTAGTCAACTTTGTAGGTCGTCTTCATAAGTCAACTAAAAGAAACTATCTTGAGAGAATGGTAAACCAAAAAGTTTACTGTATGAAAAAAGCAAGAAAGTTTGAATATGATTATTGGGATGGAAAAAGAAAATTTGGTTATGGAGGATACAGATATATACCAGGGAGATGGACTTCTGTAGCTAAGAACATGATTAAAAAGTACAAACTTAGCAATAAGTCAAGAGTTTTAGATGTTGGTTGTGGTAAGGGATACATACTTTTTGAAATGAAAAAGATACTTCCTAACCTAAAAGTTTATGGGTTTGATGTATCAAAACATGGAGTCAAAAATTCCAAGCCAGAAGTTAAAAAAAATCTTTTCATTCGTGATGCAAGAAAAAAATTTCCATTTAAAAATAACCATTTTGATTTAGTGATTTCTTTAGCATGTCTTCATAATTTAAATGTTCATGAATTAGAGAAATCTATCAAAGAAATACAAAGGGTAGGAAAAAGAGCTTATATTATGGTTGAAGGTTATAGAAATGAGCAAGAACTTTTTAATTTACAGTGTTGGGCATTGACTGCAGAAACTTTCTTTGACGATGAAGAGTGGAAGTGGATTTTTAAGAAATGTAAATATACCGGTGATTTTGAATATATATATTTTGAATAATGATAAAAAAATTTAATTGGAAAGAAACTAAAAAATCTGTCTTTTTTGAGAAAAAAAAAAAAGAAAATAACCTTAATTACTAAGAAGAACATAGAATTTTTAAAGCACAACAGCAATCAGTTAAATAAAAAAAGTAGAGTTTGCATTCATGAAAATGATAAAGAAAGAATCCACGAAATGATTGTTTTTCATAAAAAAGGGTCCTATGTAAGACCGCACAAACATTTAAACAAATTGGAGTCTTTTTTTATCATCAGCGGAGAAGTGACTTTAGTTATTTTTAATAAAAAAGGTATACCTATAAAAAAATTAGATATGGGCGATTATCATTCTGGAAAAATATTTTTTTATAAAATGAAAAAAAATTACTTTCATACACAAATCATAAAAAAAGATACCATGTTTAAAGAAGTTACAAATGGACCATTCAAAAAAAATAAAACTTTAAATGCAAAATGGTCACCAGAAGATAACAAAAAATCTGAAGTGAAAAGATATTTAGTTTATTTAAAAAATTATAAAACTAAATAATTAAAAAATCTATTAATGAACAAGTTTGAAATTGAAAGCCCGATTTTTAGGCATTCTGATTTAAAGTTAATTGGTAAAAAAATAAATATACAAAAGTATAATAATTATTATTTGAACTGCACAAAGGGTCTAAAAGAGAATTTGAAAGAGTTTAAATCAAAAAAATATGCTCATATAGATCATGACAGTAAATTTTTTTTTAGTAAAAATAAAAGCAAACCTATTAAAAGAAGTGATATTTTAGCAAAGATAATTAAGGAAAAAGTAAAAGATAAAAATTTAAAAATTTTAGATTTTGGCTGTAACAAAGGTTCTTTATTAAAAAAGCTTTCGAAAATGGGATATAAAAATTTGTATGGCTATGATTTAGGTTCTAATTACAAAAAATATTTTAAGAGTAAAAAAATTATTTTTACAAAAAATTTAAAAAAATATAATAGTTTTTTTCACTTTATAATTTTTTCTCATACCATTGGATATTCAGAAAACATAGAGAAATTATTTATTTTAATAAAAAAAATTCTGAAAAAAAAATCATTACTCTTCTTTAATATTCAAGATATTGAAAAAAGACCTATAAATTTTTTTCTTGGAGATCAAAAATATCATTTTAATAAAAAAATGGTTAATAATTTTTTTAGCAAATACGGAAAAGTGCTTTTTATTAAAAATGATTTTTTATCACATGAGATATTATTTTTTTTAAAATTGAGAGAAAGAAACAAAAAAAAATTTGCTTATGTCGATTCTAGTGAAATTAAAAAAGCAAAAAATTTAATAAAAAATATAAAAAAAATAAAAAATAAATGTGATGTTCTTGGTAATAATTTAGGTGCCGCACTGAGCGTTGCAATATTAAAAAAAAAAATAAAAAATATAGTTATCGAGAAACTTCCACCTTCAGACTATTTTCTAAAAAAAAAAATTATCGGAATTAAAAATCATAAAAAAAATAATATCCCATTACTAGTAAATTTTAGCCAAGAAAATAAAGCAATTATAAAGCGACTAAAACAAAAACATAATTTAAATAAAATTATAAATATATAATGAAAATCCCTTATTTAGACTTAAGAGAAAAAAATATTTCCCATAGAAGAAAATTATTAGGAAGATTTAATAGAATTTTAAAACATGGAAGAATAATTAATGGACCTGAGGTAAAAGAGTTCGAGAATAAAATTTCAAGACTCCTAAAAAGAAAGTATGTTGTAGGTCTTGGTTCCGGAAGTAGCGCATTATATTTAGCTCTTAAATCCCTAGATATTGGTCCAGGAGATGAAGTTATAACTACTCCTTTTACATGGATTATAACTATTAATGCAATTCTACAAACAGGGGCAAAGCCAAAATTTGCAGATATAAATAATGATTTAAATATAAATCCGAATAGCATTGAAAACCTAATTACAAAAAAAACTAAAGCTATAATACCAATGCATGTTGGTGGCCACATGTGTGATATGATTAAAATATCACAAATTGCCAAAAAAAATAATTTGCACATTGTAGAAGATGCAGCGCAAGCAATATGTAGTTCTCTTAACGGTAAAAAGGCTGGTGATTTCTCAACAGTTTCTGCTTTCAGTCTAAACCCAATGAAGGTTCTCAATGCATATGGAGAATGTGGTTTCGTTGGTACAGACAGCAATAAAATAAGAAAAAAAATCTTAATGTTAAGACACGCTGGTACAGCACAAGATAAGAAAAAAATTAAAATAAATAATTGTTATTATCCTTCACTAAATCATAAAATAGATACTTTACAGGCATCTTTAGTACTAGAAAATCTAAAAAAACTTAAAAACAAATGGAGATATCGTGAAAAAATTGCAAAGATTTATGATAGTGAATTGAAAGATTTAGTAAATATTCAGAAGTACCATAAAAAAGAAATTCATGGCAGATATCTTTATATTTTTACATGTGAAAATAGAAATGAACTTTTTAAAAATCTTAAAAACAAGGGAATAGAATGTAAAATATTTTATTCACCATTAGCATCTGATGCGCCAATCTTTAAAAATTCATTAGCTGCAAATATTAAAAATTCAAGGAAATTGATAAAAAAAAGTTTATCCATCCCTTTGCATGAAGATCTAAAAGAGAAACAAGTAAGCTATATAGTTAATAGCATAAAAAAATTTTATAAATAAATATGTCAAATCTTTTTAAAATTAATAAATTATGTAGGCTATGCAAATCATCAAAATTAAGTAAAATAGTTTCAATTGGTGATAGTCCAATTTATGAAAAATATTCCGAAAAAAAAGATAAGGAAAAAAAACAACAACTTGTTCCCCTAGACCTCTATCTTTGTAATGATTGTTTTCATGTGCAACTTATTCATGTTGTAAATCCTGACTATTTATGGAGCAATTTTACTTTTAAAACTTCTAGAAATAAAAAGATCGAAAATCACTATGAAGATTATGTAAATGATTTATTCAACTTTTCAAAAAAAGAGAAAAAAAATTTTATATTAGATATTGGAAGTAATGACGGGACATTATTAAAATTATTTAAAGACAAAAAAATTAAAAAAGTTCTTGGCATAGATCCTGCAAAAAATGTAGCTGAAGAAGCAAAT
>MDTA01148114.1_pt1 | contig 12425 bp, 14 predicted proteins | sample 811151 | NCBI WGS metagenome assembly MDTA01 (sample SAMN05326648, study PRJNA326480) | marine metagenome | isolation source: seawater | place: Indian Ocean: South | collected 2010
ATTTGGAATGATTAGAAAATCATCTAATCGAAATTATAGTAATTTAGATAGTTTTATACATAATAAAAATTTTAGTTTAGTGCATGGTGACATCTTAGATATATTTTCAATAGAAAAAATTGTAAGAGAAATTAAACCACATGAAATCTATAATTTTGCTGATCAAGACCATGTGAAATGGAGTTATCAAATACCTTCTTATTCATTTGATGTAACAGCTTTTTCAGTTCTGAAAATGCTAGAAATTATAAAAAATGTCGACAAAAAGATTAAGTATTTTCAACCTTTCACTTCAAATATGTTTGGAAATATTTCAAAAAGTAAATTGAACGAGAGTGAAAAATTTGCACCTTTAAGTATATACGCGTTAAGTAAAGCTAGCGCATTCCACATATGTGAATTTTATAAAAACGTATTTAATTTAAAAATTTATGGGGCAATTTTTTTTAATCATGAGTCAGAAAGAAGAACTTCTGAGTATGTAACTAGAAAAATTACTAAAGCAGTAGCAAGAATTTTTTATAATAAACAAAAGAAATTATTTTTAGGTGATATAAATGCCAAAATTGACTGGGGATATGCACGTGATTATGTTGAAGCATCTTATAGACTTACACAGCTAAATAAACCTGATTATTTTGTAATTGGTTCTGGAAAAGCTTATTCAATAAAATACTTTGTTAAAAAAGCTTTTGATTATGTTGGTTTAGATTATAAAAAATATATATTTATTGATAAAAGTTTAATCAGAAAAAACAAGAATAAAACTTTAGTTGCTGATACCAAAAAAGCAAAAAAATTATTTAATTTTAAAATTAAAACTAACATTGATAATTTAATTAAAATAATGATGTAAAATGATTTGGCAAAAGAAAAAAATGATAAATAATTCAATATTACTATGTACGTATAATGAGGGAAAATATATCAAAGATACCATCCTAAACTTAGATAAATCATTATCAAATCTAGAAATTGTTATTGTCGATGATAATTCTAAAGATAATACGTTATCCATAATCAAAAATTTAGAAACAAATTGTAAAATTAAATTAATTAAAAGAGAAAAAATAAAAGGTTTAGGATCTGCTTTTCAAAGAGCATTGATCGAGTCAACTGGTGAAAATATCGGGTGGATAGATACCAATATGGGTGAGTTAGCTGAATTATTTCCAAAAATGATTAATCAATTACAGAAATATGATTTAATATTATTATCTAGATATGTGGATGGAGGATCTGATGAAAGGATATTTATAAGAGTTTTTTGCAGTAAACTCATTAACTTCTTTTGCAGATTAATACTAAGCAACAAAATTAAAGATTATACTAGTTCAATTTTTATTATGAAACGTAAAGTTTTAGATGAAACGGCAATTTTAGGTTACGGACACGGTGATTTTTTTATCGAATTTTTGTTTTCAGCAATTAAAAAAGGTTATTTAATTAAAGAAATACCTTATGTACAAAAAAAAGATGAGGAAGATGGAAATACTACGACTTCACCTAATTTAGTTCGTTTTTTTATTCTAGGTTTTTTTTACTTTTTAAGAGTTTTAATAACAAGATTTAGAAGAAATTAATTAATGATTGAAAAAATTAAACACAAGAAACAACTTTTTGCTTTAATAGTTAGAGGCAAGTATAGAAGTAAAAAAGGAATTTCATTTTTTACCGACAATAAAGCTATCCAACAATTTGGATATATGTATCATAAAAAGAATCATATAATTAAACCTCATTTGCATAGAAAGCAAACAAGGAAGCTTCTTCATACTTCTGAGGTTATCTTATTATTAAAAGGAATTCTTAGGGTTGACTTTTACAATAAAAAAAAAGTTTATCTTTTTAGTAAGCTTTTAAAAGAAAAAGATATAATCATGCTAGTTCATGGAGCTCACGGATTTAAAGTAATTAAAGATGTACAAATGTTAGAAATAAAACAAGGGCCATATATTACAAAGTTAGATAAAGTAAAATTTGATGAAGCTGATGAGTCTAAAATTAAAATTAAAAAATAAATTTATTCCTGTAAATACTCCAAAAATATTTTCTCAAGAAAAAAAATATATTAATAAAGCTTTATCTACAGGCTGGATATCTTCAGAGGGACCTTATGTAAAAGAATTTGAAAATAGATTTTCAAGTTTTAATAAAAGAAAATATGGTATAGCGGTTTCCAGCGGTACAGCAGCATTAGAAATTGCTATAAAATCTCTTAATCTTAAAAAAGGTGACGAAATAATAGTTCCATCCTTTTCAATTATTTCTACAGTCCTTTGTATTATCAAAAACGGTTTAAAACCTATTTTAGTTGATAGTGATTTAAAAAACTGGAATATGGATGTAAATCAAGTATTGAAAAAAATTAACAAAAAAACAAAAGCCATAATTGTTACTCATATTTATGGTTTTCCAGTCGATATGAAAAATATATTAAAAGTCGCAAACAAAAAAAAAATAACTGTTATCGAAGATGCTGCAGAAATGATAGGTCAAAAATATAAAAATAAAATCTGCGGTAGTTTTGGAAAAATAAGTACCTTTAGTTTTTATGCAAACAAACACATAACAACAGGTGAGGGGGGAATGATATTAACAAACGAGAAAGATATATATGAAAAATGCAGATCACTTAGAAATTTATGTTTCAGTACCAGCGGTAACAGGTTCAATCATAATGATATAGGATGGAATTATCGTTTCACAAACCTACAAGCTGCCATAGGATTAGGTCAATTAAAAAATATTAACTGGATCGTTAAAAGAAAAATGGAAATAGGCAAACGATATTATAAAAATTTAAAAACAAATAAAAATATAATTCTACAAGATTTAAAAAAACCCTATGCAAAGAATATATTTTGGGTTTATGGTATTTTGCTCAAAAAGAATTATAAATTAAGTAGAGATATAATAACAAGAAAATTACTAAAAGCTAACGTTCAAACAAGAAATTTTTTCTATCCAATGCATAAACAAAAAATCTTTATTAAAAAAAAGATTTTTTCCAAGGGTCTAAAATTTCCAAACTCAGAATATTTGGCTAATAAAGGATTCTATGTGCCATCCGGTCTTGGCATTACGAATAAAGAAATTGATTTAGTCTCTGCAAAAGTTAATGAAATTATTAATTAGGACTTATTTTTAACTCTTTTAAAAGTTTATTTATAAAATTTGAGATTATTTCTCTTTCTCTTTCATCAAAATAACTATCTTTTTCTGTACCTTTTTCCATTTCAATTAGGATTTTTTCTTTAATTTCTATTCTTTTTTTTTGGTCCTTAAGATTTGTAACTTGTTCAGTAATATTGTCTAAACGAGACCCAAGTGTTAATTCGAATAATATATATAAGAAAAAAATGACTACTAAAGATTTATAAATAAATAGCTTCATTTAGATGTGATATTATAAAATATTATTTTAATCTAGTTTTTTTTATAAATAGTATTTATAGAAGTGTTATTCACTTTAATATCATGTAATCTTGTAAAAGTATCTGATGATATTATAAAGTTTTTTCTTAATTTTGGCATGTACGAATTTATTAAATAATCTGATTCCTCTGGATTATATACTATATTAATTCTTTTTCTTTCAGATGAATTAAGTTTTAAAACAGAGACTTTTAGATCTGAAAAGCTAATTGTGGAGACATTTATATTATTTCTATTATCATTATTTAGGATAAATTTTAATGATTGATAATTAGATAATCCCCAATAATCTAAATCAAACTTACTTGAGGCATATTTAACTGAGACAAGATTGAAATAATTATTTTGATAAGGATGATTTTTGTAAATCCAAGTTAAATTATAAGATATGTTTAAAAATATTATAAAATTAATAAAATATTTAAAATAATTTTTTTTATTTTTTATTATTGTATTATACCCATAAACTGAAAAATATATTACTGCACAATATAAAAAATATAAATGTCTCCATCCATTAAATTGGGAAATATTAAATTTAATTGTTAAAAAACATATGCTAATTAATACTAAAAAAAGATAAAAATCGTAGAATTCAGTATCATTAGTCCAAATTCTTGTTTTTTTTTCATCTAAATTTACTATTTTCTTGACAAAATTTGTAATTACGTAAAATAAACCAATAGTAAAAAGAATACAGACAATTACGGGTGTAGTTATATAAAACCAAATTATTCTATAATACCATGGTGTGTTTATGGATGATAAATATTCACCATTAAAAAATGTTATCACCGATAAGTTATTATGATTATCTATAATATCTAAATAAGCTTTGATAAAATTATCAATTGGATTAAACCACAGGTAAGGCCATAATATTACTATAAAAAAAAAAGTGGAAATTAATAAAATAGTAATCTTTTTAATATTAGTTGAAATTTTTTTATTTTTTTCAAATAAATTTATAATATACATAATCATAAAAATTAAGAATGGTACAATTCCTAAAATTTTTGCATTTATCAGTAACGCAGCTGTAAAAGAATAGATAATTATATTTCTTGTTCTATTGTCAGAAATAACATTCTGTATTGTATATATATTGAAAACAAAAAGTGAAAAGAAAAATATGTCTCTAGAGTTATAAGAAGATTCTGCAAAAAATCTTGGCGTCAAAAATATAAAAACAACTGCTACAATCGAAACAGTTTTTGAATTATATCTTGTATTTAGTAATCTAAAAACAAATATTAAACTTAAAAGGTAAATTATATAATTTACTAGATGTGATAACTCATAAATTTTTTCAATTTCATTTATTTCAAATAAATCTGAAGTAAACGCTATCAGTGTCTCAAATAATGCGGGGTGATTTCGTAACGAACTTTCATCAATTTCATTTTTGAGTGATTTTAACTCAGAAAAATTTAAATTTGATAGTAAATTTATATATTTAATTATGAATTCTTTATAAAAAACTCCGTTTATTCTGTAATATTCATCATCAATAGAAAGTCCGAAATCTTTATAAATATTAATACCTACAAATATAAAGATAATGAATAATATAAGATAATATTTCTCTTTTATTAATTGACTATTTACCATACTAAATTAGACTAATTTAAACTATTATATATCATGAAAAAAATAATTGATCTTATAATTTCCTACAAGTTTCATCTTTTAATACTATTTTTTTATGAATTTTTACACATACTTTTAGGTTATAAAGGCAATAACATAAATATAAGAAATAACAACAAAACGACTGATACAATTCCTTGCCCTTACTTTTTTTTGAATAAAATACTAAAGAATATAAAAGCTTTAGATATAAAAAGTTTAACAGATATTGGTTGTGGTAACGGTAGGGTAATATATTTTTTCAAAAAGCATATTAATATCAATTATTTTGGTTTCGAGATACATGATGATGCTTTTAAGCGAAGTTCAGAAATTTTTATTAATGACCCTAAAGTTAGTATTAATAAGGAGGATTTCTTTCAAGTAAGTCATAAAATTGAAGTTTCAGATTGTTATTTTATTAATGATCCAATAAAAGAAATTGATCTTCACACTGATTTATTTGGAAAAATGGTTGAAAATCATCAATCTTTGAATAAAAAGATCTATTACATCATAGTTAACCTCAACATTGATAAAACAAAAATTTTTAAAAAATGTATTTTACTAAAATCTTACTCAATAGGAGAAAGAGGTTATAAAATATATTGTACAAAATAATGTTAAAATACAATGACTTAGACGTAATTATTAAAGTAAAATGTTAAATTATAAGTAAGTAATACTTACATATAACTAAAAATCATTAATGTTTATGGAAAAACAAGATGATTTTAGCAATATTTTTCTAATTTTAACTATTTATAAAGTTGTGTTTGTTATATTAATTGCCAATTACATTGAAAATATGCTGAACTTTGACCTTTTCTTACCTATTTATGAACCTGTATTTTAAAATCCTTTAGAAGCTTTGCGCTTTAGGAATATGCCTTTTAAACGGCCATATATAGCTGTTTTTTCGCGATTTAACTTTTTAAAGTACAACTCAGCGGTGTGTGGATAAAAAATAAAGGTAAATAGGGGAGATTAGACCAAATCGCTCGTCAAATAACAATTCTAGAGCGTTATACCCTCTCTTTTTAACAATATTTTCTTAGTTTTAACACCTCCTTTACCTGAGTATCCACCAAGTGTTCCGTCAGATCTAATTACTCTATGGCATGGTATTCTTGGAGCATAAGGGTTTTTTCCTATAGCATTGGCTACAGCACGTACAGCAAGCGGTTTTCCAATAGCTTTAGCAACTTGTGAATAGGTTTTAACACTCCCAGGAGGTATTTTTCTTAAATAAGCCCATACTTTAAGCTGAAATTTAGTACCTTTTAGCTTCATTAATCAAATATTAGATAAATTGTAAGAGATATACCTATTATAAGGGCTAGTATTAGGCTTAAAGCTATCTTTTTTTTTCCTTTTGAACTCGAGTTAGACCAGAAATACGAAATACCATAAACAGCTGTAACAAATACTGCTATCGGGAGTAAAAATTTTATCATGATCCTTAAAATAATACTATTGACATATAAAATCACTTAATATATTATTTCCGATAATTAATGGTTATCGGAAATTATGAATGATTTAACAACAGATATTAAAAAACTCGAAATTGAAACTTTAGACAATCTAAAGCTTTCAAAAGCCAAAAATACTATTAGAGCTTATAAATCTGATTTCAATGATTTTGCATTATTTTGTTCTAAACATGGAATGAAAAGCTTGCCTACTGAACCAAAAATAGTCTCGCTTTACATGACACATTTATCGAAACAATTTAAATATAGTACTCTTAAAAGAAGATTGGCATCTATTAATGTGATGCATAGATATAAAGGTCATTATTTAGATACTAAGCACCCAATAATCGTAGAAAATTTATTAGGTATCAAAAGACAAATAGGTGTCCATCAAAAAGCAAAAAAACCATTATTATTCAATGACTTAAAAATATTAATTAATGTAATTAATAAATCATCAGAAAGTGATTTTAAAAAACTTAGAGATAAATCATTGATATTAGTCGGTTTTTCAGGTGGGTTTAGAAGGTCCGAGCTAGTTGCAATTACCAGAGATGACGTTGAATTTGTTAAGGAAGGGGTAAAAATATTTGTAAAAAAATCAAAATCAGATCAATCAGGTGAAGGAATGGTCAAAGCTATCCCCTCCTTTAAATATGTCGAATATTGTCCTGTTACTCATCTCAAAAACTGGATGTTTGAAAACAAAAACAATTTTGTTTTCCCGGTATCTGATAAAAATGTTGCACTTATAATTAAAAAACATGCCCAAGTAGCAGGTTTAGATGATAAAAAATATTCAGGACATAGTTTAAGATCTGGTTTTGCAACAACTACTGCAGAGTTAGGAGCAAGTGAAAGAAACATTATGGCTATGACGGGTCATAAATCCGTAGATATGGTGAGAAGATATATAAAAGAAGCTGATTTATTTAAAAATAACGCATTGAATAAATTATCAAATAAATGAAAATATTAAAAAAGATTTATTATAATAAATATTCTAAGACCTCTTACTATATAAGTGGTGTTGATTTAATAATTGATAGAATGTTTGCTAAAGTAAAAAAAGGTATTTATATAGATTTAGGCTGCAACCATCCAATAAAATATAACAATACTTACTTACTTTATAAAAGAGGATGGGAAGGAATTAATATAGATGCAGATGATAAATCAATTCAAGAATTTAAATATTTTAGAAAAAAAGATTATAATATCAGAGCTTTGATAAGTAGCAAAAAAAATAAAGCTAAATATTATTTTTACCACGAACGATCAGCCTTAAATACTGTTGACACAAAATTAGTTAAAAAAAGAAATATAAAACCAAAAAAAATAATAATAAGAGAAACAACAACTTTAAATGATATAATTGAAAATTCACCTTATAATAATTCAAAAATTAATTTGCTGAGCATCGATATTGAAAATCATGAATACGAAGCGTTAAAAACTTTTCGATTTAAAAAATATAATATTGAATGTATTGTAATTGAAATCTTAAATACTTTAAATAAAAAGATAGAAACGCAAAAACAAAATTTAGATTTTATAATGAAGTCAAAGGTATTTAAACTTTTAAAAAAGAATAATTATAAATTAATAAATTGGGTTAACTCTGATCTTGTTTTTGTAAATAAAAAATCAAAATTTTAAAGTAAATGTAAAATATTTTTTGCTAATTTTGAAAAGTCTTCTCTGTATAAATACTTATAATTTCTTAAGTGACTTGTGTAAAAATGATAAAATTCTTTATTTTTTTGATCAAAAATATCGATTATTCTTGTATTATAAGCTGAAGCAATGTGGGCAGGTGATCCATGACAGGCAATAATTAAATCTGCTTTTTTTATAATTAGTTTTAAATCTGTAAAAGTTAAATTATCTAAAATTATAACCTTTTTATCGCTTGATGAAGAAAAAACTTTTTTATTTAAATTTTCTTTGATTCCTTCAATTAAAATATTTGTTTCGGCTCCAGTAGATATGACTAGGTCTTTATTAGATTTTGAAAGGAACTTTTTTATAAATTCACACATCTGTCCAATTGAAGCATTAATCGGTTCAAAATTTCTTGATTTTCTTCTACCCCTATAGGCTTCAGAAATCCATTTCTCGTCTAGATGTAGTTGATTAAATGATTTGTATGGAATTTTATCCACTATTTCTAAATTTGATCTAATATTTTCATTTTCAAATACGTTTAAATCTTTATCAGAATAATTCAGATCAAGTTTTTTTAAAATAAATTTAAATTCTTCGATCCTTGATTTAAAATCATCAAATAAAAGAATGTTATTTTTAAGATTAAAAAAAATATTTTTATATATCTTTTTAGTAACAGTTATAATTTTAACTTTTGCTCTCGATATCAAGCATCCAAAAATAGACCTTTTTTTACCATCTAGTGATAGGATATAATCATATTTGCTATTAAACATAGAAAAAAAAAAGGAAATCTTTTTAATAAATTCTTTTGGATATAATTGAACATTATTGACTAAGCTATAACTTTTAACATAATCATAATTTTGCTTTGAGCAAATAACAGTGATCTCTGAATCAGGTTTATTTCTTTTAATTGATTTAATTAAAATACAGCTAAGTATGAAATCCCCTACTCTATCTGTGCGGAAAATGAGAAATCTTTCCATTAATCATACCATAGATATTTTTTTTTATTTTCTCTGCCAAGTGTTTTGTTTATTATAAAGTCTGCTACCAAAGTAGAATTAAAATATTTCATATATTTTTTTTTACCTTTTCTTGCAATAGATTTTCTAAGTTTTTCATCTCTAGAAATTTTTAAAATCTTTTCAGATAAATCATTTACATTTTTATAAAAAACCATTTCAGAATTATCAAAAAAATCTTTGTATTGTGTTTTTTCATCAATTAAACAAACTAAGCCATTGCCAACTATTTGAGTTATTCTATCGCTACTATAATACTTTATAGCATCACCTCTACTTAAATTAAGACCCATTTTTGCATTAGCAATAGTTTTGAAATAATGATCAGCCCAAATTGGTTGGATCTTATCAATACCATAAATGTCAAATTTTACGTCTGGAGTTATCTCAGACAAATTTTTAAGAAATGTTATTCTATCGTCTATTTTTCCAGATTTTAAAACACCCCTATGAACTCCGTGACTTAACGCAAAAAAAACATCTACGTTGCATGGTTTTAAATAATTATTTAAGGTTTCAAAAGAATCATCACTAGGATTTGGTATATAATAATTATTCGTTTTATTTGGTAAAAAATTAAGAACCGAAGGGCTTGTAGTCATAAAAGAAGCATCTAAATAATTTATTTTATCAAGAATTCTCTCTTTGTTTCTCAGATAATCTGGACCTTTCTTATTTAGAGGGTCTAAAAACCATTGTCCAAATTTTACATTGGGATAGTCATTTCTAAGTTCCGAAATTTGCTCAGATGATATTAAATCTGCGTGACCAAGCATAATTATATCTGGCTTATAATTATAACAAGTTTTTCTTAATTTTTCATTTAAGGTTTTTGCACCCTTTAAATCTTTAAAATTTTTGTAATATTTTTGTATGTCGCGGTCGCTGAAACCTAAAACACTATGTCCTAATCTTATAAAACCATTATTTATTCTTCTTCCTGTATTAAAAAAAAGCCTGCCATCTAGCCTCTCATTAAAATTCGTAATGTGTAAAATCCGTAAATTTTTAATTGTTTTTTTTGTATTAATTTTTTTTAAGAAGCTGAATTTCTCCAGCCTATAATTATCCATTGCCTGGGTTACAAAATTATGAGTTAAGTAAAAATTTTTTATAGATAATTTCTGGAGTTTTTTTCTAACATTTGAATTTTTTATAAGATGTTCTAAAGTCTTGGTTAATTCTTTTGTATTTAATTTTTTTAAAATTTTTGCATCAGTTACCGTTTCAGGTAATCCTCCTTTATTAGTAATTATTACTGCGCATCCATTGGCTGACGCTTCTAGACTAGTTCTGCCGAATGGCTCCTCCCATCTAGAACAAGCGACGGCAATACTCGACTTTTTAAAAATATTTAAAACTACGTCGTGTTTTTTAAATCCCAATATGTCAGCACGATCATGATTTAAAAGAATTTTTTCTCTTTTCTCATCACCAATAACCTTGGCTCTCCAATCAGGATATTTATTTAAAATCTTTTTTATAGAAGAAGTAAAAACATCATAACCTTTCGCTTTATTTAACTTTCCTACAAATGTAATCCATTTTTTCTTATTGCTAATTAATTTTAAGGATCCTTTTTTAGCTGATTGGTGAAAAATCAAAAGTTTTTCACTATTTACAAACTTGTTTTCAAGACCCTCTAAAAAACGTTTTTTAGACCATGAACTATTGAATATTATCTTATAGCATATTTTTAAAAGATTTTTTCTTTGCTGTATTGTTTGCGACCCATCCATTGATAAGGGGTCATTATGAAAATATAATGTTAATATTTTTTTATGAATTTCGTTTGATAAAATATGTATATAGCTTGGCCTGTTATGAACTTCTATAATAGTAGAGTCATTTTTTTTTTCTAATTCAATAAATTTTTTTACATAATTTCTAGTTTGACTCTTAAAAGGATTTTTTTTTAAGACAATATTTTCGTACTTTAAGTTAAACTTTTTTCTATAATTTGTATTACCAAAAATTGTTATATTGTTTTTAAATTTACTTATCCTAGTAGTCTCGTAAACAAACAATGAAACAGCCCCTGGATATTCGGGTGAAAAGTTTTCTTTATATGGTAACAGAATTGAAATTTTCATTTTTTATTTTATTTCTAAAATTTCTGTTATTCTTTATATAATATTCTCTAGAAATTGCCTTACCTTTTGACTTGTGTTTTTCCTTATATATTAATTTCCATTTTCGTCCTTTTGTAAATTTTGCTCCTTTATTGGTATTGTGAAGAGTGATTCTTTTTTTCAAGTTATTCGTGTATCCTACATATGTCACAGAATTTTTGCCCTTTGATTTGAGCATATAAACGTAATAATCCATGAAGTCTTAATAGCCTTTTCCAGTATCTTTATTTTTATCCTTTTTTAATTTACTCAAAGCAGCCTTAGATGCTGCTGTCATATATCTTTGATCTGATCCTATCGTTACTAATTGAAATCCTTTTTTAATCATTTTTTCAGCATAATCTGGCTGTCCATTTTGGATACCAGCAATTATTTTATTTTTTTTTGCATGATCTAAAATTTTCATTATAACTTCATAAACTGGATCTCCGTCTGGCTTATCAAAACTTGGCTTTTCTCCTAAAGCAAGGCTTAAATCAGCTGGGCCAATATATACTCCATCAAGTCCAGGTGTGCTCATAATTTCATCTAAATTCTCAAGAGACTCTTTAGTTTCAATCATGGCAAATTTTAATATCTCATTGTTAGCTTCATCAGCATAGTCTGCTCCTCCGTAAACTAATCCTCTAATTGGACCATAACTTCTATATCCATTAGGTGGATACATGCAGGCTTTAACAAATTTTTCTGTCTCTTTTTTATTACTTACCATAGGGCAAATGACTCCATAAGCTCCGGCATCAAGAATTTTCATTATTTGACCTGGCTCATTCCAATTTACTCTAGCCATAGGAACTACTTCAGTGGTTGAAATTGCTTGTAACATTCCGACTGCATTAGGATAGTCTATTACTCCGTGCTGCATATCTAATGTTAAAGAGTCCCAATTTTGACTGGCCATCAGTTCTGCAGTAAATGAATTGGGTATTTGAAGCCACCCGTTAACTGCAGATTTTCCAGATTTAAAAATTTCTTTAAGCTTATTTTTTCTCATTCGTAAGAAATTCCAAAATGAGTATATTTTATATTTAAATAATCTTTAATAGCCATAG
>MDTA01083028.1_pt1 | contig 12424 bp, 12 predicted proteins | sample 811151 | NCBI WGS metagenome assembly MDTA01 (sample SAMN05326648, study PRJNA326480) | marine metagenome | isolation source: seawater | place: Indian Ocean: South | collected 2010
ACAGATGATTTTTCTTGTCTTTTAAGAATATGTTGTGCTGCATTATATGCAATGTTAGTTGCTAAAGCTGTTTTACCCATTGAAGGTCTACCAGCTATTATAACTAAATCGGATTTATGTAGACCACCCAGTCTTTCATCTAAGTCATCCAGGCCAGTTGGAATACCAACTATACCTTGATCATTTTTCATCGCATTAGTAGCCATTTCAATAGTTTGGTCTAAAGCTTGATTAAATTTTAGAAAAGATTGATTGAAAGTTCCTCTTTCAGCTAAATCAAATAATGATTTCTCAGTGTCTTGAATAATAATTTCACCTGACTTTTCAGCGGTATCATCAAGGGATTCATCAGATAAATTTTGCGATATTTGTACTAACTCACGCCTTACAAATTTTTCATGTATAATCTTAGCATAATCGATAGATTGTCTTACTGATGATGAAAATCTTGTCAATTTTACTAAATATTCAGTTCCACCAATTTCGGTTAAAGCCTGATCATTTCCTAAAGAATTTTTGAGCGTTATCGGGTTAGCAATCATTCCCTTATTATGCAAATTTTCTATTAAAGAATAAATTTTAGAGTGAAGTGGATCATAAAATTCTTTGTTAGTAATTATACCCGATATCTCATCAATAATATCATTGTTAACAAGTATTGATCCTATTAGCGCTTGTTCCGCCTCTAAATTTGAAGGTAGAGCTTTTACTTTATTAATATTAGGATCTTGAATTTTTACTTTTTCCATTAAGTTTGTTGTATATTAAAGTTGTCTTTTTAAAATCTTAAAGTTATTAACTTTTTTTTCTTATTGTGGAGAAATGAGTAAATTACTTTGTGTCTTTTTTTTCAACTAAGACATGTAATTCAGTCATCAAATCTGAATGAAGATTAATAGATAAAGAAAAAGTACCGATTTTATTAATTTCTTTTTTTAAATCTATTTGAGAAGGATGTATAGTTTCTTTAAAGTTTTCTATTAAATATTTCGATATTTCTCTTGGCTTTATAGATGCAAATAATTCCCCGTTTTCCTTAGTTTCTTTTTGGAAAATTAATTTTTTATTTTTTATTTTTTCAAGAACTTTTTTTGCAAGTTTTTTTTGTTCAATATTTTTTTTACCGATCTCATCTTTCTTCTTTTTTACATATTCTATATTCGTTTTATCGGCCCTGAGTGCTTTTCCTAACTTTAAAAGAAAATTTCTACCATATCAATCTTTAACGCTTACAATTTCCCCTATTTTTCCTAAATTTCTTATATCCTCTAATAAAATAATTTGCATTTAAACTAATCCCAAAATTTTTGCTCTTTTTATAGCCAATGTTAATTGCCTTTGTTTATTTTGTGAAACAGAAGTTATTCTAGACGGTAAAATTTTTCCAGTATCAGTTACATATTTTTTTAAAATTTTTATATTTTTATAATCTATTTCCGGAGCATTTTTACTTGTGAAAGGACAATTCTTTTTGAATCTAATTTCTGGTTTTTGAAAAAGGCTTAACTTGTTATTATAACCACTATTTTTTCTTTGTTTTTTTTTATCTCTTCTCATTTTTATTTATTTTGTGTAAAATATTCTTTTTTAAGATCTAATTTAACGTATCTAACAGTTAAAAAACGAATTATATTGTTATCTATAGATAATTTTTTTTCAATATCTTTGATTGTATCACTTTTTTCCGTCTCAAATTTAAAATGAATAAAAATCCCCTTTTTATTCTTTCTTATTTTTTTTGAGAGATTTAAAAGGCCCCATTTTTCAGTTTTCAATATCTTTCCATTTTTACTGATTAGATCAGAATACTTTAAAATTAGAGAATCAATCTCTTTATTTGAAAGATCTTGTTTTCCAACGAATGTATGTTCGTAAAATGTCATTTTAACAAGTAAATTATTGTTTTAAAAACGGACTTATACTATTTAAAATTTGTTTGTACAATAGTAATAATAGTGTTTAATCAATTTAAAAAAATGAGGGCATTATTATTTCCAGGCCAGGGTTCCCAGTCAGTTGGAATGGGATTAGATTTGTACAAAAGATACGAACTAGTAAAAAAAATTTTTAAAGAAGCCGACGATAAGCTTAACTACCCCATATCGAAAATTATTTTAGAGGGTCCTGAATCTGAATTAAAACTCACACAAAACACCCAACCAGCAATTTTAACCATTAGCTATTCTATATTCAAATTAATCAAAGAAGAATTTAATATAAATTTTGACGGAAATGTTAAATATTTTGCAGGGCATTCTTTAGGTGAATATAGCGCTTTAGTTGCTTGTGGATCTTTAAATTTTGGAGACGCTTTGAAATTATTATTTGAAAGAGGAAAGTATATGCAAAGCGCTGTGCCCGAGGGAAAAGGCCTTATGCTTGCAGTAATGGGATTAAAAGTAAGTGAGATAGATAAATATATTAATTATGTAAAAAATAAAGGAGTATGTGAGATTGCGAATGATAATTCTAATGGACAAGTAATTTTAAGTGGAGATAAAGAAGCTGTTAATGAAGCCAATATAGTTTTAAAAAAAAATAAAATTAGATCTATTTTTTTACCAGTAAGCGCACCTTTTCATTGCTCTTTGATGAGACCAGCAGCAGAAAAAATGAATGCAAAAATTCAATCAATAACTTTTAAAGATCCTGACATCGAGTTAATAAGCAATGTAACAGCAGAACCTATAAAAGATTCAAATAAAATTAAAAATTTACTTGTTGAACAAATTTATTCTAAAGTGAGATGGAGAGAGACGATAGAATTGATGATAAAAAATAATATTACTGAATTTATTGAAATAGGGCCTGGAAAAGTACTTACTGGACTTGTAAAAAGAATTAGTGACAAAGTTTTGACTAAAAGTATAAATACTATAGAGGATATAAAAAGTCTTAAATGATAAATTTTAAAAATAAAAAAATTTTAATAACTGGAGCTACAGGAGGAATAGGCGGGGCTTTAGTTAAAACATTTGTTTCGTTACAAGGAGATGTAATGGCGACTGGTACAAAATTAGAAAAACTAGAGCAATTGAAAAAAGATAATCCATCAATAAAAATTAAGAAATTTGATATATCAGACCATCCACAAATTGAAAAATTTGTTGATGATGTATCCTTAGATTTAAATGGGCTAGATATTTTAATTAATAATGCAGGAATAAATGCTGACAATCTATCACTAAGAATGAAGGATGAAGAGTGGAAAAAAGTTATTGATTTAAACTTAACATCAACCTTTTTACTTTCAAAGAATGCAATAAAAAAAATGCTTAAAAGTAAATTTGGAAGAATTGTAAACATCACATCAGTTGTAGGTCACAGTGGAAATTTGGGTCAATCTAATTACTCAGCTTCTAAAGCAGGAATAATTGGAATGTCAAAAAGCTTGGCAATAGAATATGCAAAAAAAAATATCACGATTAATTGTGTCTCTCCTGGTTTTATTGTTTCTAATATGACAATGGGTATAGCAGAAAAGGTTAAAACATATCTTACATCAAGAATTCCAATGGGAAAATTGGGTACTGGAGAGGATGTCTCAAACTGTGTAGCGTTTCTATCCTCAGAAATGGCTTCGTACGTCACTGGAGAAACAATACATGTTAATGGAGGTATGTATATGGCTTGACAATGAAAAAAAATAATTTAATAACGAAGTAAATAAAAAAATCAAAAAAAGGATTTAAATGTCAAAAGATGTAGCTGCAACTGTTAAAAAAATAGTAGTCGATCACTTGGGAGTAGAAGAGGACAAAGTAACAGAAGAAGCAAGTTTCATTGATGATCTTGGTGCTGATAGTTTAGATACTGTTGAATTAGTAATGGCTTTTGAGGAAGAATTTGGATCAGAAATATCTGATAATGAAGCTGAAAAAATCTTAACAGTAGGCGATGCTATAAAGTTTATAGAGAGTAAGTCAAAGTAAACTTTTATATCTTTTAGTGATGAGCAATTTAAGCAACAAACCTCTTATGCTTGTTTTGTCATCTCCGTCAGGTGCAGGAAAAACAACGCTATCTAAAAAAATTCAACAATCTGATAATTCTTTTAAAATTTCCGTTTCTCATACTACAAGAAAAGCACGCCCAAATGAGGTAGACAGTGTTGATTACCATTTTGTAAGTAAAGAAAAATTTAAGTATTTATTAAGCAAAAGAGCTTTTTACGAGCACTCAATCATTTTTGGGAACTATTATGGAACTTCTAAAAATTCAGTAGACGATATAGTAAAAAAAAAATGCAATGTTTTGTTTGATATTGATTGGAAAGGTGCCAAACAGTTAAGTGAATTTGAAGAACTTAATCTGTTAAAAATTTTTATATTACCTCCCAGCAAAGAAGAATTAGAGAAAAGACTTATAGCAAGAAATCAAGATGGGAAAGAGTCAATAAAAAATAGACTTCTCGCATATTCTCAGGACATTACACACGCTAATGAGTATGATCATGTAATTATTAACGATAATGTTGATAAATGTTTTAATGAAATTAAAAAAATAATATCTGAAAAAATAAATATTAAGTGATTTAATTATATTTTTCGTAATACTCTACTAGTCTATAATAATCATCACAAGAAAGCTCTGAGGGTCTTAATTTAAGGTTTATCTTTAACTTTTTAGAAACAGTTAAATAATTTGCAAATATTTTAGAAAAAGGTTTATTTATCATTTTTCTTTTGTTTGAAAAAAAAATAGCAGTTATTTTTTCTAAATTTTTTATGTTGGAGATAGTATATTTTAAATCTATTTTGGGTTTAAATACAACAATTTTTGAATCTACTAAGGGCTTTGGAAAAAAAGAATTTTTTGAAATTAAAAAACTTCTAATTATTTCAAGTCGAAAATTTGTTAGAATAGCTATTCTACCATAATTTTTTGTATTAGATTTAGCCAGGATTCTATCAGCAACTTCTTTTTGAAACATAAATATTATTTTTTTGTAAAATGGGGGCCATTTATTTAAAGACAAAAATCTAACTAAAATTTGTGTGGAAATATTATAAGGTAAATTACCAAAAACTATTAATTCCTTGAGATTAGATTTATTTAAATCATGTTTTAAAATATCTTTATTTATGATGTTAAATTTTTGATTTGTTTTGTATTTATCTTTAAGTAATTCGGCAAATCTTTCATCTTTTTCTATAGCAATTAAATTCTTAGGATTTTGTTCCATTATAAATTTTGTTAAATTGCCTGATCCAGGTCCTATTTCTAAAATATTTTGATTATGCAAATTGTCCAAAGATATAATTTTATTTATTACATTTTTGTCAATAAGAAAATTTTGTCCTAAGGATTTTTTAAGTTTTAACATTAATTTTGTTAAAGAATTTAATTGCCTCAATTAGACTTGATGGATTTCCTAAATTTTTTTTAATAATATCTTTTCCAGTACCATGGTCAGGTGAAATTCTTATAAAAGGTAATCCTAAAGTTATATTGATAGCATTAAAGTTAAACAATGCCTTAAAAGGTGACAAAACCTGATCATGATACATGCCTACTAATACGTCAAAATTACTGAGTTTTTTTTTTAAAAAAGCTGTGTCGCCTGGTATAGGCCCGTAAACATTTATCCCTCTTTTTTTAAGTTTCTTTATTGCTGGAATTATAATTCTTATTTCCTCAGAGTCTTTACGCAATTCACTATTATGTGGATTTAAGCCAATTATACCAATCCTTGCTTTTATCTTTAAAATTTTGGAATAAAAATTATAAATTGTTATAATTTTGTTAAAAATTAAATCTATGCTTATTTTTTTTGAAATATTTTTAATTTTAATATGAGTAGTTATCGGAGATACTGATATTTTCTTATTATATATAAGCATAGCCTCTTTACCGTATATACCTAATTTTTTTCCAAGAAATTCTGTAACACCTATGTTTTTTTTAAAAATATCCTTTTTATTTATGGGACAATTAATAAATCCAATTATTTTATTATTTTGAGAGAGTTTGACAGCTAAATTTAATGATTTTAAAATATACTTACTTTTTGACTCATTTTTTACTTTAAAAGAGTTTTTAAAACTAAGTGGTATATCATAAATTAATAATTTATTTTTAAAGTTTGTATTTTCTAATTTATTAATTTTTTTAATTTTACAATTAATATGTAAAATCTTTAGTTGAGACTTAATTAATTCGTAATTTCCAATTACAAATATGTTGGTCTTCTTAAAAATTTTTTTCTTTCTCCAAGTTTTTGCTATTATCTCAGAATTAATACTTTCTGGATCACCAGCTACAATTGCTAATAATTTTTTCATAGAAAATTAATTTGAATTAATCTCTCTAGATTAGAAAAATGTGCTTTAGAAAACATTTGCAGTTTTTTTTCCTTTTCCTCTTTTAAAACTCTATTTTTTATATTTTCTGCATTTTTTTTAAAAACTTTCTGATCAGTTTTTTTTACAATTACAATAGTATTATCAAGTATTATTGGTTTACTTATTTCATTATTTTTTAAATCTTTAACATTTTCTAAAATTTTTTTAGATAAATTTTTTTGCTCAACCCAACCTATATTGCCTCCATATTCTGCAGACAGAGAAATACTGAACTTTTTTGCTGTTTTATCAAAACCTTCGTCTTGAATATTTTTAAAAATCTTTTCTAAAATTAAATTACTATTTTCAGATTTTTCTATCTCTATTTCTGATAATAAAAATTTTTTTGACGATGTTGTATTTTCTATTTCGGTTTTAATTTTATTTTCAATTTCAGCCATATTTAATACAATTTTATTCTTATAAAGTTGAAAAATCAAACTATTCCATTTTAGATCAACTTCAAATTTATTTTTTAGATCTATTATTTTTAATTGATTAGACTCTAAAATATTTTTTAATCCATTTGGGTCTGTACCGATATTTCTTGATGCATTTAATATAAGCTTATTTAAATCATTTTTACTAAAATTATCGATATTATATTTCTTTATTTCAACTTCTTTTACCTTTCTTTTAATAAGTGACTGAACGGCAATAGTTTTGATTTGTTCTTTGTTCCCATCATTTATTTTATTATTTGTTAGTATTGCTATCATTCTCATTTCTTTAAGCAAATCTAGATATGTAATAGGAAGATTACCTACTGAAATTATTATAGAATTATTAATATTCCCGAAAAGGTAATTAAAATTAAATAAAAAAAAAAATATTAAAATAAATGTTTTGAGTGTTCTCATTATTTAATTGTCGGACCAAAAGCATCACCCAATGGTATAAGAGAAATTTTGAACATTAATGTGTCAGAATGCTCAATATCCCTATCCTCATAAAATTTTCTTCTAAAAACAATTCCTGCTCTTAAACAATCATTCAGATAATCATATGCAAGGCTATAAAACTCAGTCGACTCAGTTTCAAGATTTCTTCTAAAATCAAATTTCATTTCACTAAAATTGTTAATCTCTAATTTTAAGTCTGATTTAATGTAATTTGCACTCCCAATATGATTATTCTCTTCAAGATATTTTAAATTAAAATTAGCATTTCCCATTATTAAATTTGCACCTAATTCATTATAATTGATATCATTTAAATTATGATCAACTGTAAATTCATTTGTTAATTTTATATTTTCAGTTAATTTTACAAGACCTTTTCCTACAATATCTGAAGTTTTTTGATGTAGCGAACTTCTTAAAGGTATATCTTCATTCTCTTCTACGCTAAAAACTTGGCCAATCGCAAAGGAATAATTTTCATCTGCAGGAACATTATTTTTATCTAACTTATTTCCTGAAAACTCTAATCCTAATGCCAAACTTGTTCCTTTTTCAATCACGTCTCCTTGTGAGTTTCTATTTAATGAAAAAAGGTTTGAATACGATAATTTAAGTTCATCATCTTGAATATTTCTCATATGACCTGGAGCTAACCTAAGAGACATTCTTGGAGTTAAAAATTTAACCTCATTTTTATTATTACTCGTTTTTGTTAATGGTAAACTAGCATTGTAGGCCAGTGCACTTGAGACCTCAGTATTTAATCCATCTGTTTTATATTTTTCCGCGTCAGCCTCATAGTTTACTAATTTTAGGAGACCTTCAAATTCACTTTTGATCCCAGAAATGTTACCAATAGGTCTAGATCGCCAATTAAAGTCATTAACCCACATTTTTGTTGTTTGGTCGATCTGAACATTTCTAATATAGGCATTACTCATAATATCAACTAATCCTAATTTACTATTAGCATAAATATTTCTTTCAAATGAAAGGCTTGGTAATAAATACTCATATCTTGATCTGTCTGTTTTTTTTAAATCTTCATAAACACTTGCTGAAAAACCTAGAGAATTAATTTCATCCTCGAATTCATAATTTACTGAACTAGTTAATATATTGTTATTAAAATCAGCTAGCTCAGTCTCAATCTCATGAACTTCTAAATATGTTGGATTTGAAACTCGTTGAATGTTTATGTCTAATTCACTAAATAAATCATCTGTATCAGAAAAATTTACATTAAATTTTGAAAAAAAATGATTTCGTGAACCAGGGAGTTTTACGTGATTATTTTTTTTGTATCCCTCTGTATAACCAGTATCAACTATTAAAAAGGCGTTATTAAATGCTTGTCTATATTCATTCAATAAAAGCACATTTTCATTTGCGTACAATTTTGGAGTAATTGTCATATCACGATCTTTTGACATAGCCCAGAAATATGGAATAGTTGTTCCAGCCCCAACCATTGTATTATCTGAAAATCTTGGAAACAAAAATCCAGATTGTCTTTTTACTGTTGGATCAGGATGAAAAAATTTAGGAAAATAAAAAACTGGGAAGTCATAAATTTTCATAACAGCGTTATGATAATATATTGTTTTTTTTGCACTATTATGCTCAATTTTTTTTGCTCTTATTGCCCATGGGGGGCATTTATCATCTTCTCTTATTTTGCATGAAGTAAAAACTCCTTTTTCAAACAAAGTATTCTCCTTTGTGATGGTTGCGCTATTAGCGTGGAACCTGGGCTGATTCCTTTCATCTGTTTTAAAAGTTTCATCGTTTAGATATGACTTAATATCACTACCAACAATTTTCTTATTTTTTTCATCTATATATATTTCAGAAAATAAATATTTATTACTTCTATTGTCCAGAACTTCTATCTCTCCTGTAGAGAAAAACATATTTTTTAATGTTAAATAGTTAAACATATCTACAGATATTTTGTTACCATTCACGTCTGTAATTACAGTAAAATTCTCTGAATAAATAATTTTTTTGTTGTCGTCATAGAACATATCTATACCTTCTACCTCGTACTTTTCAGATGTAATAATTTTTGTTGGACCAATAGTTTTGACTATTCCTTTAGCTTTATTGTATTCTGCGTTTTCACTAAATATAAAATTGTTTAATTTATCATAAATTTCTACACTACCTTTTGCTTTCAAAATATTAGATGTTTTATCCACTTCGACAGTTTTGGCGTTTATAAAAACTTCTTTAGCTAGGGAACTGGTCGAATAAAATGCAACCATGATAAAGAACAAGTATTTTAAAAATTTATTTTTCATTTATTTGTATAACTCCTACTGAACAAAAAAGTGACAAAATAAGCACGGGTGACCAAACTGATAAAAGCATTGGTATCCTCTCAGTGGTACCTAATGCGGTGGAAAAGTTCTTAAAATAAAAAATAATTACACAGACGACAATTGAAAGTAATATATAGTAAGTATTTTGCTTCCTATCATTTGAATTAAGGGTAAAAATTCCAGCTAACAAAACCATTAGCACCAAGAAAAAAGGAAGAGACATATAAAAATGTTTTTTTTCAATTAACAATTTCTCATTATATCCTCTCTTGACCAGATTATCCATATTGGTGATTAAATTATAAAACGAAATTGTATCTAAGTTGGAGTAAATACTGTTTAATTTATCTTTATTAAAATTAGAATCAAAATTTAAAGTAAGAAATTCCTTTTTTTCTGATGCAGTATTCTTATCAAACTCAATCTTAAAACCGTTTTGAACAACCCAAGGTTTTGAACTTATTATAGCTTCAGATCCCTCAATTCTTTCAAGTAAATTATTATATTTATCAAACTTATAAATCGAAACATTTATCAACCTGTCGCCCTCAAATCTTTGGGACTTTACAATATTTATATTGCTTTCATATTTTTCTCTTATCCAAATACCATTTGTATTAATTGAAGCTAGGTGAGATTTATCAATATCAAATTTACCTTTTATATCTTCATAAGATTTTACAGTTATAGAGGTTAAAGGATTTAGGGCAAATAAAGTTAAAATTGATATAAATATGGTTGTAAAAGAAAACAAAACAACGAAGTTTAAATTTGAAAAACCAAAAGTTTTTAAAGCCAATATATCTCTGTTATTTTTTAATTTTATAAATACCACCATAGAAGACAAAAATAGAATAAATGGTAATAAGTTTATTATAATACTTGGAATTATCATTAAAGATAAACCGAGTGGCATCAGTATACCAACATCGTAATTTTTAAAGTAATTAATTTCTTCAAACAAATGAAGAATTAAACCGAGGCAACAAAATATTAAAACAATATTTAAAAAAGTTTTAAGAAACTCTGTTATTAAATATTTATTTATTACAAAACTATTCATTTTTATTTTTTTAAATTTTCGTTATAAAATTGTTTAAATAATATTAAATAAAATATTGGTATAGAAAAAATCGGAATTAAATAATAAATTAAAGAATATCCATATGCTTTTCCTGAATATCTAACTAAAATTTCGGCTAGAACTAAAGTTAAAAATCCCATTGAAAAAAAAACATATTTATATAAATTTTTTCTTTTACTTTCACTCCTCGAAATTAATAAAAATGATAACATCAAACTTATAGCCGGTATATAAAGCGGCATTCCAAATCTTCTGTTTATTTCTGACAATGTATCTATCTTCGATTTTGTCTTAGGACAATTTAATAATTTCCGATCTACATCTTTGTTAATTATACAGCTAATTAAAATAATAGAAGATGTCTCTTGAATTTTTGGCATTGTTATTGATTTTGTTTTAAGACCCTGAAAGAGGAGATTTGTTTTTTTAAAATTAACAGACTGTATTTCTTTATCTTTATTTTCTTTTTGAATTGTTCCATCTAACAAAACAAGGTAAGTATCATTTTTACTTCTGTTTAATTTTCCCTCTTTAGCATAAATTGTTACGTTTTCCGTGTCATCCGAGCTCTCTAAACTTCTTAATATTTGGCTATCATCTCTTATAAAAATATTTTTCATCAAACCATTTTCGTCTTTTTCTTCAACGTAAATAGTTAACCCCTCCACAGTATCATTAAATTGTTTAGATTTTATCATTGTAGAAAAATAATCAAGGTTTGATGATTTAATTAATGATCTTGAATGGTTGAGAAATTTAGGATTAATCAAACAAGCAAAAAACAATTGAAGGATAGTTACACACAAAGATACTTTAAAAAAAAACTTTACAACATCCATTTTGTTCAAACCAGAAGTCCATAAAATTAAAAATTCACTATCGCCTTCAAATTTTAAAATGGTGAGAAACAAAGCTATTAAAAATGAAAGTGGAATAAATTTAGTCAATATTTTGGGAATATTTAATAATGAATAGTTCATGTAGACTGAGACACCATGACCATCATCAATGATTAAATCTAAAAAATTTACAGCCTGTACTGTCCACACAATTACGCTAAAAGTAAACAATACCAGGAAAAAGTACTTGCCTAATTCATATAAAAAGTGACTGTAAATTTTATTGCTCAACATTTTTAATGTTTTTGTATATAATTAAAGCAAGTTTAAACAAATTTCAATCTTGAGTTGATACAATGATAAATTTATTAAAAAAATTGAGAATAAAGGTAAGAATTTAGGTTTTTATGTCCATTAAATTAAATTATTTAAAAAAGATAGGCAGTAAATCATCAAACCTAGTTTTGTTTTGTGATGAAAAATATAGCACCGTAGGATTGAAAAAATATCTTTCTAATGCCGAATTTTCTTACATAAGCGACCTGTTAAAAACAGTTGACCAAAAAAAAAATTTATTCATTTTTGAGGTTAATTCAAAAAAAAAAATAGTATTAGTATCAATTAAAAAAAATTTAAAAAGCTCTGATGCAGAAAACTTAGGAGCTCAATTTTATAAAAAAATAAACTTTGGGAAGAATAGCGAATACTCTATTATTTCTGATAGCGTAATAGGGAAAAATGATAATCTTTTAGGCTATTTTCTTCATGGTTTAAAATTAAAATCTTATGAATTTAAAAAATATAAGACAAAAAAAGATACAAGACAAATTTCAATCAATGTAGTAGGTAACAAAAATCAACCTTCAGCTCAAAATCAATTAAAATTTAAAGCTTTAGAAGAAGGAACTTTTTACGCAAGAGATTTAGTTTC
>MDTA01030436.1_pt1 | contig 12422 bp, 7 predicted proteins | sample 811151 | NCBI WGS metagenome assembly MDTA01 (sample SAMN05326648, study PRJNA326480) | marine metagenome | isolation source: seawater | place: Indian Ocean: South | collected 2010
ATCAAAGATTGCGTTACGACTCATATAATGATTCGGTTATTCAGCGAGGCCCTTAATAAGCACAAATCCACCAGCAGCGATTCCCATTGCGAGAGCGATTCCCACAAGAGGTCCGGCTCCACCGAAGGGTGCGCCTGTTTCCGCTGATAACTCCTCCACTACTGCTTCGGCTGCTTCGTAATCAACAGGTGGTAACCAAACTACGGGTGCTTCTTCGGCATCACTCTTGAAAGTGTCTGCTCCCATATCGCTGGAAGCGTATGGGTTAGCGGGTGCATTAGGGAGGCTGGCTTCGGCTGAACTCCAATCACTTCCAAAACCGGTTAATGGTTTCATGGTTGAAGGATAGGACATACTTCCATAGTCGGAAGATGGGCTATACGCTGAACCGGCGGCTCCCGTTTCCGCCGCAGCACTCGTGCTGCTAACGGGTTTGGCCGAGATATTGCCGCCCGAATGATGAGCACGGCGGTCCCCTCTAATTTTTGAGATTCGTATGTAACCGGAGTTACGAAAGAACTCGGGAGCGAATGCCACACATTCTCCCTTTTGAGCGGCGGTAACTCCTTGGAGGATTCTTTTAATTCTATCTTTGTCGGTTCCAAAACTTAGTTGGTCCTCCAATGCCTTCAAATCACGAGAGTTGATTACATTATGAGTCAAATAGATGGCGGACTGTGAAACGGCTTCCTTACTGCATGAGGCTGGTCTTTGAGTAACAAGTGTCGCTCCATAACCAAGTCCACGACCAAGTTTGCACAATCTCACGATGGCGTTATGCGAAACGGGCTTTCCTTGTTGGGGAACATAATCTTGGCACTCCTCAAAAACAGTCATCAAAGTTTTGCCATGATTGTGGCCAATCTTTGTATCAATAAGTGCTTCGCAGTAGTCGGCGATAAGAAGTTGCTGCTTGGGAAGGCTGCATCCGGTAAGATTGATTACCAAACTTTTGTTGCTGTTGGCGATTTTATCAACAACACCTTGCATATCCAAAGTTTCATCCTCTCTTGGGGTAATCATCTCAACATTTGGTAACTTTTCCAAACCTTTGTGTGCTCCCAAAGTATCAAAACAAACGAATTGTAGGTCTGCCTTCTCCATCTCCTCCAACATTACGCCTGTGGTCCAAGACTTTCCACTTCCACGCTTGCCTGTAATGAAGACGACTTGTGAGGAAAGGGATTTCTCACCATAGGCGGGGAATGAGAGGTTCTCACCTAATACAATCTCTCCCGACTTATTACCCTGCGGTTGCATGGAGTTGAATAGACCCCTCTCGCTACTTAATACTGTCGTTATCACTCATTATAAGAGCCACACTCAACTTCTTCCCCTGCATTGGCTTGGCACATCTCCACCAAACTACCTGCGAAATCAGTTACGCTGCCACTTTGTCCCATCTTTGGAGCGAACGATACAACACAATTCTTACATTGTAAGCCTTTGTGAGTCATAACTAAGTAATCTCTCATACCATTAACGGCTCCCGAAAGGCCACCCTCGGTGGGCGACATGAAAACATAGAAGACCGGTCCATACTGTCGGAGCCAAGTATCATCTCTCATACAAGAGCCATAATTGAAGTGGCCATCACTTATAACAATGGTAACGGCTGCCTTGACTTCAATGTTGGCCTCATTCAAATATCTTTCCATCTCCATTCTCGTCAAAGCGAGTCCTTTCTCGGTGTTAGTGGAACTTTCATTCCCGGCCAAAGGTCTTGCTGCATCACCCGCAGTTGAGGAATTAGTATAGTAAGCGATTGCATCATCGTAGTCGGTTGCAGGTCCCGGCCAATCCACATACGCACCTTGACCAAAGGTTACGACTTGGAATCTATCACCGTTTTGTTTTGCCATCCTTATCATTAGAGGCGTAACTACTCGGGCTAAATCTTCACCACCAAGAGGTAATCCATCATAATATCCATAAGATTGGCCACCACCACTCAATGGGCTACTCATGCTTCCCGAAATATCAACGATAATGTTCAAGAATGTGGCCTTGCCACCCTCTCCTTGAGGCTCTTTTCTCCTTCTTGATTGGAGAGGCATACCTTCCACCAATCCGGGAGCCACAGTCGTTGGGTCAAGTTTAGTTACAGGGTCATATCCCGGCCTCCATTCTCTCCTTCCTTTGTCGGAGTATGGGTCCGTCTTAGACTTTGGAGAGGGAATAACAAGTTTAGCCAACTTATCATAGAGTGCTTTGTGCAATGGAATGGCATCAATCTCAATGGGAACTCCGCTCGGTAGTGGTTCTTGAGTTTGGAAAACAAACGGGTTTTCCGTCCAAGTTGCTCTTTCAGTAAATGACGACATCTTAATCAATCCTTATTTGTGTTGGGTTACTCAACATTTCTTTTCCTCGGCCTTCAACACCCCATGCAATGGGCTTATCAATTTGATTCATTCCAAACTTCTCTTGATATTGCACTTCCAAGTCATAGACTTCTTGAGGATATAGGAATGGTATTTTGACTACTCCGGCTGAATCCACATACCCATCGGCCTCACGGCACTTCTCAATACTTCCTAATGCGTATGCCTTCTTGCAGGTTTGGCACTCATTTATGGCCGTCTTACTGCCGAGGTCAAGGTCAATTTCTTGAGCAATCACCTTTGTTTCGTGGTAGGTCATTACATCATTAACTGCTTGTTCCATCACAGGCCCGTATCGTAGTGGGTCCATGATGAGATGGGAGAGTTCATCCATCCAAAGATAATCTCCAAGTTCAAATCCGGCAGGGTCTTCCGGTTCATAATCACGATTTTGAATAAGTGCTGACTTTGCATACTTCCATTCATCACTTTCAAAGGCTTCCCAATACCAATCCGGATATTGATTGAAACGAGGATATTGTCGGGCTGTCTTGAGAGTTGTCCCATCTTGCGCTCGGAATGATTTACACGGTGGGCTGGCATCCACCCACTTGCCATTCCATTTGAAAGCCGCCTTGGAGCGACCTTCGCAAACTGCGTAAGTAAAGTTTGGTCCGGACTCTCCCAAACCTGTTGAGAAGTAATCCAAATCTTTCTTCGGTAGGGTCATAGTCCAGCCAACGGTTCCGTCTTCGGCGACCTCTATTCCGCTGACTACTACATCATCTCCCTTATCTTCTTTGATGCAGACAACATATCCAAGAGGTTTCTTGCCTAAGAGTTCCGGTATCTTCTTCTCCATCTTCAATTCCTTAAACCAATCTTCGGTTTTGAACGAATCGTTGCTAATCTTAGCACGAGGTAAAGCGAGATATTTGACGATAGATTCAGTCTTGGCCCCTTCTGCATCCTTGATGGCCTTAACAGATGCGGCAAAACCAACATCGTTAGGACAAAAAGACCTGCCGATACCTACTTCACCAACCGTAACTTCTGTCGGAATCTTTTGAAGATTCCATGACTGTGCTACCGGCACCAAAAAGTTTGAGCGTTCTCTTGGGTCGGAAGGGTCACTCACATAGATTTGCCAAACCGGTTGCCCTTGGTGAGATGAAATTATATCCACACTTTCATTCAACGGTTGAGGATTCTCAATAACCAATGGGCGTGGAGGTAAAATCTCCCTACTTTGTAGCACAATAGGAGGCTCCATAGCCCCACATTGAGGGCAAGCGGCCACTTCACTACCATTAGGGCTGGTTAGCCATATTCGGCCGTCCCTGCCCGAATAGGAATGCTCACGATTACCATAACCGTCTAACTTTCCTTGGCAGAATCTTTTACGAACTGAACTGAAACCATAGCGATATAATGAAATCGGATAGTTACGAGATACCTTAGAGCGTTCGGCTCCGTAGGTGATTCTCATAGTTGGGGTGGAACGAGCACAAGCATACAAATCCGATGGCTGACCGCTCAACGGTGTTCTTTCGGGTTGTAGTAACTCAAATGCCACTTCTTCTCCCCTCATTTCCGTCACTTTGCCGTGTCGCCAAACGGTAACTTGTTTGTTGGCCCAAAGCCCTCTCCCCGCAGTAAGTTGGTTAGTTGGGTATTGTTGGTCCAAAGTTCGCTCTTTGATGTAGTGCATAGCACAAGCCTCCTCACCACAACCCACCGTCACCATGTATTCACTCCCACCATTACAGGAAGGATTATTACAGGTTGAAACTTTGCCTTGGAAAGTTTGGTGGCATTTATTACAAGTGCTCACCGTGTTACAACGAACTCGGTGCATCACAATTAGATTACCCTTTCCAAAGTTTGGAATACCACTACTGACTTTCTGTGGTTTTACACTTCCTAACCAATGTTTTGGATTGTAAATGGATAAGTCCACGGACTCCCAATGATAAATGAAATCTCGGCGATTACATGAAGGGCATACATAGACTCCGGAATCGTAGGCATCACCAAGGCTAATTTGTTTGTAACCTTTCACAAATCTTTTCATGATGGTGATAATCTTATTTGTTTGCTGACGGAAATTAGTAACCATTGCAGTTTTGGACTTACTTTCAAGCGTGTTCTCCTTCTCTCCGACCAAAAAGATATTCTTCAAGTTTTGCTTAAGAAGTTGTTTTCCAATATCGGAATTGTAGGGATTATCAATATAACTCATGTATTCAAGACCTCCAATTAAGCGTAAATCATCACCTTATTCATATCTTCTGCAATGTCGTCAATCCATTGCTCCGCCGCTTCAACGCCGGTTTTACCTGCATACTTTGGATAACCGGTTGCATAGATTCCCGCCCACTCATACAAGAAAAGTTGAGTTCCGAGATACTCATACCCTGCACCCTTAGTGGCTCGGGCATCCTTCTTACTAACGAATCCCCACCAATAGCGGTTCATGGTTCCATCCGCCATGCCGATACCTTCCCAAATGCAGGGAGCGATTTCGCCACTATCCGGACATAGTGAAAGGAAATAACGGGATGATTGCCATTTGCCATTGATTTCATAATCCTTAATAGGTTCCCAAGGTGTGAAATGCTTGTGTGAAGGTGTGCGGTCATCATAAGTCCTCACATTTGTGACGGTGTATGTTTTACCAACCGTAACTCCTCCGGATTTACTGCCTTTCAAACACCTAACTTTTCTCCAACGCTCCGCCATCTTGTGTTTGACGCAATAAGCAATGCTGGGGTAAAGTTGTTCTCCTCGGCCATAGCCTTGGAATTGTTGCCACAAAGGTGTGTTTTCATCAAGACTTACAGGGACTCCGGCATCATCCATCAAGCGATTGTCTGTGATAGATTCTCCATAGACATTCTTCCCACTATTGACCATATCGGCGGCCTTACCCAAGACAGGGGACCTTCGTATGAATATCTCGGTCATAAGACCGAGCCTCATTTGGTCCGCAATAACTTTACGGTCTTTCTCCGGCATACTTTCCACAAGGTTCATACCGTTTATGATGTTGTAGTTAATGCAAATATCGGAAATAATGTTCATCCAACGAAACTTATCACGGTTTTCCACATCCACATCCTTGACGGAGTTCTCCCAAGTTTTCACTTCTCGGCCGGGATGAGTATTGTTGTGAGCCATCTCGTGGGCTATGATGAAATATGTGGCGGCACCTGCGATATTATCAAGGTCATTGCCTTGAAATCCATGATAGTTTTCCTTCAAACAAGCGGCCACCAATTGGATTCCCATTTCAATGGACGACATATCCGTATGTGCGCCGTGTTGTGATACACCGATTTTGAGTGGAATGTCGGGCATCCCATACCATTCACGGAGCGTATCATACATCTCAAGAAAGTCCTTCGGAAGATGAGTTTCCCCATCGTGAAACAACTTATGTTGGGTGGCCATAATACTAATGAGGGGTAGCGACTACTTTAACCTTTGCGTCTATTCTCCACTAATGACTTGATGATATAGCATTTGATAGTAAGCAATATCTTGTCCGGTCATGTTCCCTGCATCGGCCATTCCCTTTTGGTCCCAGCCCATAGTTGGCTGATTTGGTAGGGAGCCTCCAAAGTTTTCCTTGTTTAGCACGGTCTTGTCCGTAATGTTGGCCAATCGTCCCATCTCTTGCTGAATAACTCCATTGACTTCTTCGTATTTGTTCTCCACCAAAAAGTTACTGCTGATACCGATAGTAAAGATTAGATTACAGGAGTCCGAATCAATTGAGAAACTTCCAAGAGGTCGTAGCCTTAGCCACAATCTCAAGTGGTCGTTAGTCATATCCTTGACTCCTATTCGCTTGAGTTCTTCTGCACCGAGGCTATTTGGTGCGTGGTCCAATTCAAAGCAACCCATCAAGATTCCTTGATTGATAGCGGCGATAGAGGCTGCGTCACCGCCCATAGCGGCTACGATAGTGTTTTGGCACTTCATAATGAATGTCCCAATGTCGGGAATGTTCTCATAGGCATTCTCGTCATCTCCAAAGAATTGGATACCGGCTCCGGTGTTCCCACTCATTACATCATCAAGTGCATTCATTTGACGGAATAGGTTGCTCTTTTGCAGCACATCCTTGGTTGGGTTCTGTGTAACATCAGTTCCGCTGAACGGATAGTTACCGGATAGAACCATTGTTTGGTCGGCCCAATTAGCAACATCAAGATTATACTTGGCGTTACCCATTAGTAGTGATTGTTCGTCAATCTTTGCACCACCCTTACTAATCAAGTAACCATAGGCTCCGAGTGGGTCACCATAGGTTCTAAGGCTGAATGAAGTTGGGCTTGGTGAGATACGGAACTTATTTCCATCGTTAGGGAATTGGGTTGCCGTAGCCACCGCAAACCGGCTCGCAGTTGGAGGTGGGGCTGCAATGTTGGAATAAGGCCCCTTAGCAAGCGTGTTGATACGGGATTCCACCAAGCCTAACAAACGGCATCGGTCATCCGTGAATAGGAATGGCTCACGAGAGATTTCTCCACGCAGGGCGTAGTAATCGTGAATTGAATAATCTAAGGTGAGTGCAGCGGTTGTGGAAATCTCGGCATCAGTTGGTCGGTCCATCAATCGCAAGTAATTCTCATACATCTTTCGGTAGTTGCCATGCTCACCATAGTCGGCTAACACAGTTACACCCTTTCTCTCATTCTCAACAACCATTGAGGCCAAGTGCCAATGAACAGGAGTATAACCTACGACAACGCTTCCTTCAATACCCATAACTTCTGTCTTTACAGGGTCAAGAACGGCTGCTTCAAAGTCCACAAAGTTTGTGGAGGAACGGAGGGCTTCTTGGCATCGTGAAAAGAATGCGTCCCATGCACCCATCATAGTTTGGTCTGTTCCCGCAGGTCGTGGCGTAGTGTCGCCAAGGAATGAAGGTGTATCAGCCAATAGGTAACCATGAACGATGAACTCCCTAATCATCTCTTGCTCATTGAGCAAGGTTCCGAATGCTTTGTTGGAAACCAAACCATTGGTTCGGCCTTCGGCATCTTCCCCTGCTCTTGCAGGTCCAAGACGATGACCAATCACATAAGGTAGTGCATCAAGGATTTCTTCACGGCTCACATAGTCCTTACCACGCAAGAATGCGAACGCACGAGAAAGTTTAACTAATGAGTTAGTGAAACGGAAACCAAGAACACGGCGGAACAATGCCGGTGCTTGGAACGGGGACGATGAATCATCCTTGTTACCGAAACGAGTTGCGAAACTTTCTTGCGGGTCCTTCAATAGCATATCGTTGGAAGCCTTGGAAATATCCATAAGTGGTGACTCGTGAATATCCTTGCTACTGTATAACTCGTGCGTGAGGGCATCTCCGAGAACACTTGTAGTTTCGGTGCGAACGAAATATCTTTGGGTGAATAGAACGGAAAGCATAGCAATATCTCGCAGACCATCATATACGCCTTCTGCGGCTGGTGGTGCGAATGGGATGCTTCCTACGAACTTCCATACAGTATTAAGGTCGTCAAACCTATATGGTGTAACGGATTCGTCCGAGTTAGGGTCTTTGGTGATACGGCCCACCAAAAGTTGTTGTGGTGCTTGGCCGCCCTTAGCACGGTATCTCTCATTAAGTTGAGAGTATCGCTCACCAAGAGTAATAGTAGTAAAGAACAGTTCGGTATCAATACGGTCAATGAATGCAAGGTCGTTCCCCTTTTGGTGAGGGTTGGTATCCATCCAAGCCACGAAAGAAGGCGAATCAAAAGTTTTACCTCGGTATTCCACCGTCTTCTCCGCAATCAAACCAAGAATGGCATCTTCCACACCGGATTGAGAACGGTTTGCTTCGTTAAAGAACTTGATAGGTTGTGTAACAACCGGACGGGGAATTGGCTCAAACGCATAGGCAGAAACGCTTTTTCCGCTGGGGTCGTCAGTAGTAATCTGTTGGATTTCCATACCATAGAGAACCTCATCGGCTCTCTTATCGTAGTCAATCTTAGCGATACCAATTTCTTGAAGCATCTCGGACTGAATAGCCTTCATGCCGGAATCGTCTTGGTCTAAGCGAGCGTCATAGTAGTTTTCCATCAGCCACTCACGGAAGGCAAATCCTTCGTTCCTTCCAGCATCAGTTTCAAACTCCTCTTTACCGGATAGGATTTCTCCGTAGTCCACGGAATATAAAGCACCGCCTTTACTTTGACGCTCACCTTTGTTAGCAGCAGTAGTTTTCGTATCCTTGCTTACCATCAAAGGTTTGGTAGTAATACTCAAAACTTTGCCATCTGCGTCCACTTCTTCCTTTACATTACAGTTGAATAGAACTCTATGCAATTGTTCGGGACTCATCGGGGACTTATCGGGAGTCTTTTGAAGGAACTCAAAGTCTAAAGCGTATGAACCGCTTGTGCTGGCACCTCGGCTCCAAGGTGAGAATCTCCAATCATCCCACTCACGGCGAAGTTCAGTATCTTTGTTCAAATAGACATCGTAATTCTGTCCTTCTTCATAATAGTTAATTCCGCCAGCACCCGCCACATAGCGTGGTAGGGAGGAATAACCATAGGAGTTACCAAGAAGAATCGCTGCACTCTCAATAACAGTTGTCTTTCCGGTCCCCGGAATACCGGAGAGTCGGCAGGTGGAATCCTTCATCAGCCAAGCGGCCATGAAAGTTTCCAATTGGCGAGGGTCGTCAAACCCGAAGACATCGGAAAGATTCTTGGTAATTTTCCTAACTTGTTCCGCCAATACTACATGAGTTCTTCGGCGACCTTGGCCGGTATCAATACTCTTGAATCGGTCAAGATACTTTCCTACGACTTGTGCCATATCGGAACGACTATATTTGCCGGTAGCAGCAACGGAGTTCTTCAATATCTTGTAAAGTTTGGATGACTTCTCAATGGAACCATCCATCAAGATTTCGTCATCGTTATAGTAAAAGAGGGTGCTTGGACTTTCGTTTCTATCAACAGTAACCTCAAAACGGTTAGTGTTCTCAAGTTTGGTAACTGAAATTAGGGCTTCCTCCATAACACGAGCGGCCATGTCTTCGCCTAATGCTTGTATCAGGATTTCTTCTTCTTTCTTACCCAAACTTTTCTTTTCCTTAGTTGGTTCAACCGGTGTTACGAGGCTATCCTCAAGGGATTCTTCCTCATCTATCTTTTCAAAGTCGTCTTCATCTGCCATGCTTCTCCCCTCAATTTGTAACCGTCATGCGGATTTCATAAGTTGAACTTGGGTCATTCTCGTCCGGAACCAAGAGAACAATGTATGTTCCGCTGGCTTCTTTTGTTTCGTAACCCAAGGAGGCCACACCGACTTCGCTCTCGGTTGGCATCGGACAACCCTCAAGCGCACATGGAGCCACTACATCCTCTAAACCACATACGCTACAAGTTCGGCCGGGGCCGTCTGTGGCGGCAGGTAGTATGGAGGTAGCAAGGTTTTTATATCGCCTTGCTTTCTTAATGTTGTTCCATGTATCATCGGGTGTTGCCCCGCTTCCATAATCTTGAATGCTAATTTGCTTGATACGGGATTTCAATTCTTGCTTGTCCCCATCGGGTAGGGTCCCTGCCGTATTGTCTATGGCATTGAAGGTTCCATCTCCTGTATCATCGGGTATCATAAAGTGTCCCCCATCAACTTCAATGCGGGCTTGGTTATTATGGAATAGAATCTTCTTGATTGCGTTTCCTCTTGCGGCCCCTTTGATAACGACTTCTTCGCCTTTGCTCTCGGGGTCATCACGGGCAAGTGGAATTAGGTTTCTTTCGTCACCGGGGAAAATTAAGTTACCTTCACGAGTTGTTGGGGACTTCCAATCATAACCTGTGTAGGTGTCGGTAGCCGCATCAACATACATTTCCACAGCGAGATATTGTTTAGTGAGGTCAAGTTCGGTAGCCTTCTTCGGGTCAAATGGAAGTGGTTGTAGGTATTTAGCATGAGCCTTTTCCAAACTGTCTGCACTCCAACCTATACTTGCCACTTCGGTGTATAGTGGAACCCACTTAACAGGATTACTTAGCGTTCCATCACCAACGGGTGTTGAAGCCGGTCTTCCCATCGGGAACCAATTTCTCCGAGATGATGGATTGTTGATGTATTCATCAATACTAAATGTGAGGTCCACATTATCAACTTCGGTAGTAGTCATATCGGGAATTGGGAAAGCCATCACCGGCGAGATTCGCTGGCCGGAAACCACAGGCATTCCTTCTTTCAAAAAGTTTGCTGGGTCAAAGAATTGAGTTATATTGGATGCTGGGGTAACTGAAAACTTACCGGAAGACAAGTCCGCCTCAAAACCTTGGACGGTCTTTGGGTCTTGCTCAAACTCGGACAAAGTAACTTTACCACCGTTATAAATAACGGAACTGCCTCCACTAATCAATTCGTAAATATCGGAAGTATTATCAAAAGTATATTTGACGGTTTCCCCTTGCTTGAACATCAATATCAAGGAAGGCATACTCCAATTAGGTGCCTTCTTGTGGAAAGGTTTGGGTATTCCAACTCCCGGTTCCGATACTTCCTTATTACAAGTCATAGTTACAATGATAGTGTCGTCACCCGCAGGGAGGACTCCATTATCGGGGAAGGTCCTCTTTCTTAATTTGCGTGTGTGCGTGAGAGTAGGAACGCTGCCCGGAATTGTAATGGAAGTTGCGGGAGCGATAGTTGCATCCGCTGGTGTGCCATCATCGTCACCAAGGTCCACGAGGTCCTTTTCTTCAAACTCTCCGCCTTCGGCCAAAGTTTCAATGTTGTTCATCATTTCCTTCTTGGTATCGCCTTTGAACTCACCCATCTTAGAACCAGCAGGGTTCTTAGACTTGGAACCGGATTTAACGATTAGCGGTTGCATCTTACGAAACATAGTGATGGAACCTGCATCAATTGGATTACCAAGGAAGGTCATTCCACGAGTGAACTTGGTGGACCACTTTGAGTATTCGTGGTTTGGATTAAACCACTCGGTTTCGGCAACGCCGTCAATAGTATAGCCATTCTTTGTAAGGTAATCCTTTACGGGGCCGCTCATAATCTCCAAGACGGCCTTCTTACTAAATCCGGAAAGGAATATGTATTCTGCCATAGCCCTTCCTTGGGACTCGGTGATGGTTGCCATAGCATAAGTTAAGGCTTGCTACTACTTAATGACTACGGGTTCATATATCTCGTCCGCTCTCTCGGAGGTCTGCAATGATTTCTGCCCGAGCAAAACGATACATACGGTCCGTCCATGCAAAGTTTCTAATGAAAAAGTTTCTCACGGTGCGAATGTCGGGGTAACGCTTGGCATATACTTCCAACGCATTTACAAAGTCCGCCAATCCGGAATTGGCCCAAACTCTCAACCCAATATCACTCAAACTATTGAGGAAATCATAGTTCATGAGCATTCTTTCCATCAGTTGTAGGCTATCGCCCAAACTTTTTCCCGTAGTAGGTGTGTAATATGGGTGGAGTTCTATAAATCTCTCACACAATTCAACATAAGAACGAGTATGAACATTACTTAGCCAAGTAAGCCAATCTTCCATTTGTGTGGCACAATAATGCGCCCAAATAGGATTGATTTCATCCGCTTCATTCTTCATCGTCATTATCGTCACCAAGGCTTACTGCTCCGAAATAATCGGATTCAAATGCTCCGACTTCCGTTATAGGGGTTTCAACCTCGGGTTCGTCTTCTTCTTCTTCCTCTTGTGCCATTCGGTCTTGCATTTCTTCAAGTGTTTCTAAACTGCCTTGTGGCGTAGGTGGAAGTGTGAATCCGGGAACGCTAAGTGGGTCATATTCTTCAATGTTGTCGGGGACTAAGACATCGTTAGCATCATCAAACTTTACTTTGGAAGTTCGCTTTTGCTTGGCCTTCTCCGCTGCCATCTCCTCCTTAATTGAAGACAAATCTAATGAAATACCGCTTGCATCACCTTGAGCCAATGCAATTTGGGAGTCACTTGCTTGACTACCCGAGTTAATCTTATTCTGTGTATCTGCTGAACGAACCTTTCGTGGGTCCAATCCCGCTTCCTTGGCTAAGTCTTCAAGCCCCTTAATCATCAA
>MDTA01210706.1_pt1 | contig 12422 bp, 10 predicted proteins | sample 811151 | NCBI WGS metagenome assembly MDTA01 (sample SAMN05326648, study PRJNA326480) | marine metagenome | isolation source: seawater | place: Indian Ocean: South | collected 2010
TCACAAACTTAGAAAGAGTAACTTCTTTATCAATGTTAGAGAAAGATACTCAAACAAAACAAATTTTAGACGCAGACGGTTTCGATAGATTTAAATCAGGTTTCTTAGTAGACAACTTTAGAGGTCATAAGATTGGTGATGTTAATCACCCCGATTATAAATGTGCAATCGATACTAAAATGGGTATGTTAAGACCTCAGAACTTACAACAGTTCTTTGACTTAGATTTAAATACTACAACATCTTCAAACTATCAAAAGACTGGAGATTTAATTACATTACCATATTCACCTATATCATATGTAAATCAAGATAAAGCTTCAAGACATATAAATGTTAACCCATATCATGTCTTTGCATTCGTAGGTAATGTTAAACTAACGCCAGGCACCGATATATGGAACGATACAGAAAGATTACCTGATGTCAGAATAAACAGAGAAGGTAACTTCGATGCAGTTATGGCGGGAGTTGGAAACTCTTTAGGAACTGTTTGGAACTCATGGCAAACAACATGGGTAGGTGAACCAGCAGAAGTTAGTTCAGAAGTTCAATCAACTTCAGCAGGAAGTTGGAGTGGTGACCCTTCTCAAGGTGGAACATGGCAAGCAGGTCAAGAAATAACTAGAGAAATTACAGAGACACCTGAGATTCAAACAAGAACAGGTATCACAACTTCAGTAGTAGAAGACTTTGTAGAAACAAGAAACGACAGAGTTGTGTCAGTATCTATTATTCCTTTCATGAGAGCAAGGACTATTGAGATAGACGCAACTAATTTAAAACCAAATACAAACCATTTCTTCTTCTTTGATAATGTCAGAGTAGATAAATTCTGTAGACCACATTCTGCACCTTATTCAGCAGACGGTGGATTGACTGTATCTTCAAACTTACAATCAGACGGTAATGGTAGATTAAGAGGATTCTTTGAACTTCCAAATAATGCAACTCAAAGATTCCCAACTGGTCAGAGAGAATTGAAGTTAACTTCTTCATTCTATAACCTATCTAATCCACCAAGTCAAGGCTCTGCAACATATCAAGCACAAGGTTTATTGAACAGTTCACAAACAGAAATTGTTTCAACAAGAAATGGTAGAGTTATTACACAAAATACTTCAGGTGAAAGAAGAACACAAAGGAGAGGTGAAAGATTAAATATATCTGCAGTCGATACGGTTGCACCCGATATTCCAGTGGATACAACTCCTATTCCATTACCAACATTACCTCTAGAAGGTGATAACCCAATTGAACCACCCGAGATTTTCGTGCCACCAGTTATTAATATACCAGTGCCACCACCCGAACCACCAGCATTACCAGTTCCAATACTTCCAGTAGAAGACCTTAGATTTAGAAGAGGTTCATTCTTAGAAAGAGGTTGGGGAGACCCACTTGCACAATCATTCTTATGTGAAGCAAGTGGTGGTATGATGTTAACTTCAATTGACTTGTTCTTCCAAGCAAAAGATACACATATGCCTGTATCAGTAGAAATCAGAAACATGGTTAATGGATATCCAGGCCAAGTAGTTTTACCTTTCTCAACAGTAACAAAGAATCCAAGTGATGTTAATATATCTGCAGACGGTTCAACTTCAACTACATTCACATTCGATTCACCAGTATATGTTGAAGAGAAGAAAGAATACTGTTTTGTAGTTTACTCAAACTCAAACGAATATGAATGTTGGATATCTAGAATGGGTGAAACAGATTTAATCTCAGGACAACAAATATCAGGACAACCATACGCTGGTTCATTATTCATGTCTCAAAATGCTTCAACATGGACTGCAGAACAGACAGACGACTTGAAGTTTAACATGAAGATTGCAAAATTTGATACTTCTAAAATACCTTCAATATATTTTGATAACAAAGATTTAGACTTATCAACACTTGCAAAGAACCCAATACAAACAACTGCAAGTAGTAATACAGTTAAAGTCGCTGCATACTTACACGGATTATACGATGATACTTCTAATACTCAATTATCAGGAATCACTGGTGATAGAGTTGGTTCTGTATTATCAACAAGTGGTGCAATCATAACAGACAATACTAGTTTGAGTGATAATACTTATCCAATAGCTGCAACCTCAGTATCACCAGTAGGTGGTTCAGGTGCAGAGTTTAGTGTTACAATTTCAAGTGGTTCTGTTAGTGATGTTAGAATTACAAACCCAGGCCAAGGATATAGTGCAAATGATGTAATCACACTAGAAAACTTTGACGGTGGTCAAGCAGATATGACTGTAGTAGTTGCTTCAGTTGGTCAGACACTAGGTGGTATCCCAGTAGATGCAATCGGTGGTTCAAGTGCAGTAACATATACTTCTATATCAAATACTGGAATTGATTCATTTGATATTGCAGTTGACCTATCAAGTTACATAGGTGCAAATAAATTAGTAACTGGATACGATGCACTAGAATCTACTTCAGGTGGTGGAGAAGCTGTTAAACTACAGAGAAACTATTACTTCGATGCATTACATACAATGATTCCTTCAACACAAATTGGTGGTTCAAAAATTATTGCAAGTATTAATACAACTGCAATGAAATCACCCGAAGGTGTCATAGGAAGTGGTGATACAGTTTATACTAAGAGGTCAACAAACAACTTTATTACTTTGAATGATAATACATTCTTAGATAATCCAGGCGTTGTTGCTTCACCAATTAACGAAACAAATGAAATGCAATCACAAAGGTCATTCAGTTTATTGACACAATTATATTCAGTAAATCAGAATGTATCTCCAGTTATTGATGTTGGAACAATCGGTTGTATTGCAATTGCAAACAGACTAAACAACATAGATACAAGTAATGATGTGCCTTCAGGAGTCACATATGTGCCGTCTACTGAACCCGAAGGGGACAGTAATGCATTTGTCTATGTAACAAGGAAAGTAAACCTTAAAACTCCTGCTACGAGTCTAAAAGTTATTGCAGATAACTTTAGACCACCTAATACTGAATTTAAGTATATGTTCAAGATTATCAAAGCAGATGAAAACACACCTCTTGATGATATAGGTTTTGAGTTCTTCAATACAGACGGTTCACCCGATACTGCAATTGAAGTAGACGGAAGAAACTTTAAGGAATATGAATATACTGCAGAAGACTTACCCGAGTTCACTGCATTCGTAATTAAAATTGTAGGACAAGGAACAAACACATGTGCTGTTCCAATGGTATCGTCTCTAAGGGTAATGGCATTAGCATAATGGGTATAAAGGTAGAAGGACATACCCACCTTGAAAGAGACGAATCTTCTCATGCAATTATCAATACTGATATTGAACAATACAGATTGACAATGAGAAGAAGAGAAGTATATAGAGCTCAGAAAGAAGATATAAATAATCTAAAGAATGAAATAGGTGAAATTAAAGGACTATTGAAAGAACTTATAGAGAAAACACATGGCTAATCAAGTAAATGCAGAACAGACTTTAAACGAATTTAGAAATTCGTTCAATACACTGAATAATGAAGTGGGAAGTATCACGGGTTTAAGAGGAACTCTTAATAACCCTAACTCTCTTGTTGATGCAATTAATGTCCTTGAAGATAAAACATTCTTTTTACAAACATTCGAATATACAACAACTACAGACCAATCATATTCAGGTGCAGACACAAATGGAAATGTTTTAAGATATAGACAAGGTAAAGTTCAAGTATACCTAGACGGAGTTCACTTAGTAGAAGGTGGTTCAGGTGCAAACGGTTATACAATTCAAATACCTCAAGGATTATTCTACACTGGTATCTTCTTAAATGCAGCTCCAAGTGCTGGACAAGTTTTAACTGTATATGCATACACTGGTTCTCAATCAGGTGTAGCTTCAGACGGTGGTGCTGGTGGTGGTCAGTTTACAGAAACAGCAGAGAATACAATTTACAACATTAACTCAAATGGAGTTATACTAAATGGAACAACAGCAGCTGCAGTATCATTACAATCAGGATATCAAGTTCAACTAGAAGGTAATACTTTTGTTGACGGTAATGTTAAAGTTGATACAGGTCATTCATTAGAAGCACCTACATTAACAGACGGAACTGCAACTATTACAGGTGGAGTTGGAACTGGATTTAGTTCTATTACTTCTACTTCTTTAGTTGGTAACCTAACTGGAAATGTTACTGGTGATATCACTGGTGATGTTAAACATGGTGGTTCAGTTGTTTTAGACGCTTCTACAGGTGCATTGACTGGACAAGTATCAGATATTACAAATCACCAAATAACAGATTTGAGTGATGTTGATACTACTGCACCTTCAGACGGTCAGATATTAGTATACAATGCTTCTTCAAGTAAATATGTTCCAACTAACCAACAAACTTCTGATACAGTAACAGAGGGTTCAAGTAATTTATACTTTACAAATGAAAGAGTTGACGATAGAGTTAATGCATTATTAGTTGGTGGAACAGGTATATCAACTGTATACGATGACACTGCTAACACATTGACAATCAATGGTTCTGCACAATATGGTGATTCAGATGTTCAATCTTATTTGAGTGGAGGTAGTGGACTTGCAATGAGTGGGTCAGGTGTCTTCTCAGTTAATACTTCAAACGGAGTGAAAATCGATGGTGATGATGTCGAATTGGATTATGAAATAGTTAACTCAGCACCTTCAAGTGCTGGTTCTACATCGACTGGTCACCTTTGGTTTGTAGTATGATATGGCTGACGAAATTTATGTAAATATAGGTTCGAGTTTTCAACAACCCTATCAGGGTCAGACAACTATACAAGTTCAGAACCCAGTATCAAGACAAACAATAAGACAAACTTTAAGACAAGGACAAAATCCTTTTACTTTTAGTGCAAGAAGTCCTTTTACTTCTCAAAATACTGCAAATAGACAACACCCTTTTATTAGAAGTATTCAATCGCCTGGATTCTATATTGCAATAGGTAGAACACCTATAACATATCAATATCAATCTCCAAGCATATATCAAGCAATAGGACAAACACCTAACACTTATCAAGCACAAGCACAAAGTCCTTTTACATACGACCATAGACAACCAGTTATCTATAATGCAACGGAAAGGTCACCGTCTACTACAAATGCAAGGGGTCAAACACCTTATCAGTATAGGTCACCGTCTCCATTTACTTATCAAGCACAAGCAAGAAGTTCGTTTCAGGCAAGAGACCCGAGTCCTTTTACTACTCAAAATGCAAACCCTTCAACTTATCCAGTTGGAGCTGCAAGAAGACCAGTAGCACAAGCAGGAGGGGCTCCATTTAATATTCAAACACCAGCCTATGGTAGTGTGCAACAATTAGAAAGTGGTTCTACTCAAGAAGGAGCTCCACCTTTTTATTCTCCACCATATCCTTCAAGATTTGAACCTGAGATGGATCCGTTTTGGACAATATATCAATATAGGTCACCATATATTGGAACTTATCAAGTTCCTTCTACTGCTCAAGGTAATCAGGTGCAACAACCATATCCATATATTGCAAGCGCACAGAATCCTACTCCAGTTATTGGTCAAGCACAGAATCCCGAGTGGGGATTAAGGCCTGGTCAAGGAAGATACGGTGGTGAACCTATTGATTATCAATATAGGTCGCCTGGTTCAGCACAAGTGCAACAACCAAATCCGTTTACATATAATGCAACAGGAACGACTCCAGTAATCAGTCAACAACAACCGTATACATATCAAGCAAATATACAAAACCCGACTATTGGACAAGCACAACAACAAAGTCCTTACATTGCACAACAACCAAGTCCTTACATTGCAAACGCACAGGAACAACAACCTAATATAAGACAAACTCGATATCCGTATATTGCAGATGTGCAGAATACAAGTCCATATATTGCAAGTAAACAAAGTCCATATATTGCAGATGCAAGACAACCTAGTCCTTATATTGCAAATATACAACAACCCTATCCTTATCCTGCTAGTCAACAGGAACCAAACATTAGAGATGCTGGACAACCATATCCATATATTGCAGCGACTAGACAACCTAATTTCTATAATCATAGGTCACCTTCAATATATCAAAGAACTGATAACCACCAAGAACCTAATATCTTGCCTGCAAGACAACCGTTCCCATATCAGTTTAACTATCAGGTATCATATGACCATAGGTCACCTTCAATAGGACAAACACCTTATTCTACTACAAGACCCATTGGCCCAGTTGCAAAAGTTAAGGGTATTTTCAGAAATAATAGTGGAAGTGTTGAAAAAGTAGAAGAGGTTTATGTAAACGATAGTGGAACGGTAGAAAAGATTCACCAATCAGTTCCGAATGCACAATTCTCTAAAGGCTAACTTTTTGTATAAATAGTTTTATGGCTATTATTGCAAACATATTCATCGACCAAGGAACAGACTTTTCTATTACCGTAGATGTAACAGATTCAGCAGGAAATATATTAGACCTTACTGGATATAGTGCAGCTGCACAAATCAGAAAGACTTATAGTTCCTCTAGTGTCAGTCAAACTTTCACTTCTTCACATAATAATGCTGGAGGAGCAGTTACATTATCATTAAATGATACACAAACAACTGCTTTAGACGCAGGTCGATATGTATATGACTTAAATATTACAAGTGCTGGTGGAATAACAACTAGAGTTGTAGAAGGTCAAGCAGTAGTAACCCCAGGCGTAACGAGGTAATTATGGCAATAAAAGGTGTAGTAAACAGACAGGGAGCAATTGGCGGACGAGTTCAAGGAACTGGTAATGTCCGTGCAAGACAAGTTGCAATTGGTTCAGGTGCAGCGGGAACAGATATTACTCAAAAATCTATTCAAGAATTGAATGATGTAGAAGCTGCAGAAACAGATAAAGGTCTTCTACAATACGACCAAGCTTCAGACAAATGGAAAACCACTAATGTTATAGACGGTGGGACTTTCTAACGCATAAATACTTTAACAAATCAATGTGTCATTCAGTGAGACACGAACCCCATAGTGAGGGGATAGTAATATAGAATGAGTCTTTCTCGGATAGTGAAGAGAAAATTAATTAATTAATTTTATATTTTTTCGTAGGAGAAAAAAAGAAAATGGCAACAGTAATTCAAATCAAACGAAGCACTGGTCTATCCGCCCCTGCAGTCTCAGACTTAGCAGAAGGTGAATTGGCTTATGTGCAAGATAGGTCGAATAGTGGTGCTGGTGCGAAACTATACATTGAGTCCGTAGATTCAGATAACTCTACTCCTCTAATTCAAGCAATTGGTGGTAAGTATTATACTGATATTCTAGCTGGTTCATCTGCAACCCCTGCTAACTTTAAAGTTGGTAATGGTTCATCTACAGGTGGTTCAGTTCAATTTTTAGAAGATTCGGATAACGGAACTCATTTCGTAGGTCTTAAAGCACCCGACTCAGTTGCAAGTTCACATACATTAGTCTTACCGTCTGCAGACGGAAGTAATGGACAAGTTCTTGGAACAGACGGTTCAGGTAACCTTTCATTCCTATCAACAACATCTACATTAGCAGGTGCGTCAGATTCAGATATATCAGGGCCAGGAGCAGGACATATTCTTGTTCATGACGGTTCAGATAGTTTTGATAATGTCGCAATTAGTGGAGATATCTCACTTGCTTCAAGTGGTGCAGTAACAATTGCAAACTCTGCTGTTGAAACAGCAATGATTGCAGATAGTAATGTTACTATTGGGAAAATTGACTTCTTTGTTGACGAAGACAACATGGCTTCAGATTCAGCAGTTAAAGTTCCTTCACAGCAATCAGTTAAAGCATATGTTGACAGTCAATTAACTGCTCAAGACCTAGACTTCCAAGGTGACTCAGGTGGTGCATTATCTATAGATTTAGATAGTGAAACTCTTGATATCGCAGGTGGAACAGGTGTAACAACAGCAGGTTCAGGAAACACATTAACAGTTAATATTGGTCAGTCAGTTGGAACAACTGATAATGTCACATTTAACAATGTTGATGTTGACGGAACACTAACATCAGACGATATCACATCTACAAACATCGCTGCTTCAGGAAACTTAACAGTTTCAGGTAACTTAACAGTTAACGGAACAACAACTACTGTAAACTCTACAACAGTATCTATCGATGACCCTATTTTCGAATTAGGTGAATCAGGTTCAGATGACAACCTAGATAGAGGTATAAAATTCTTATACAATAATGGTGGTGCTAAAGTTGGTTTCTTTGGTTACGATGATTCAACAAGTAAATTTACCTTTATTACAGATGCAACAGATACATCTTCAGTGTTCTCAGGAACTGCTGGTAATGTAGCATTCGGTGGTATCGAAGGTTCAGGTCTTGCATTAAGTGGTTCAATCACAAGCATAGACGGGTCTGCCCCAACAGCTGGTCAGTTGTTAATTGGTCACGGAAGTAATGGTGACTTTGCAGCTGGAACTCTAACTGCTGGTGAAGGTATCGATGTAACAAATGCAGACGGTAGTATAACAATTGCAGCCGAAACTGGAACAGGGTCAAATCTTGGTGTCGTTATTGTGGCAGCAGGAGAGGGTATGGACGCAACATACTCAGGTGGAACAGTAACAGTAGCTGGTGAAGATGCAACAACTTCTAATAAAGGTATTGCTTCTTTCTCATCAGACAACTTTACAGTTTCAAGTGGTGCTGTAACCGTAACTGCTATAGATGGTGGAACATTTTAATTAGACTTTCTATAGGAGGAAACGATGGCAACAGTTATTCAATTTAAGAGGAGTTCTACTCAAAATGATGTGCCTTCTACAAGTGATTTAGCACTTGGAGAATTAGCTGTCAATACTTATCACGGTAGATTTTATACCGAGAAAAATGACGGTTCAGCATCAGTAGTCGAGGTCGGGTCAGTCCCAGCCTCTCTAACAATTAATGACGCTATCACATTTCCTACTAGTGATGGTTCGAATGGTCAAGTTCTACAGACCAACGGTTCAGGAACACTATCATTCGCAACATTGTCCAGTAGTGGTGTGGACATCTACAAATACACCGTAACGAGTAACCAAACAGTTTTTACAGGAAACGATGATGACGGAAACTCTCTATCCTATAATCCAGGCGTAGAGCAAGTCTTCCTAAATGGTGTTAAACTCATTGACGGTGGTTCAGACTACACTGCAACAAATAGTTCTACTATCACTTTACAAGCAAATGCGATATCGGGTGATATTTTAGAAGTAGTGGCTGTGTCTGCACTAAACTTAGTGCAAGGTTTCTTTACTGAAACTTCTTTGACAACAACCAGTGCAAACCAAGTATTATCTTCAAACGGAATTGCCAACAAGGCAATTAAGTATGTGATAAACGCAACTCATGCTTCAGCAGGGACACACGCTGCAGAGGTTTTATTAATCAATGACGGAACAGATGCATACTTCGTTCAATACGGTGATGTGTATTCTAATTCGTCTCTGTTTTCATTGAGTGCAGATGTTAATTCAGGTAACATGAGACTTCTCATTACACCTACTAACACTAACACAACAGTGGATACATTCCAAATTAGACATTCATAGGGGGAATAAGAAATGGCAATTAGTAAATCATTTAAACTTGCAGAACTTATTCGTCACATCGAATATGATTCTACAGATGATGTAATCAAAACAAGTAAAAAGACTCAAGATAAAAACCAAAAGAGAGGAGCTTCTACAAGAACTGCTACTACTCAGTTTAATCTTGATACTTTTGCACATGCTGATTACAGAGCTGCAAGATATATCGTTGCAATGTCTGAAGGAACAAACTTCCATTCAACAGAAGTAATGTTAGTCCATGACGGTTCAGATGTTACTTTGACTCAATATGGAACATTGAAAGATACAAATCTTGCAACATTCGATGCTGATATATCAGGAGCAAATGTTAGACTACGATGCACACCAGCTTCTTCAAACTCAACAGTAATTAAGTTTGACAGAACATTGGTAGATGCGTAATCTTATTTAAATCAATTAAAAGGGGACTTCAAGTCCCCTTTTTTTTATTCTAGCCCCAAAATATATAAATAGATTTATGGCAACTCAAAAGAAATTCATTGCAGACTTAGGTTTAGAAACAGCAAGTGATTTATCGGTTGACGGAAATGCAACTATTACAGGTAATTTGACTGTAAATGGTTCAACAATTACTGTAAACTCGACTACCACTTCTGTAGCAGATTCATTAATGGAATTTGCAAATGCAAATACCTCTTCAGATACACTGGATATAGGTTTCTATGGAAACTATAATGACGGTTTATCAGACGGTGGTGCTTCAGAATATACAGGGTTGTTCAGAGACGCAAGTGATTCCACATGGAAACTGTTTGATGGATTAGAATCCGAACCAACAACAGTAGTAAATACAAGTGGAACAGGATATGCACTTGCAGATTTACAGGTCGGAGATTTAACTGCAACTACTATTACTGCAACGAACAGTATAACAGGTGCAAGTATAACATATCCTACTAGTGACGGGACAAACGGACAAGTATTAACAACAAATGGGTCAGGAACTTTATCATTCCAAGACGCAGCTGGTGGTATAGATAGTGGAAGTATTACAACTACTTCAACTTCTGCTACAAATTTAGATACTTTTGCAACTAATTCAGTAAGAAGTGCAAACTATTATGTTTCTATATCAGATTCAACGAGTGGAGACTATCAATTTACCGAATTAAATATTGTTCATGACGGAACAAGTGCCTATATTTCACAATATGGAACGGTGTTAACAGGTTCTTCAGAACTTGCAACCTTCTCAGTGGATATAAACATAGGGACTTTGAGAGTCAGAGTCACCCCTGCTTCGACCAATTCGACTGTATTCAAGTTTAAAAAGATTACAGTCGCAGTTTAAAGAAAAAAAGTTTAATTAGTTTGGTGTATGCGGTCTAGATGAGGACGGCGGATTGATAAATACCAGTATACAAACCAAATGTAATCGAGGACACGATAAATGGCAACAAAAAACACTTTCGTTATAGAGTATGGACTTACGGTTGGTTCTACAGAAGTGATATCTTCAACAGGTAAATTGGCTTCTACTGCATTATCAGAGTTAGATTCTGATAATCTTTCAGAAGGTTCCACGAATCAATACTTTACGAATGCAAGAGCAAGAGGTGCAATCTCACTTGCAAGTGGAGAAACAAATTTAAGTTACAATTCTAGTAACGGGGAGTTAAGTTTGCCGACAGTTAACGGAGGGTCATTCTAATGACATCGAAAAATTTTATAATCAAGAATGGTCTTACTGTAGGAACAACAGAAGTTATTGATAGTTCAGGAGACTTGACTGCAGCTTCTATCGGAACAGCTGCAAAAGAAACTATTGACGACCACATAGCAGGAACTTTACTTCAAGCAGGTTCAGGAGTATCATTATCTTATAATGATTCTGCTGGAACTCTTACAATCACTGGTAATGTAGGTGATATTACAGGAGTTAATGCTGGTGCTGGTTTGACTGGAACTGCAACTTCAGGTGATGCAACACTTAATATTGGTTCAGGAACAGGTATTACAGTAAATTCAGACGATATCGAAGTAGATACTTCAGTTGTTACAACATTAACAGGTTCACAAACATTAACAAACAAAACACTTACAAGTGCAGTTTTAAATACTGGTGTAAGTGGAACTGCAGTATTAGACGAAGACAATATGGCTTCAGACTCTAATACACAACTTGCAACACAACAATCAATTAAAGCATATGTAGATTCTCAAATCTTAACTAAAGATAATACAGACGAGATTACAGAAGGTTCAAGTAATTTATATTTTACAAATGCAAGAGCAGACGCTAGAATTGCAAATGCAATTAAAGACGAAGATAATATGGCGTCAAACAGTGCAACTCATGTTGCATCACAACAATCAGTTAAAGCATATGTAGACTCTCAAGTTGCTAGTAAAGATGCATTATCAGAACTATCAGGTGATACAGATGACATTACAGAAGGTTCTTCAAATTTATTCCATACTTCAGAAAGAGTAGACGATAGAGTTGCTTCACTTATAGTTGCTGGAACAGGTATCTCAAAAACATATGACGATGCAGCTGGAACACTAACCATTGCAAATACTAACCAAGCAGACATAACAGGAGTTACTGCTGGGTCAGGTTTAACAGGTGGTGGAACTACAGGTGCAGTAACACTTAATGTTCAAGTAGACGACAGTTCAATTGAAATAGATTCAGATACAGTTAAAGTAAAAGACGGTGGTATCACTAACGACATGTTAGCAGGTTCAATCGTTGCAAGTAAATTAGCAGGTTCAATACCTAACAGTGCATTATCAAATAGTGCAATCACAATCGGTGGAACTTCTACTGCATTAGGTGGAACTGTTCTTGCAGATACAGA
>MDTA01045641.1_pt1 | contig 12418 bp, 15 predicted proteins | sample 811151 | NCBI WGS metagenome assembly MDTA01 (sample SAMN05326648, study PRJNA326480) | marine metagenome | isolation source: seawater | place: Indian Ocean: South | collected 2010
AATTACTTAAGTATAAAAATAGTTTAGTTTTTTTTGATGTGGGACAGCCTCCAAGTAAAAATTTTTCTAGAAAATATCAGTCAGGTCCACTATCTTTCGAGTATTATTTAGATAACAGAAAAATTATTACAAATTGTGGTTTTGGTTCAAATATTTCACCAAAAGCAGAGTTAATTAGCAGACTAACCTCTGCTCAATCTACAATGACTTTAAATGATACTTCGGTGACTAAATTTGAGCGTAATACTTTGTTAAACAATGTATTTGGGAATTCTATAAAAAATTCATTTCAGATTTCACAGACAGACTATATTGAAAATAAAGATATGGTATATTCAATTGCTTCTCACAATGGTTACGAAAAAAACTATAGATGTATTTTTAAAAGAAAATTAATGATAAACAAAAATACAAATAATTTACAAGGTTATGACGAAATAATAAAAAAAAGCGATGGAAAACCAGTTAACTACTGTATAAGGTTTCACCTATTTCCAGGTTTAGCCGCAGTTAAAACAATGAGCGGTAATAGCATTTTAATTCAGCTTTCAAAAAATAAATCTCTAATGTTTAGTACTAAGAATGAATTATTGAAATTAGAGAAAAGTATATATTTTGGAGGGAATAAAATTTTAGATAATACTTGTATTACACTGTTTGGTAATTTAGTTAATAGAAACAAAATTATTCACTGGGAAATTAAAAAAAAAGATTGATCATGAAAAGAAAAATAGTAAATGCTCTGATTTCTGTATCAGACAAATCTGGTTTAGGCAAAATTACAAAAGTTCTTAAAAAGTATAATATCAATATTATTAGCTCCGGCGGTACCTTCAAATATTTAAAAAAGATGAAAATTAAATGTAGAGAAATATCTCACTACACCGAATTTAATGAAATGCTAGATGGAAGAATTAAAACTTTACATCCTAAAATTCACTCTGGAATATTATTTGATAGGTCAAAACAAAAGCATATTAAACAAATGAAGAAAAATAATTTTGAACCTATTGATTTAGTTGTAGTAAATTTTTACCCATTTAAAGAAACAATAGAAAAAATTAAGACAAAAAATAAAATAATAGAAAAAATTGATATTGGTGGCCCAAGTATGGTTAGAGCAGCTGCTAAAAACTTTAAAGACGTAGTCGTAATAACAAGTAAAAGAGATTATGAGGATTTAATTAAAGAGTTAAAAAGATTTAATGGAAAAACAACGTTAGCTTTCCGTGAAAAAATGGCATGTAAAGCATTTGGTATAACTGCTTACTACGACTCTATTATCGCTGACTGGTTTAATAATGAGTTGAATATTAATTTTCCTGAGATTAAAACATTTTACGGAAAAAAGATTAAACAGCTTAGGTACGGTGAAAATCCTCACCAAAAGGGATCTGTGTATACAGATAACGGTAAAAATGATTTTTTAGATCAACGAAAATTAAGTGGAAAAGAATTAAGCTACAATAATTATAATGACATACATTCAGGTTTAGAATTATTATTTAGTGATAATAAATTGCCAACAACTGTAATAATAAAACACGCCAATCCATGTGGTGTTGCTACACATAAGTCACCAATAAAATCGTTCTTAAATGCTCAGGCGAGTGATCCGGTTAGTGCTTTTGGAGGAATAGTTGTTTGTAACTTTAAATTAACTGAACAATTAGCAAAAATAATTAATAAAACTTTTTTTGAAGTTATTATTGCTAAAGGATTCAATAAAAAGTCTTTGAGAATTCTAAAAAAGAAAAAAAATATGAGAATTATTGATATTTCTAATATTGATCATAAAATGAAAACAAATTTGAAATACTTTGGTAATACTTTTTTGCTACAGGAAAATGATGATATTATATTAGATAAAAGAAAATTAAAGTGTGTCACCAAAATTAAACCAACCGCTAAAGAAATTAGAGAAATAGATTTTGCTTTTAAAGTTTGTAAATATGTAAAATCAAACGCAATTGTTATTGTTAACGATAATGCAACAATTGGTATAGGCGCTGGACAACAAAATAGATTGGATAGTTGTAGAATAGCGATACAAAAAGCTAGAAAGTTTCAACCAAGCAAATTAAATAACTCGGTTGCTGCTTCTGATGCTTTTTTTCCATTTGCAGATGGAATTAAGACTCTAATAAATTCTGGAGTTAAATTAATTGTGCAACCTGGTGGTTCAATTAGAGATAAAGAGGTAATTGATGCTGCTAATAAAGCAAAAATAAAAATGATTTTTACAAATATAAGACATTTTAACCATTAATTTATATTATCAATTTTAGCTGCTAAAATAAAATCACTCTCTGCCAAACCTTTAATTGCATGAGTTGAAATTTTTATAACAGCATATCCCCAGCCGAATGAAATATCAGGATGGTGTCCTTCTGCTTCAGCTATTTTTCCGACTTTGCCAATAAATTTTTCACTTTCTAAAAAATCCTTAAAATCAAATTTTTTTTCGATGTGGTAATTTTTTTCACGGTTTTGTTTAACTTCCCAACCATTTACTTTTTTAAGATACTTATGAATTTCATCGACTTCAAAAGCAGGAATTCCGCCCTGACACGGAACACATTTTTTATCAGCTAAATCACTCATTCAATTTATCCTTTTAATTATTGGAGCGGGCAAAGGGACTTGAACCCTCGACCTTCTCGTTGGCAACGAGACGCTCTACCACTGAGCTATGCCCGCAAACGATAACGAGTATAATATAATGTTTTCAACTTGGTCAACCATAATAAAATGACGCTATCAGGAAACTGAAAATTCGATTATACTTTGCTGTGTTATGAAAGAATTTCCTAAACAAATTCCTATTTTTCCGTTGAGTGGTGTTATTTACTTTCCTAAAACCAATCTGCCCTTAAATATTTTTGAGAAAAGATACTTGGCTCTTGTAGAGGATATAATAAAAAAAGATAAACTCATGGGAATGGTTCAATCAAAAGGAAATTTAAACGAAATATATAATATAGGTTGCCTAGGAAAAATTAGTGATTATCAGAAAAGTAATGATGGTAGAGTTTTGATTAATCTAACAGGTATTACTAGATTTCAAGTCATAGAAGAAATAGAAAATACGAAACTTTATCGAGAATTTAAAGTAACATATGAGAGATTTAACCAAGATTTAAATCCTTCCTCAGATGACGTGAATATTGAAATAACAACAAAAAAAGCTGAGGTATTTTTTAAAAAAAGTGGTTTAATACTTAACTGGAAAGAGTTTGATAAACTTAATAAATTAGAAAAAATAAATACCTTGGCAATGATATCTCCAATTACTAATGAAGAAAAACAAAAGTTGTTGGAAGCGATTACTCTGAAAGAAAAGAATGAAGTATTAGAAGAGATAATCAACTTCTACTTACATGATGCTAATTCCAGCAATCAAACAATACAATAGTTCAAACTTAATTTGCTGATTTATTCATTGAGTCAAAAAAGTCAGCGTTGTTCTTAGTATTTTTAAGTTTTGAGATTAAAAATTCTATACCATCCATCGTGCCCATCGGGCTAATGATTCTTCTAAGAACATTCATTTTTGAAAGATCGTCTTTTTCAAAAAGAAGCTCTTCTCTTCTTGTGCCTGATCTAGTTATATCTAGTGCTGGGTATATTCTCTTATCAGCAACTTTTCTATCTAATATAAGTTCTGAATTACCCGTTCCTTTAAACTCTTCAAAAATTACTTCGTCCATTCTGCTGCCAGTGTCTATTAAAGCTGTTGAAATAATAGTCAACGAACCACCTTCTTCTACGTTTCTTGCAGCACCAAAAAATCTTTTAGGACGCTGAAGTGCATTTGCATCAACACCACCGGTCAGAACTTTACCAGAGCTTGGTATAACTGCATTGTAAGCTCTTCCTAACCTAGTTATAGAGTCTAAAAGTATAACTACATCTTTTTTGTGTTCAACTAATCTTTTTGCTTTTTCGATTACCATCTCTGCTACTGCAACGTGTCTTGAAGCAGGCTCGTCGAAAGTTGAGGCCACTACTTCACCTTTCACAGACCTTTGCATGTCTGTTACTTCTTCTGGTCTTTCATCAATTAGCAACACCATGAGATAACATTCCGGATGATTGGCTGTAATTGATTGAGCTATGTTTTGTAAGATAATTGTTTTTCCTGCCCTAGGAGGAGAAACTATTAAAGAACGCTGGCCTTTACCTATTGGACTTACTAAATCAATTAAACGAGCTGTATTATCAGGTTTTTTTTCTACTTTAGTGCTTTCAACTTCTAATTTTATTCTCTCATTAGGATACAATGGAGTTAAATTATCAAATGCAATTTTATTTTTTCCTTTCTCTGGGTCGTCAAAATTTATTTTATTAACTTTTAATAAAGCAAAGTACCTTTCTGCATCTTTGGGGCCTCTTATTTCCCCCTCTACTGAGTCTCCTGTTCTTAATCCAAATCTTCTTATTTGACTTGGGCTCACATAAATATCGTCGGGGCCAGGTAAATAATTTGACTCAATAGCTCTTAAAAAACCAAAACCATCTTGTAGTACTTCAAGCACCCCCGTAGCGGTAATTTGTTCATTTTTTTCTGCTAATTTTTTTAATATTGCAAAAAGTATCTCTTGCTTCCTTAGAGTGCTTGGATTTTCAATGCCAAGCTTTTCTGCTTCACTGATTAATTCTGCAGGATTTTTTTGCTTTAACTCTTGTAAATTCATGTGATTGTTTATGTCTTAATAGGTAAGTAATTAGAATATATGTCTTTTAGGAAAATTTTCAACCCCTTTTATAAGGGTTTAAAAACAACAAGAAACACAATAACTATAAGCAATATGGTTGGTATTTCATTGATAATTCTGAAAAATTTAGATTTTTTAGTATTATTATCATTGGCAAATAAACGAAGATGTTTACCAAGGTAAAAATGGTAGTGTGTCAAAAGTAATACTGCAACGATTTTTATTTGCATCCACAATTGAGAAAAAACAGTAAGTCCTAAACTGTGAATTAACAACAAACCAAATAACCAAGACAGTATCATAGCCGGCATCATGATATAATTGTAAAGTTTTCGTTCCATTGTTTTAAAAACTGTTCTTTGAGACTCATGTTCGGCTTCTGAATGATAAACAAAAATTCTTGGCAGATATAAAAGTCCAGCAAACCAAGAAATTACGGCAATTAAGTGAAGAGACTTAAAAAGTAAGTACGAATTCATATTTTTCCTATAAATATTTTGTTACTAATTTTTGTAAAAGCTTTATGTGATCAGGATTATCGTTAAGACAAGGTATTAAATCAAAATTTTTTCCACCATTTTCTAAAAAAACTTCTTTTCCTTGGATATTTATTTCTTCTAAAGTTTCAACGCAATCCGAGGCAAAACCTGGGCAAATAACAAGTAAATTTCTTACTCCTTTGGAAGGTAATCCCTCTAAAGTTTTATCAGTATAAGGTGTAAGCCATTCTTGAGGTCCAAATCTGGATTGAAAGGTTGTTGTAATTTCAATTTCACTAAATTTTTCTTTAATAAGTCTTGTAGTTTTCTGGCAGTAACAATGGTATGGATCACCTTTATCAAAGTAAGATTTGGGAATTCCATGATAAGAAGATATTATCAAATCAGGCCTCCAATTTATTTCTTTAATTTTTTTTTGTATTGAATTAATCAAACTTTCTATATAAAGCGGTTCACTTTCATAATGAGGTACAATTTGTAAGCTTGGTTGCCACCTCATTTTCATTAATGATCTATATACCTCATCACAAACGGTTGCAGTGGTTGCTGCTGCATATTGAGGGTATAAAGGAAGTATTACGATATTTTCACATCCCTCCTCTTTTAACTTAACAAGTTTTGAATTTATGCTTGGATTTCCATATCTCATTGCAAAATCTATTATTAAATTTTCATTACCTATTTTATCTCTAAGTTTTGTTGTTTGCATACGAGTAAAATATAACAATGGAGATTCATTAGATTCTTTTCGCCAAATTTTTTTGTAAGCGTGAGCTGTTTTCGATGGTCTAAAAGTAAGAATAAATAGTTTTAGAATAATTTGCCAGACAATTGGATTTAGCTCTATAACACGTTTATCTGAGAGAAATTCATTTAAGTAACGTCTTATATCCCACCAACCGGTGGAATCCGGAGTTCCTAAATTTACAAGAAGAATTCCTGATTTACCAAATTTTACTTGTGGGTGGTTAGACTTCATGGATGATTCCTATAAAATTTAATTAGTTTACTTAATCTATCAGGATCTGTTTCAGGAAGTAAACCATGTCCTAAGTTAAAAATATAAGGAATATCTTTAAATATTTTTATATATTTCGTCGCTGTTGCAAACATTTCGTCTTCTGTTTCTAATAAAGTCTTGGGATTTAACCCTCCTTGCAATACAACATTTTTTAAATTATCTTTGCACCAGTGTGGATCTAAATCGTAATCTAAATTTAGTGCGTCGGGTTTAACGAACTTGTTAAAATCTGAGTATTTTTCCTTAATGCCTTTAGGAAAACAGATAACAGGTGTTTTCATTTTTTTACAATACTCTACTAGTTTTAAATTTGGTCGGTAGCAAAATTTTATTAGATCACTTTCGGACAACAGTCCGGCCCAGGAGTCAAAGATTTGTACTATCTCCACACCAGCGTTAATCTGGTTCTTAATATGCAAACATAAATATTCATGTAGAATACTTAAAATATCGTCCATTGTTTTCGAGTTCAACAAACTTTCCGTATATGAGGATTTGTCCTTTGGTAAGTTGAGCATGTATATTAATAAAGTCCATGGTGCGCCAACAAATCCTATTAAAGATTTAGTGGTGTCTAGTTTTTCTCTTGTATTTTTAATAGCATCATAAACAGGTTTCATTTTATTTAAAAAACTCTCAGGATTATTGTTTTTTAAATTTTCAAATCTAAAGTTGCTTAGTTTTGGACCACCTTCTTTTTTAAAATCCACATTTTGACCAAGCATGTACGGGACCAATAATATGTCGGAAAAGATTATTGCTGCATCTAGATTAAATCTTTTAATTGGTTGTAAAGTGATATCTGTACTTAATTCACTGTTTAAGCACAATTTTATAAAGTCTTTGTTTTTGGATCTTATTTCTCTGAATTCTGGTAGATATCTTCCTGCTTGTCTCATAAACCAAACGGATTTACAAGAAACATCTTTCTCGATTAAAATTTTCCTCAACACATTCATTTTATATAAATTAAGTTTTAAATTAATGGTTAATTAGTAGGTCCTGTTAGTTACTAATATAACTATTTATACATAATTTATACAATTTGAATTTTAAAAATTACTCAATTTTGGCTTAAAATAAGACATATTATAGTCTTTATAAACAAATATAGAATAAGAATATCAACATCTAACAAATTGTTAGAATAATGTTAATTATTGTTAATTAATTTTTGAAATTTTAATAAAAAATGAATAACGCAAACTTATTAAATAGATATTAACAAAGATATGACCGAAAAATACAATGTATATCTTGTGTCTGACTCTACTGGTGAAACCTTAGATAGAATTTTTTTATCTTTAAAATCCCAATTTGCAAGCTTTGAATACGAGAAAAAGGAGTTCGCATTTGTAAGAACAGAACAGCAAATTAATAAAATTATTAAAGAAGCGTCTAATTTGAAAAATTCTATAATTCTATACACTATTGTAGAGTCTAAACTTGCAAAATACCTATCTAATAAAAGCGCTTTAGATAATATCCCTTGTTTTGGTGTTCTTGGAAATTTAATTTTAAGCTTTTCCAAACTCTTAAATCAAAAAGCGATACATAAACCAAGCGCACAACACGTTCTTGATGATGATTATTACAAAAGAATTGAAGCAATACAATTTACAATGTCACACGATGACGGAAAAAAATTAGATGACATAGTTTCGGCTGATATTGTTTTGTTGGGTGTTAGCAGAACTAGCAAAACTCCAACATCTATTTATTTAGCTAACAGAGGTTATAAAACTATAAATATCCCTTTAGTTTTAAATCACGAAATACCAGAGTACTTAAAAAAAAAAGATATCAAAACATGCGTCATTGGTTTTATTGCCGATCCAGAGAGACTTGCTGATATTAGGAGAAATCGTGTAGCAATCATGAGAGAGAATAATATAAAAGATTATACAGATCTTAAGTATATTAGTGAAGAGGTTGACAGGTCTAAGCAGTTATTTAAAAAATACAATTGGCCAATAATTGATGTAACGAGAAAATCAGTTGAAGAAACAGCAGCATCAATTTTAAAAATTTTTGAAATAAAAAAAAGAAAATGAAAATTATTTTGGCGTCTTCTAGCGGGGTTAGAAAAAAAATTCTAGATAAGTACAAAATCGACTCAGAAGTAGTAGTTTCTAATGTTGATGAAGATCAAGTAAAAGAAGCTTTACTAGCTGAAAGAGCTACTCCGCTTATCATATCAAAGAATTTAGCTGAATTAAAATCCAATAAAGTATCTACAAAACATCCTAACAGAATAGTTCTGGGAGCTGATAGCGTAATTTCTCTTAATAATAAATTAATTAATAAACCAAAGAGCAGACAAGAAGCTCTAGAAATTTTGAAAGCTCTAAATAACTCAAAACATTATTTGATTAGTTCAGTATGTATTTCTAAAAATGGCAGCATGATTTGGAATCACTCAGATCAATCAGAATTAAAAATGAAACATTTTAAAGAGTTTGAGTTAATTGAATATCTAAATAGAATTAAAACTGAAACATTGTTATCATATGGAGTATATCAAGTTGAAGCCGATGGTTTGAATCTTTTTGAATATATTAAAGGGGATAAAGATTCAATAATGGGTTTGCCTATTAAACAAATAATAGAATATATTAAAAGATTGAATTTATGAAAAAAAAATTTGCTATAATTGGAAACCCTATTTCACACTCATTGTCCCCAGTTCTACATAACTATTGGTATAAAAAGTATAAAATTGAAGCTGATTATTCCTTAATGAGTATAGAAGAAAGCGATTTGAAATCAGTAACTGAAAAAATAAGAAACAAAGAGCTAGATGGCATAAATATCACGCTCCCTTACAAACAAAAAATAATACCTTATCTCGATCAATTAATTAATGATGCTAAACTAACTAATTCGGTAAACACAGTATTTTTAGATAGCTCAAATGTTTTGATAGGCGAAAATACCGATTGTTTTGGGTTGCAAGCGGCCTATTTAAAAGAAATCATTGATGCTGAAAATAAAAAAGCATTAGTAATGGGAGCCGGAGGGGTTTCCTCATCAGTAATATTTGCTCTTAAAAAATCAAAATTACAAAAAATAACATTAACTAATAGGACTTATGAAAAATCAGTTTTTTTAAAAAAAAAATTTAACTTTATCGATACAATAAAGTGGGAGAATTTAGAAAATGAAATAGCTAATTTTGATATTATTGTTAACGCAACAAGCTTAGGGTTAAAAAATAATGAGGATTTTCAAATTGATTTCAGTAAAATCAAAAATAACTCAGTTTTCATTGATACAATTTATAACCCGCTAGAAACTAAAACGCTTAAATTTCTAAAAGATAAAGGAGTCGACACTTTTAATGGTTTAGAAATGTTTATATATCAAGGGCAAAAATCCTTTTATTTATGGAATAAGATCAATCCAGAAATAGATAACGAATTAATAGATCTACTTATATCAAAACTAAAATGACAAAGATTGCCATTACAGGATCAATAGCTTCTGGAAAAACAACAGCAAGCAAATTTTTATCTAATAGAAGGGGACCTTTATTTAGCGCTGATCAGGTAGTAAAAAAATTATATTCTAATCAAAAGTTTAAAAAGATAATTATGAAAAAATTTTCATTAAAAAAAGAGCATAACTTTAAAAAAGATTTACTAGATAAAATTGTAAAGAAAAAAAAAGATTTAAAGAAACTTGAAAAAATAATTCATCCTCTGGTAAGAAAACGAATGATTAATTTTATAAAAAAAAATAAATACAAAAAATTTTGTTTCTGCGAAATTCCTCTGTTAGTAGAAAGTAGACTAAAAAGGTATTTTGATATAACTATATTTGTAAAATCTAGCAGAAATTTACGAATTAAAAGGTTTAAATTAAAAAAAGGTAATATGAATACTTTTAACTTTCTAGACAAACAACAAATAAACGATAATATAAAAATGAGGTATTGTGATCATATAGTTGTTAACAATAAGTCATTAAGCATTTTAAAAAAAAAATTATCAAATATAATAAATCTTTATGAGTGAAATTTTTCTTGATACTGAAACAACAGGACTTTCATTTAATGAAGGCCATAGAATTGTAGAAATAGCTTGTATAGAGACCAAAGATTTAGTGCCTACTAATAGAATTTTTCATAAATTGATCAATCCTGAAAGAGATGTGCCTGAACAAGCATTTAAAATTCACGGGTTTTCAACAAATTTTTTGAGCAACAAAGAAACGTTTGATCAAATAGCAGATGAACTACTGAGTTTTTTAAAAGGAAAAAAAATTATAATCCACAATGCACCTTTTGATCTAGGATTTTTAAATGGAGAGTTTAAAAAGATAAAAAAAGAATTAATAGATAAAGAAGTTGTTGTTGATTCGTTAGAAATAGCTAGAAATAAGTTTCCCGGAACTTCTAATTCTTTAGATGCGTTATGTAAAAGGTTTAATATTGACCTATCTAAACGAACTAAACATAACGCGTTGTTAGATTGTGAACTTCTAAGAGAAGTTTATGTAAATCTTTTAGATGTAAAAGAGCCCAAGTTTAATCTCTCAATAAGTGCTCCAGATGCAAATACTCTTTTAGACAAAGAAAAAAAATATAACAGAAAAATTGTAAAAATTTCTGAAATAGAAATTGAAAAACATAAAAAGTTTTTGAAATCTGAACTTAAAAAAAATTTTTATTGAACTTTTTTTAAATTATAAAGTTTTTGAAAATCAACATTCTCATTAATTTTTATATCTTTAAAACCTGAGTTTTCAAACATAAATATAAATATTTTTCTTATTTCAGGGTAAACTTTTGTAGGCACATCTATTAAAATAATTTTTTCAATTTCTTCTTTTTTATTGTTATCTTTTTCTATTTCAATTAGTGATGAATATACAATTTTAATATTAATTTTTTCATAATTACCTTCATTAGGAATTAATTTTAAAGTAATTTGAATTTCTATAATTTCTTCTTTAATTTGATTGCTTTTAATATCAATATTAATTTTATAGTTAGATATATTTTTTGATAGTAAAAAAAAAGTTTTAGGATTAGGTATTTCAAAATCTAGATTTTTTATGTACTTTCCAATTATTTTATAGTTCATCTTTTTTATCTTCAATAATTTCACCATCTATAGTTTCTTTGTTTTCTCTAATCTTTTTTTTACCAATAAAAAGTTTAATTATAATTTTTCTTGTAAATGGTATTAACAATAAGAAACCTACAGTGTCTGTAACAAAACCTGGTATTATTAAGAGTAGCGCTGCAATCGCTATAGAAGCACCCGACATCATTTCATAAATTGGAACCTTGTTTTGGTACATATTGATTAGCCCAGATTGAATAGTTTTTACGCCCTCTATTTTTGCGTAATAAATTCCTACCACGGCAGTGAGTAAAATGAGCGAAATTGTGGTAAGAGCACCAATTTTACCGCCGATTTTAATCATTAGATAAAGCTCAACTATCGGTACTCCAATAAAAAATAAAAAAAATGAGTTCATTTGTCTGATACAAAATTATATTATTAATGTATATTTATCAAATTATGAGTAATAACTTTGGATATATAGATATAATACTACTCGGTATGATAGCTGGTTTTATTATTCTTAGATTAAGAAGTATCTTAGGAAGAAAAACAGGTCATGAACCGAAAATTTATCCTGCTTTTTCTGAAAAAAAATTTAGTACACCTAATAATGAAGTTAACAGTCCAAGACCTAACCTTGAAATTCTGGAAGGACAAGAAAAAAAAGATTTTCTTAAAGGGGCGGAGATAGCTTATGAGACCATTCTCACGTCTTTTGCCAAAGGCGATATAAAAAAATTAAAAACTTTACTTTCTTCCGATATGGCTGATAATTTTGAACAAGCTATAAGTGAAAGAAATAAGCAAAATATTAAATCTGAATTTACTTTTATTGGAATGAAAGAAGCTAGCGTAGAAAAATATGAAAAAATTAAGAATGAACTATTTGCATCTGTAAAATTTGTATCTGAAGTAATTTCAGTTAAAAAAGATAAGGATGGAAAAGTAATTGAAGGAAATCCTGATAAAATAAAGTTAGTTACAGATTATTGGAAGTTCTCAAAAAATATATTAAAAAAAGGCCCAAACTGGTATTTGTCTGAAATTATCAGCAAGTGATAAAAAAACAAAAAAATTCTCAAACAGACTTAGAAACTTGGAAAG
>MDTA01079167.1_pt1 | contig 12417 bp, 16 predicted proteins | sample 811151 | NCBI WGS metagenome assembly MDTA01 (sample SAMN05326648, study PRJNA326480) | marine metagenome | isolation source: seawater | place: Indian Ocean: South | collected 2010
AATATTTCTCTCCACAGCATCAGGTTTAATTAATGCTAAAGTTCTACTCATTGTTCAACCTCATCAATCCAATTCATTTGAATTGCTTCAAGAATTTTCTCATTTGAATTTTCAGGACTGTCTTCAAATGATTCTAATTCGCATATCCATTTATGAAGGTCTGTGTAACGAATATACTTTGGGTCTAGATCAGGATATTTCTCAGATAATTCTATAGCAATGTCAAGGCTGTCAGTCCATTTCAATGTCATTAGTGATTCTCCGATGCATGGTTAATAGTATATTTTGGAATTTCAATAATTAAATCTTCATTTGTTATTTTTGCTTGACAACTTAGTCGAGATTCTGGTTTAAGACCCCATGCTTTATCTAAGTAGTCATCCTCATCATCTGTTGGAGGTTCAAGTGAATCATATCCAGAATTAATATATATGTGGCAAGTTGTACACGCACATGACATTTCACAAGCATGTTCAATTTTTATATTATTTTCAAGAGCGACTTTACATATCGTATCTCCCTCAGAGGCAGTTACAGTTATACCATCTGGACATAATTCAGGGTTTGGTAGAAAAGTTACTTTTGGCATGACTAGATTATATCATTAATATCTTTACCTGTAATTAATGACTTAATACTATTATTCATTCTTCTCTCAACATAAAATTCGCAAACTGTTTCGAGATTTATAATGGCATCTTTAATTTCATCAGATGTGTTTAAACTAATAGCATGTTTTAGTATTTTAATAGACTTATTGATTTTATCCATTTCATCTTTACTCAGCAATTCATTACCATCTGTCTTAATTGCTTCCTCAATGGCATATATAGCTCTCTCAGCTTCGACAATATTTTCTTTTAACAGTCTATAGTTTTTATCATCCTCAGCTAATGAATTTGATGAAGTCAACATATTTTGTATTTTTTCAGGCGATAGTCCATGAGAGGGTTTAATTTCAATACGTGCCTCAATATTTGCAGTCTCTTCACGAGCACTAACTGTAAGCAAACCATCAGCATCAACTTGAAATTTGACAATAACTCTTGCAGCTCCTGCAACTGCTGGAGGAATGTCATTTAATATAAACTCTCCAAGTGGTATACATTTTGTTACATCCTCACGCTCACCTTGTACTACATTAATCATCATTTTTGTCTGACCATCTTTGAATGTCGTGAATGTCTTCTCATACGAGGTTGGAATTGGGGTATTACGTGTAATAACCTTTTCTGAAAGACCGCCATAGGTTTCGACTCCTAGAGATAATGGTAAAACATCCAACAACAGCATTTCATCTCTAGAATTACCTGATAGAATTTCAGCTTGTATAGCTGCTCCAGCAGCAACAACAGTATCTGGATTGAGGTGATCAAGAATCTTGATATTGTATTTGTCAATAAGCTTTTGTTTTATGAGTTTAATTCTCGTAGATCCGCCTACAAGAATAATATTGTTAATCTCATCTAAATCTAATGAAGAATCAGCAATTGCCTCATCGAAAACCTGAATAGTATTCTCTACTATAGGTGAAATAATCTCATTAAATTGATCAAGAGATAGAGATATATTATATTGTTTGTTATTTGCAGTTTCACAATCATGTAGTTGATGTTTCAAATCTTTAGCAATATCAACTAGTATATTTGTGGGTAGTGTTTCGATATTTTTAAAATTTTTAGCAATATAATCAGATACTAAAAAATCAATATCGTCTCCACCAAGATGAGTGTCTCCTTTGGTTGATAAAACTTTAAATACACCTTTATCTATAGATAATACAGAGACATCAAATGTTCCGCCGCCTAAATCATAAACAATAAAGTTCCCTTTTTTTGTATCATTTATGCCATAAGCAATAGCAGCAGCCGTAGGTTCACTGATAAGTCTGAGTACTTTTATTTGAGCCATTTCCGCAGCAAGTTTAGTGGCTTGTCTTTGTAAATCATTAAAATATGCGGGTACAGTGATAACGGCAGATTCAACATTATTTTTTTTGAATTTTAATGCAACGTTACTTAAATGTAATAAGATCTTTGAGGATATATCTATTGCAGTGAGTTTTTGATTATTAATACAAACAAGAGGAAGATCATCGCTTAGATCAAGATTCATATTTTTAAAGTTAATATTAGATGCCTGATCAGAAGTTAAACCAATTAACCGTTTTATTGATTTGATTGATTCTTTACTCTCTGAGCTACCAACCTGTAATTCATCATCAGACTCATACACCACAGATGGTATTAGTTTAGAGTGATTATCTTCAAAAAAAGTTATCTTTCCATTTGTACATTCAGCAATTAGAGAATTCGTCGTACCAAGGTCAATTCCAACAGAAAATTGTTTTTTTTGATTAATATCATTGTCTGGGTCAGATATCTGAATTAAAGCCATATTAATTACTCAACTGATGTATATTTTTTTTATAAAATTTGACCATTGAATTATTTTCATGGAGTATATCAAAATCTTTATTACATAGGTTGCTTTTCATTTCAGAAATTAAGTTTTTAATTTTAATACTAATTTCATTTTTAATTATACTAAACTCGTCGGAGTTAGCTTGTGATATTCTTTCAGATAGTATCATTTGCTCATTTAAAAATGATGTATTCTTAAATGTTTTATTTTCATCAATTGAAAAATTATTGATTTCTAAAATATAATCAACTCTTGATACTAAATCTTTTAAAGTTGAATAGGCATCATTAATATGTGTTGACATCCTTGTAGCCATACTTTTTTCTATGTTAGATGTATTAACAAACTTGTCTGGATGAAATTTAGATTGAAGGACAAGATATCTTTCATTAAGAGCTTTGATATCTATTGTTATTTCTTCATCAATATCAAATATCTCAAAATAATTAAGATTAAGAAGTGACATTAGACGTTGAAGCTTTCACCGCAACCACAAGTATCTTTTACATTTGGATTATTAAATTTAAAACCTTCATTTATACCTTCTTTTGCAAAGTCAACTTCTGTCCCTTTGAGATATACGTAGCTTTTTGGGTTTATAATTAATTTTATACCTTTATCAGTAAAAACATTATCATCATCATTCTCACCATCAGCGAATTCTATTACATAGGCTAAACCTGAACATCCAGTAGTTTTAACTCCAAGTCTTATACCCACACCTTTGCCGCGTTGTTGCAATTGATATTTAATGTGTTTAGCTGCTTTTTCGGTCACGCTTATCATAATTAGTGTGTATTCCATTTAATTGATTTAATATCTATACCATCTTTATACATGTCCCATAATGGTGATAAGTTACGAAGTTTTTCAACAGATTTTTTCAACAAGTCAACTGCATAATCAACTTCTTCCTCAGTAGTGAATTTGCCAATCGTGATTCTAATTGAACTATGAGCTAGCTCATCATCTCGCCCTAGAGCTCTAAGAACATAGCTTGGCTCAAGGCTTGCAGATGTACATGCGGAACCTGATGAAACTGCTATATCCTTTATTGCCATAATCAAACTTTCACCCTCTACATAGTTAAAACTTATATTTAAATTACCAGGTATTCTATTTTCAAGATCACCGTTAAGATATATTTCCTCTATGTTTTTGATCTGATTCCAGAATTTATCTCTAAGTTTTCTAATTCTTATATTATCATCTTCCATTTCCTCTCTCGCAATTTTGAAAGCTTCCCCCATGCCAACAATTTGGTGAGTTGGCAGTGTTCCAGATCTAAAACCTCTCTCATGACCACCACCATGCATTTGAGATTCTAATCTAACCCTCGGTTTCCTTCTAACAAAAAGTGCTCCTATGCCTTTAGGTCCATAGACTTTATGAGCAGATAAAGAAAGTAAATCCACATTAAACTTTTCAACATCAATGTCAACTTTACCCGGACTTTGAGCAGCATCTACATGGAATAAAACTTTTTTTTCTCTGGCTAGCTGGCCAATACTTTCAAGATCTTGTATTACACCTATTTCATTATTAACATGCATTATAGAAATTAAGAGAGTTTGATCTGTAATTGCAGCTTCAAGTTTTTCTAAATCAACTAGACCATTTGGTTCAGGATCAAGATAAGTAACAGAGTAGCCCTCAGATTCAAGTTGTCTCATGGTATCTAACACGGCTTTATGTTCTGTAGTCAGAGTAATAAGATGATTACCTTTCGATTTATAGAAGTGTGCAGCTCCTTTGATAGCTAAATTATTCGATTCAGTTGCTCCGCTCGTCCAAATTACCTCTTTACTGTCACATTTGATCAGATCAGCAACGTTCTGCCTTGCATCTTTGACTAACTGATCACTGTCCCAGCCAAAAGAATGAGATCTTGATGCTGGATTACCAAATGCTCCATCTAATGTCAGGCATGCAGCCATTTTAGAAGCAACTCTTTTGTCAACTGGTGTGGTTGAGGAATAGTCTAAGTAAATTGGAATACTTAATGATGAATTTATTTTTTTTGTATTAGTTGACATTAGTACTTCCCTCCCTTGCATCCTGCAAACTATGTACTATGTTATTTGTGACTACATCTCCGATAGTTATATTTTTCATATAATCAGTTATTATTTTATTAAGTCCTGTCCAAACATGATGTGTAGAGCAAGGCTTATCTTTTTGACAATCTAGGTTACCCCCACATTGAGTTTGATCAATATTCTCCTCAACAGCAGTAATTATCTCATAAAGCGAAATATCACTTGCTTTCCTATTGAGTGAATAACCACCACCTGGACCTCTTTGACTTTTAACAACTCCAAAATTTTTAAGCTTACAGAACAGTTGCTCAAGATATGACAGTGAAATTGACTGTCGATCAGATATATCCTTCAAAGATACAGATGCATCCATATTATTTGCAAGATCAATTATTGCAGTAATTGCGTATCGAGATTTTGTACTTAATTTCATGCTGAAATTATTATATACCTGACTTAAACAGTCAACTATTATTTTTTTAGGGCTTTTAGAGTACTGTTCAATACACCTAAGAATAAGTTAGCCTCATTGTTAGTAAATATAATTTTGTTGAAGATAATATGTATATTTTTAGTAAGTGACTTCCTATTCTTGTCATTAAGTATGTCCAGTTCAATCATAATATTCAAGAATGTTTGAGTTATATGTTTTTTTGTTGAATGACTAGCAAAATCAAAATTTGTTGCTGTTTTTTTCTTACTCTTCATATCAATGCTTTTAAAGTATTCATATGAAAAGATTTGAACAGCTGATGCAAGATTTAGAGATGTGTAAGCATCATCAGTAGGGATTGACACAATATAGTTACATCGTTGGAGTTCTTCATTTGATAGTCCTGATTGCTCATTGCCAAATACAATAGATATTTCATCACCTGTGTGATTATTTAGCATACTAATTAACTCATCCATAGCAAGTGATGGAATATTTGATTTTCTGGAGCGAGCAGAAAAGCCTATAACTAAACTAGACCTAGATAAAGAATCATCAAAATTTTCCACAACATTTGCGTTCTCTAAAATATCTATACATCCAACTGCTTTTGCATTCGCAATATCTGATGGAAATTCTTTGGGTGACACAAGAGTAAGATTATTCAATCCCATTGTTTTCATAGCTCTTGCTGTGGACCCAATATTTCCGGGATGACTAGTATTTACTAAAACAATATTAATATTAGAGGACATAATGTAATATACACTATCTAATTAAATAAATTTATGCAATCAAGACAAAATATCGCAAAATCAGCTTTTCAAATAATAGCAGAAGAAGCAAGAAGGCTTTTTATAAACAAGAGTGCTGATGCTTTACGAAATATGCCAGCTAGAGAAATACTCACAAGTAAGGTTGTTGAACATATAAATTCTTATTACAAATTAGGTGAGAATGATTATATACATTTCTCATATAAAGAAGATGAAGCTCGACTAAAGATTGATGATCAAAAAATTATCTTTAATGAAAATGAAGCTAAAGATGATTCTTTTGTTTGGGTAATAAATTTTATACATGATTATGAGAATTTCTGCAGAAAGTTACCTTTTTGGTCACTTACACTATCTATCCAAAAAAATAATGAGACAATTTTTTCAATACTGCAAAATCCTATTATAGATATATTAATATTCAGTGAGAAGGGGTCCGGGTCTGTAAATAATCAAAGAAAAGTGAGAGCCGTATCATCATCAATAGATAAGATTATTGGTAAGTCAAAAAATATTTCAATACCTAATAGTTTATCTTCCAGTAAAGTTTTATCATTGAATTCGATTTCTATAGAACTCGTTTATCTTTGTCTAGGTACAATAGACTACTATTTGATAAGTAATGATGATTATCTCAAGAATCAGGACTGTGTACTGATAGCAAAGGAAGCTGGAATACTAGTCAAGAAATTTGATGATTGTTTTGTTCTCGCAAATGAAAAAAATATGAGTAATATTTAGTTTACTTACTTTCTTCAGGTCTAGTAATACCAAAATATGACAGACTCGTGCTAGCAACAAATATAGAAGAGTAAGTTCCTACGATAATTCCAATAAGCATCGCAATCGAAAAGTTTGAAACAGAGTCTCCACCAAATATTAGCAGTGATATGATTACTAACAAGGTAGTTAAAGATGTAACAAGTGTTCTAGAAAGAGTTTGATTGATTGACTTATCTAGAACATTTAGTATGGATAATTTTCTTAGTGTTATGTTGTTTTCTCTAATTCTATCGAATACAACTATAGAGTCATTAAGTGAATAGCCTATTACTGCAAGTACTGCTGCGAGTACACTTAAGTCAAAAGTTAAATTAAATAATGAAAAAAATCCTAGAGTGATTATTACGTCATGTATGAGTGCAGTTATTGCGCCTAGGCCGTATATTAACTCAAATCTTATTGCAACATAAATTAGTATGCTAAAGAGGGCTATTAGCATGGCCCACTCACCTTTTTCTCTAAGTTCACTTCCAACTTGTGCTCCAACATACTCCAGCTTAGAAATAGAAAATGTCATATCAGAAAATATTTCATTTAAATAATTGTTTATATTTTTCTTTTGGAAGATTTCTTCGTCTTTAAGCTTAATTAAAATATCTTTATTAGATCCGTATAACTGAATGCTCAAATCATTAATATTATTTGAAGAAAATCTAGACTCTATTTTCGATACCGATATTTCATTTTGAAATTTGAGTTGAACTATATAGCCGCTTGAGAAGTCAATACCATAATTAAATCCTTTGATAATGATACTTGATAATGATACGACTATGAGTATAACTGATAGAATAATAGGTACTCTTCTTATTGCCATGAATTTTATATCAATGTCTTTTAATAATCTCAGCATTATATTGATAACTCTTTATTATTTTTATTTTCGTACACAAAGCTGATCACCGCTCTTGTGCCAACTATAGCTGTAAACATAGAAGATAATATTCCTATCACCAGCGTCACCGCAAAGCCCTTAACAACACCTGTCCCAATAGTTAGTAAAGCTATAGCAGCAATAAGTGTAGTTATATTAGCATCTGAAATCGTTGAAAATGCTTTATTATATCCGGATATTATACTTGCATTCGGACTGTTTCCATTAAGTATCTCCTCTCTAATCCGTTCATATATTAAAACGTTTGCATCCACTGCCATACCAACAGTAAGTACTATACCTGCTATTCCTGAGAGTGTTAACGTTGCTTGAAATAATGATAAGGTTGCAGTAATGATGAATATATTTGCAATTAATGCGATATTAGCAACCAAACCAAATTTTTTATAATATATGAACATAAAAATTATGACCAATAACATGCCCAATATCATAGAGTCTCTTCCAGAAATAATATTTTCACTTCCAAGACTTGGACCTACAGTTCTTTCCTCCACAATAGACATTGGAGCACTTAAAGAACCTGATCGTAATAGTATGGCTAAATCTTTTGCTTCTTGAAGATCTATGCCTGTTATTTGAAAGCGTTTACTAAAGGCCTCCCTAATTGTTGCTACATTGATTACTTCATTTTTATCTTGTTCAACAAAAACAACAGCCATTCTATTACCTATATTTTTTGAAGTTGTCTCAAGCATACTTGAAGCTCCATATGAGCTTAAATTTACAAATACAGCAGGTTGGTTTGTTTGACTATCAAATCCAGAATTTGCCCCCTCAATATCTTTACCAGAGGCAATTACATTTCTTGAGAGTAATATGGGCGCGCCACCTTTCTGTCTATATAAAACTGACTCACTGACTGTATTGCTACCAATTGTGTCTGAAGCTGTCCAATCATCAGGAGTACCCTTGGTAAGTCTAAACTCTAGTGTAGCAGTTGAACCAAGTATATTTTTAGCACGCGTTGAATCTTGAAGTCCTGGCAATTGAACTATAATCCGATCTTTACCTTGTCTTTGAATAATTGGCTGTGAAACCCCAAGTTCGTCAACTCGCGTTCTTAATATAGCAAGATTTTTTTCCATTGATGCTCTGATATCATCTTTTAGAGAATCATCAGATAAGCTGGCAGTGATATATTGTTGTTGATCACTTTTTGTTAATTTGATGTCATAGTCAGAAAATGTCTGAGATAGTAAGTCGAAAGTATCTGTATTTATTTTTGTATTAGATAAGGCAAACTTTATATCGTTATCTGTATTAATCACATTAGAGTATCTCAAACCATTATCGATTAAAAAGTTCCTCAAATTACTCTCTAATTGATTGGCTCTGGACTTTTTCACATTATCTGTGTCAATTTGAAGAAGAAAATGAACTCCTCCTTTAAGATCTAATCCAAGAGAGACTGGTTGGGCATTGATAGCATGTAACCAACTAGGTATGTGATTATAACTGCTTAAAGTAAAATTTAATTTATTATTTGAAGTAAGTTTATTATATGCGGTCAGTTGATCATCGATAGATTCAAAATATATATTATTTTGATCTATACCCTTAAATTTTATAGTATTTTCATTGATTATTTCAGACAGTTTATTTTTTGGTATATCTTTTTGTTGATAAGTAGAAACTTTGATTGATGGGTATGTTTCATAAAAATTTGGCAGTGTATATATTACAGCATACGCCATAACTAAAATAACTAAAATATATTTCCAAAGTGGATATCTATACATTATTTTATGTGATCAAGTGTATTTTTTGGTAATATCTGATTTATTGAATTTCTCTGCAGTTTAATTTCAGTATTATTTGAAATTTTAAGCATAGCATAAGTATCTGTAAGTTTAATTATTTTCCCGTAGATGCCTCCAGAAGTTGCAATCTCATCACCAACCTTTAAAGATGCAACCATTTTTTTATGTTCTTTAAGTTTTTTAGACTGAGGTCTTATGAGTATAAAGTACATCAAAACTAAAATAAAAATTGGAAGCAAAAAACCAATAAGAGATGGTTCTTGCTGACCCGCTGCATATGCTGATTCAATCATCTTCTACCTCGCTATAATCATTCTCAAGTTGACTAATATATTCATCAAGTGATGAATTAATGATGGCATTACTTAGCTGTCCCATCAAATTTTGATAAAAGTATACATTATGGATTGTCATAAGTCTCGCAGCTAATATCTCATTGCATCTATCCAAGTGTTTAATATAGGAAATACTGTAATTTTTGCATGTATAACATCCACATTTATCATCAATTGGTGACATATCACTATAATATTTAGCATTCCTGATCCTTTTGATCCCGCTAGATGTAAAAAGGTGGCCATTTCTTGCGTTTCTAGTTGGTATTACACAATCAAACATATCAACACCCGCTCTCACAGCATATGCAATATCAAGAGGTTTACCTATGCCCATAACATACCTTGGTTTATTTTCAGGAAGTCTTGGTGCATTTTCACGAATTATTTCATGCATTAATTCAGGTGGCTCTCCAACTGATAAACCACCCAAGGCGTAACCATCAAAATTCATTTTAATAAGCTCATTTCTAGATTTTTCCCGTAGTGAAGGATACATTCCTCCTTGGACTATTCCAAAAAGCGTTTTGTTAGAGTAGTTAGATTCTAGTGATCTCTGAGCCCAGTCTAGAGATAATTCCATAGACCGTTCTGTTGTATAAGAGTCTGATGGGTATTTAATGCACTCATCAAATATCATCATGATATCGGTATTTATTTTAGTTTGGACATCTATTGAAGTTTCAGGTGTCATAAAAACTTTATCTCCATTAAATGGAGATCTAAATTCAGCTCCTTTTCTTGTTACTTTGACATCTCTTCCAAGGCTAAAAACTTGGTAACCCCCAGAATCGGTGAGGATTAAACCATCCCAGTTCATAAATTTGTGTAATCCGCCGAAGTTTTCTATAGTTTTTGTTCCTGGTCTTAACATAAGATGAAAAGCGTTTGAAAGAATAATGTTAACATTGCATTTTTTTAAATCAGCTACATCTAGACTCTTAACTGATCCATACGTCCCAATCGTCATAAAAGATGGCGTACTCAAGATTTTATTATCGATGGTCAACTTAGCTGACCTAGCGTTACCATGTGTAGATATTATCTCAAAATTCATTTTCATATTTTGATAAACATGCTGTCACCATAACTATAAAATCTGTAGTTATTTCTTATAGCATTGTTATAAAGTCTTAATAAACACTCTCTTCCGATTAATGATGCAACTAACAAAAGTAATGTTGACTTGGGTAAATGAAAGTTTGTTATCAATCCATCAATTACCTTAAAAGAATAACCTGGTTTGATATACAAATCAGCTTCACCATAATAATCTCCATTGTATGATTTTGTTGCATAATTCTCTAATGCTCTTGTAACAGTAGTACCAACTGCGTATACATTATTGTTATTTTTTTTTACTTGCTTGATTTTCAGCATCAATTCTTCTCTAATAATACATGTCTCAGATCCTATCTCATGAAGGTTGTAATCATCCACTGATATTGGCTTGAATGTATTGTATGTGACATGAAGAGTAAGATATTCAATTAGAACTCCCCTATTTTTTAAATCAGCAAGAATACCTTTAGTAAAATGTAATCCCGCAGTAGGTGCAGCAACTGATCCAGTCTCTTTAGCATAGACAGTCTGATATCTATTTCTATCATCATTAGTTGTTTTTCTTTTAATATATTTAGGTAATGGTATTTGGCCATATTTTTCAAAAAATATCATCGGATCACTCTCACATACTAATGTAATTAGGTTTTTTTGGACATTCTTGACAGAGAAATAGTAAATACTATTAATATATAATTTTGAATTAACTAATATCTTGCGTGATGATTTAAAAATACACTCAATTGTAAATTCATTAATTTTTTTATGAAATAATATCTCAACTCTACCACCTGATTCCTTCTTAAGAAATAATCTGCCTGGTAACACTTTTGTGTCGTTCAGTACGAGAAGATCTCCCTTATTTAAATTATCACACAAAGTCGAGAATACAGAATGAGTAACCTCATCTAGTTTTTTATTATATATCATCAATTTAGCTTGTTCTCTCTTAGGTCTAGGCTTAGTAGCAATAAGATTGCTTGGTAAGTCATAATTAAAGAGTTCAATGCTATTCATCATAAAGGTGGATTATAGATTATGATTATTGCAAATATAAAAGAAATTTGATACAAAACATTATGGCGCTAATAAAAAATTTTCCTCATGACGGTATCGTCACGATTAATAGAGTGATTCTCAAGATGGGTCATACACTCGATGAATTGCAAGAGAGAGTTGCTATGATGTGCGAAAACGTAAAAACATATCACTCGGAGACAGGATTTATAGGGGGCATGGTTGTTTTGAATAGCGGTCAAATCTCTAACGAAGGTAGTAATATCGGCAAGGCACTTGAAAGTTCCCTTAAAGATAGAGAGGCTTTAATTATAACATATTGGAGATCTTATGATGATCATGAAAATTCGCATAAAAGCGATACGTTTCAACCTCTTTTCCAAAAAGTAATAGATCTTTGTGAAAATGGGAACGAGGAAATTGTTTATGATATGTTATGGCAAGGAGAAGCATATACTCCTGAGATGGCTAAAATGGCACAATCTGCTAAAGAAGAGAATTCTTAAATAATAGGTGGATTTTTTTTATTAGTACGCTTATGTCTTCCGCCTATGAGCTTGTGCTTTTTTAATTTTTCATCAAGTTCTTCTAGAGTAGTATCCTCTAATCTTATATTTCGTGAAACTGTTACTTGCCTTTTTATATACACTGCAACTAATACAATAAGAAGAATGACAATAAAATATATGATATAGTCCATTATATTTATATATTAGCATAAAAAATTAGAATTATGCCACTGTGGTGGAATTGGTAGACACGAGGGACTCAAAACAATGACGGATGCATCGAAACCCTTGGCAATGCTTATAATTTATAAATTTTAGTCACAAACATTGCGCAAACATTTATCCGTGCATACACCTTTCCAAAATGTTTGTGTTTTTGAT
>MDTA01120971.1_pt1 | contig 12415 bp, 12 predicted proteins | sample 811151 | NCBI WGS metagenome assembly MDTA01 (sample SAMN05326648, study PRJNA326480) | marine metagenome | isolation source: seawater | place: Indian Ocean: South | collected 2010
AGTTGCTATTTGTCTAATAGGTGCTTGAAGCGCACTTTTAACAATTTCCACACCAGCTTTTTGATCGTCACCTTTTACTTTGACTTTATCAAGCTCATGCGATGCATAAAGAAGAGCACATCCACCACCAACAACTATTCCTTCTTCTACAGCTGCTCTTGTTGCATTAAGTGCATCTTCAACTCTATCTTTTCTTTCTTTAACCTCTACTTCGGTAGCTCCACCAACTTTAATTACAGCAACACCACCAGCAAGTTTAGCCAATCTTTCTTGAAGTTTTTCTCTATCGTAGTCAGATGTTGTTTCATCAATTTGTTGTTTTATTTGAGTACATCTTGCTTCAATATCAGATTTTTTACCAGTTCCGCTTACAATTGTGCTGTTTTCTTTATCTACTTTTGCTTTTTTAGCAGAACCTAAATCTGTTAACTTAACATTTTCAAGTTTAATACCTAAATCTTCAGATATGACTGTTCCCCCAGTTAAAATAGCAATATCCTCTAGCATTGCTTTTCTTCTATCACCAAATCCAGGAGCTTTCACTGCAACAACTTTTAAGCCACCTCTTAATTTGTTTACTACTAGTGTAGCCAAAGCTTCACCTTCAACATCTTCAGAAATTATCATAAGTGGTCTTCCAGATTGAACAACGGCCTCTAAAAGAGGAACCATTGGTTGTAAGTTTGTTAATTTTTTTTCATGTAAAAGAATTAACGGATTTTCCAATTCAGTTGTCATTTTTTCTGCGTTTGTAATGAAGTAAGGTGATAAATATCCCCTATCAAATTGCATACCTTCAACAACATCTAATTCAGTTTCTATTCCTTTTGCCTCTTCAACAGTAATTACTCCTTCATTACCAACTTTTTGCATTGCTTTCGCAATCATGTTGCCAATTTCTTTATCGCCATTCGCTGAAATTGTTCCAACTTGAGCAATCTCATCACTATCTTTTACTTTTTTTGCAGAAGATATTAATTTTTCTTTAACTGTTTCTACAGCAGCATCAATTCCTCTTTTAACATCCATTGGGTTCATGCCTGCAGTTACATACTTGCAACCTTCTTTAACTATTGCTTGAGCTAAAATTGTAGCAGTCGTCGTACCATCACCAGCTTCATCATTAGTTTTACTTGCAACTTCTTTTACCATTTGAGCTCCCATGTTTTCAAATTTATCATCTAGCTCAATTTCTTTTGCTACTGACACACCATCTTTTGTAGTTCTTGGGGCACCATAAGATTTGTCAATAACAACATTTCTTCCTTTTGGACCAAGAGTTACTTTCACTGTGTTAGCAAGAATATCAACACCTTTAAGCATTGCAGTTCTAGCTTCAGTATCAAATTTAACTATTTTCGCCATATTTTTCTCCTTAGTTTACTTTAAATTATTTTCCTGTCGAAATACCCATAATGTCGGACTCTTTCATTATGCTATATTCTTTCCCATCTATTTTGATTTCAGTTCCTGACCATTTGCCAAAAAGAACCTTGTCCCCAACTTTAACGTCCATTGGGATTATTTTTCCATCTTCAGTTTTAGCTCCACCACCTACAGCTACTACTTTACCTTCTTGAGGTTTTTCTTGGGCCGAGTCTGGAATTATTATACCGCCAGATGTCTTTTCTAAATTATCTAGCACTTCTATTAAAACTCTATCATGTAAAGGTTTAAACTTCATAAAATCTCCTATAAATATGTGAGGACATATAAATATACTGCAGACTATTTTCAAGATGGATATTGCTTTAAAAAATCAAAGAATATATAGCTTTTTTAAGTAATTTATTAAAATGACTGTCGATTTAACTAATAAAGGTATCAGAGAAATAGCAAATGACTTTGATCTATTTTATATTGACATATGGGGAGTTCTTCATAATGGGATCAAGTTAAATGAAGATGCGGTCCACGTCCTTTCTGAGCTAGACAATTTAGGAAAAGAATACGTATTGCTTACCAATGCCCCAAGACCAAACTCAGATGTAATAAAATTTTTAGGAAAACTTGGGTTAAACGACAAAAAAAGTTCTAAAGTTTACACATCTGGTCAAGGGTCTTTAAATTATTTAAGCAATGAAAAAAAAAATTTGAAATTTTTTCATTTGGGACCTGAAAGAGATTTTAACTTATTCAAAAATTTTAAATCACTGAAACAAAGCAAAGTTGAAGAGGCAGACTATATAATTTGTACAGGTTTATTTGATGAACATGAAAATCTTGAATTTTATAAAAACTTTTTATCTCCATTTATGCATTTAGATATGGTTTGTACCAATCCAGATTTAATCGTCGATAGAGGGGATGTTACAGAATATTGTGCAGGATCAATTGCAAAAGTATTTGAGGAACTTGGAGGAAAAGTGAAATATTTTGGAAAGCCATATTCTTTAGTATATGAAAAATCAATAAATCATAAAAATAAGTCAGTTTTATGCATTGGCGATAATTTAAATACCGATATCAAAGGTGCCAATCTACAGAATTTTAAATCTTTATTTATACTTAATGGGATACACAAAAAAGAAAAACAAAATGAACTAAATAAACTTTTTGAAAAATATCAAGTTGATGTAAATTATATTCAAGAAATATTAAAATGGTAAAAATGAAAATATTTAATGGATTTAATGTCCCTCAAAATTATTATAATTCTATAATTTTGATTGGAAATTTTGATGGTGTTCATTTAGGGCATCAAAAATTATTTAAGAAAGCAAGAGAATATAAAAAAAAATTTAAATGTAAGATTGGCGTAATAACTTTTAACCCAATGCCAAAAATGTTTTTTAATAAAAACTTAAAGCATTTCAAGTTAATGAACCAATCTCAAAAAATAAATCAGTTTAAAAAACAGAAAGTAGATTTTTTGATAAACCAAAAATTTTCAAAAAGTTTTTCAAAAATAAAAGCTGAATTTTTTATTAAAAATTATTTATATAAAAAAATTAAAGCTAAAGTGCTCTTTGTAAGTAATAATTTTAGGTTTGGAAACAAAAGAGAAGGAGATACAAGATTACTTAAATTCTACGAAAAGAAATATAATTATAAACTAATTATTCCACCACCATTAAAAAAAAATAATAAAATAATTTCATCAACAGAAATCAGAAAACTTTTATCTAACGGTAATCTAATTAAAGCTAATAAATATTTGACAAGAAAATGGGAAATCGAAGGAAAAGTAGAAAAAGGAAGACAAGTCGGAGGAAAGATTGGATTTGCAACGTGCAATATTGATATAGGAAATTATATCATCGCTAAACCAGGGGTTTATTCTGTTAAGGTAAAACTCTTTTCAAATAAAAAAAGAATAAACGGAATTGCAAATTTAGGTTTCAGACCTACTTTTAATCAAAAAAAAATATTGTTAGAAGTAAATTTATTTAATTTTAATAGAAATATATATGATAAAAAACTATCTGTGAAATTCATTAAATTTATTAGAAAAGAAAAAAAGTTTAAGAGTATTAAGCAGCTGACAAATCAAATTAAAAAAGATATCAGAGTTGCCAAAACTAGTTTGAAATAAATCATGAGCAAAGAAAACTTAAACCTCCCAAAAACAGTATTTTCCATGAAGGCAAATTTGCCTCAAAAAGAACCAAGTATGATTAATTTTTGGGACAAAATTAATTTGTATGAAAACTTAAGAAATCAGAGCAAAGGTAAAGAGAAATTTATTTTACACGATGGTCCTCCCTATGCAAATGGCAATATACATATGGGAACAGCATTAAATAAAATTTTAAAAGATATAATAACTAAATTTCATCAAATGAATGACAAAGACTCTGTATATGTTCCAGGTTGGGATTGCCATGGTCTTCCAATAGAATGGAAAATTGAAGAACAATATAAAAAAAATAAAAAAAATAAAAATGAAGTTCCTGTAGTTGAATTTAGAAAAGAGTGCAGAGACTTTGCAGATAAGTGGATAAAGGTTCACAAAGATCAATTCAAAAGACTGGGTGTGATAGGTGACTGGGAAAACTATTATTCCACAATGAGTTTCGATGCAGAGGCACAAATAGTTAGAGAACTAGGAAAATTTTTAAAAGAAGGAAGTCTTTATAAAGGTTACAAACCTGTTTTATGGTCAACTGTAGAGAAAACTGCATTGTCAGATGCAGAAGTTGAATATATGGACCATATATCAGATACAATTTATGTATCTTTCTTAATTAAAAAGACAGACATAAAAGATCTAGAAGGATGTCAAATCGTAATTTGGACCACTACACCATGGACAATTCCAGCAAATAAAGCCTTGGCCTATAATGAAAGCTTAAAATATTTAATTTTAGAAATACAAGACGATAATGAATTTAAAGAAAATAAAGTTGTTGTAGCAAAAGAACTTTTAGAAACATTTATAAAAGAATGTAATATTGAAAAATATACTATTTTAAAAGAATTACCTGGAAAAGTATTTAAAGGCGTGATTTGTAGTCATCCTTTTTTAGATATTGGTTACGATTATGATGTACCTATGTTGGAGGCAAGATTTGTCACCACGGAGCAAGGAACTGGATTTGTCCATTGTGCGCCAAGCCATGGTCCTGATGATTTTAATTTATGTATAAATAATGGTATTAAAGCTTTAGAGACCGTTGATGATGATGGAAAGTATACAAAACATATTCCAGAATTTGAAGGAACTCATATTTTTAAGGCAAATCCAATAATAATTGAAAAGTTAAAACAAAAGAAAAGATTGATCACAAATGGGAAATTAAAACATTCCTACCCACATTCATGGAGATCAAAAGCACCTTTGGTCCATAGAGCAACTCAACAATGGTTTATATCTATGGAAAGTCATGGTTTGAGAAAATTAGCACTAAAAGCGCTTGATGAAACAAAATTTTATCCAAACAAAGGCAAAGAAAGAATTAAATCAATGATTGAAACAAGACCAGATTGGTGTGTTTCAAGACAAAGAGTTTGGGGTGTTCCACTACCAATTTTTGTCTCAAAAAAAGATAACAAAGTTCTAGTAGATAACGAAGTATTTGAGAACATTGCAAAAATTTATGAAAAAGAAGGATCAGACTGTTGGTTTTCCGAGAACTCCCAGAGATTTTTGGGAAAGAAATATAAGGCAGAAGATTATGTTCAATCTAAGGATATTGTAGAAGTTTGGTTTGACAGTGGGTCGACGCACTCTTTTGTATTAGAGAAAAGGGAAGATCTAAAATGGCCTGCATCAATGTATTTAGAGGGGTCTGATCAACACAGAGGATGGTTTCATTCTTCATTATTAGAATCATGTGGTACCAGAGGAAAAGCACCCTTCGAGTCTATCCTTTCCCATGGATTTGTAGTTGATGGGAAAGGTCTTAAAATGTCAAAATCCTTAGGCAATGTAATTGCACCGGAGGAAATTTTAAAAAAATATGGAGCTGATATTTTAAGGGTTTGGGTTGCAGCTTCAAATTATGCAGAAGATCTTAGGATTGATTACTCTATACTGGAGCAACATGCAGAAGCTTACAGAAAAATAAGAAACACTTTCAGATATATATTGGGTAATCTTAACGATAAATTTTCAGAGCAAGATTTTACTACAATTGAAGTTAATAAACTTCCAGAATTAGAGCAATATATGCTTCATAAAATATCTATTTTGAACGAAAATTTTTATAAAAATTTTAATAATTATACTTTTCATAATTTATACAAAGAATTGCTGAATTTTTGTACAGTAGATCTTTCAGCATTCTATTTTGATATAAGAAAGGACACTCTTTACTGTGATAATTTAAATTCAAAAAAAAGAAAAAATTGCGTTGTTATATTAAATATTCTTTTGGATTGTTTACTTAAATGGTTTGCGCCTATACTTTCATTTACAACTGAGGAAATTTATTCATTAATAAGTAAAAATAAAAATGATAGTATTCATTTAAAAAAATTTATTAAAACCCCAGAAAATTGGCAAAATAAAAAATTAAATGAGAAGTGGGATGAATTAATAAAAATAAGAGATGCAGCAAATATTAGCATTGAGAAAAAAAGAGCTGAAAAATTGATAGGCTCGAGTCTTGAATCAAATATAAAAATTAAACTTAAGAAAGATTTATATAATATTGCTAAAGATTTTGATTTTGCTGAACTTTGTATTACATCTGCAGCAGAAGTCACACTTGAGAATAATCTAAATGATGAAATTGATGTAGAAACTATGAAGGCAGAGGGAAATAAATGCAATGTTTGTTGGAAAATTAGTAAAGACAAATGTGAGAGACATGGATAATTTTTAAATAAAATATATGGTAAAAAAGAAATTTATTTTAAATTTTTTAATTATTTTCGTTATTTTTTTTTTAGACAGAATATCTAAAATCTACATTTTGAACATAGCATCAAATAATGAGTTATTTAATATTTCAATAAATCCGTTTTTAAACGTTATACTAGTTTGGAACACAGGAATAGGATTTGGTCTTTTCCAACTCGATGATGCTACAACATATAATATTTTTACAATTTTAATCGTAGCAATCAACTTAGTAATAATTTATTTATTATATTACGCTGAAAATTTACATAAATTTTTTCTATCAATGATTCTTGGCGGTTCATTTGGAAATTTGTATGATAGGATTTATTATTCAGCTGTTCCTGATTTTATTGACTTAAATTATAACGGTTATCACTGGTTTGTCTTTAATGTTGCTGATATATTTATCTCAATAGGAATATTTACATTAATATTTTTGGAAATATTTAAAAAAAAAAATGAAAAATAAAATTTTAATTCTTTTTACGTTGCTAGTTTTAGTCACTTCCTGTTCACAAGGTAAGAGATCGCAAAAAGCTGATGAATTCTTAATTGAAAAAAAAAGACCTTTGGTAATGCCACCAGATATGAATAAATTACCTTCGCCAAATGACGATGAAAAAATTATTGAAAATGATGATAATGATTTCAAAGAAATTGTAACATCTCCTAATTCAAAAAAAGAAAACTTAGACTCAACTAATAATGGCTCATTGGAAGACTCAATAATAAAAAAAATAGAGCAATAATGGCCAAAAATATTATATTCAAAAACTTTAATATCAAAAACAAACCAAAAGAGAAAAAAAGAATTACCACAAATTTAAAAGAAATTTACCATCATGAAAAACCAAAATTTATAAAAAGTTATAAAATAAATTACGAATATTCATACGACAAAAAATTTATAAAAAAATACAACAAATTTAAAAATGTCCATATTATAGGGATGGGGGGTTCTTCATTAGGAACAAAAGCGATATATAGTTTTTTAAATGAGAAAATTAAAAAAAAGTTTCATTTTTCAGAAAATTTAAACTTAAAAAAACAAAAGAGCAAAAAAAAATTGAATTTAATTATTTCTAAATCTGGAAATACATTAGAAACAATTACAAATATGAATACTAATTATAATTTTAATCATAAAAATATTTTTATTACTGAAAAAAAGATAAGCTATCTAACTAATTTAGCAAAAAAATTAAAAGCTGACATAGTAGAACATAGAAACTTTATAGGTGGTAGATTTTCAGTTTTATCAGAAGTTGGAATGTTGCCAGCACAATTAATGGGTCTTAATGAAAGAAAATTTAAAAAGTTTAATGAATTAATTAAAAATACAAGCTTTGTTAACAATTTAATTCAAAATGTTTTGTCGACATATAAATTAATAAAAAGAGGCAAATATAACTCAGTAATATTAAACTATGATCCATATTCAGAAGATTTATTTAAGTGGTATCAACAATTGGTATCAGAGAGTCTTGGCAAATCCTCAAAAGGCATTATGCCTATAATTTCAACTATGCCGAAAGATAATCATAGTATTCTTCAACTATACTTAAGTGGATTTAAGCCAAATTTTTATACTTTTTTTATTGTTGAGCATTCCAAGTCTTTGAGATTAAATTCTAAATTATTATTCGAAAATTTTAATTTTTTGAAAAAAAAAAGTTCTTTTGAAATACTAAATACACAAAGAATTGCTACAGAAAATATTTTTAATAAGAAAAAAATCCCATTTAGATCTTTTTATATTAAGAAAAGAAATGAAGAAACTTTATCAGAGTTATTTTGTTTTTTTACTTTAGAAGTAATTCTGTTATCAAAATTATTAAAGGTTAATCCGTTAGATCAACCTGATGTAGAATTGGTCAAAAAGGAAACTTTTAAATTATTTAAATAGTAAAATATCCAAAAATTATTTTAGAAATTCCATAAACCTCTTCTCTAATAACTTTAAAATCTTTATCGAACTTGTCTTGTGATTTTTTATGTCTGTGTATAATTATTAAATTACTTTTCTGCAGTTTTTTATTTTTTACTAAATTTTTTAGTGTTGATACAAAGTTTATATCTTTGAAAGGGGGATCAAAAAAAACTAAATCAAATTGGCAATTAATATTTTTAAGATCATTAGTTTTATAAATATCGCTTCTATAAATATCTGATTTATTTGTAAAATTTAGACTTTCGATATTTTTTTTTAATACATTAAATGATGGTTTATAACTTTCAAAGAAAATAACTTTTTCGACTCCTCTTGAAATTGCCTCAAGACCAAATGATCCAACACCAGAAAAAAGATCTAAAAGAATACATTTATTTAATTTTTTTTTTAGTAGATTTGAATGGGTTAGGATATTAAAAATAGATTCTTTGACTCTATCTTTTAATGGTCTGGTTTTCTTATCGTAAGGAACTAAAATTTTTTTACCCTTTGCTGATCCTCCGATAATTCTCATCTTTAATCTATTACTTTATAACCAATATCTCGTCTATAATGACCATTTTCCCAATTAATATCTCTAATTAACTTCAAACTTTTTTCACGTGCATTTTTGAAATTACTATCTAAAGAAACAAAATTTAGCACTCTTCCACCGGTAGAGTAAAAATTATTATTTTTAATTTTAGTTCCTGCATGAAATATATAACTATCTTCATGGTTTTCGAAATTTTTTAAATTGTTAATAATAATATCTTTTTCAAATTTTTCTGGATATCCTTTTGAACAAACTACTATACAAATACTTTTTTTTTCTTTCCATTCTAGCTGAATAGCTTTTAGCTTTTGATTAACACATTTTGAAATTAGTTCTCCAAAATCATTTTTAAGCAGTGGCAGAATTGTTTGACATTCTGGATCACCCATTCTAACGTTGTACTCTATTAGATAAGGTTCATTTTCTTTAATCATTAAACCCGCGTAGAGAAAACCTATATATTTCCCGCGTTGTTCTTTTAAATATTTTAAAGTTGGTGAGATTATTTTATTAATAATTTTTTTTTCAAGTTCTTGATTAATAAGTCTTGATGGCGAATATGCCCCCATACCACCAGTATTTTTTCCCTTATCTGCCTCAAATACTCTTTTATGATCTTGGGCGGTATTAAATAATTTAAATGAAATATTATCATATAAAATAAAAAAACTCATTTCTTCCCCGTCAAGAAACTCTTCAATCAAAATTTCTTTAGCAATACCAAACTTTCCATTAAATATTTCTTCCGCTGCTTTTTTTGCATCAACTATATTTTGACAAATATAAACTCCTTTACCAGCAGCCAGTCCATCAGCTTTAACTACCAAAGGAAAATTTATATTTTCAAAATATTTTAATGTTGAATCTAAATTATCCAAAATTCTAAATTTAGCAGTAGGAATATTTTTCAATTGACAGATCTTTTTTGTAAAAATTTTTGAACCTTCTAATTTTGAACAAAACTTATCTGGACCAAATACTTTTAAATTATTACTATTTAAATAATCTACAATACCATTAACAAGTGGTTCCTCTGGCCCAACAACTGTAAAATCTATTTTGTTATTAATTAAAAACGTCTTAATTTCTTCAAAATTTTTTATATCAATATCTATATTTTTTGCAATTTTGCTAGTCCCTCCATTTCCAGGTATGCAAAAAATATTTGTAACACTATTTGCCTCATAAAATTTCTCACAAATTGAATGCTCTCTTCCGCCGCTACCAATTACTGCTATTCTCATGTATACTTTTTTATATAATGGTAGATAAAATTGCTAGATTAAAATATTTAGATAATTCTTTTGAGATTATTGAAAATGGTACTTATGTTATATGTGCGGTATCAAAAAAAAAAATTCCTTTAGAAAAGTTAAATTATTGGAATGTTGAACTCCAGGAGCCATATTACTCTTATGTAGAGGCAAATCTAAAAAGAGATAATATTAAATAAAGCTATTTCCATCTATTGTGAGTTAATATCCATTGACTTGGATTTTTTAATATCATCTTTTCTAATATTTTGTTTAATTTAAAAGTTATTTCCTCAACACTCTGATTTTTATCGAACTTAATAGGTTTTTCAAAAATGAGGTTAAATTTAACTTTTTCACACCTTTCAATAAAAACAGGTACTATTTCACAATCAAATTTTTTAATAATTTGCGCGGGTATTGTAGTTGTGTATGCAGGCTTTCCAAAAAAGTCAGATTTTATTCCTTCCGAAACTCTTTGATCAATCATTAAAGCAACAGAAAAATTATTTTTTAAATATTTCAAAAGGTCTCTAGTTCCACTTTTGCCTTTCTTAATCTGATATTTGCAAATATATTTAATTCTTAAATATTCCATAATTTTATTTAAAAAAATATTGTTCAAAGGTCTATATATTGCTGATAATTTAATACCTTTAGCACTTATAAACATTGCCATTAACTCAAAATTATTAAAGTGACCTGATATGAATACTACCCTTTTATTTTTTGAATAAATTTCTTCTAGATAATTGTCACCCTCAACATTTACAAATTTTCTTAAATTACCATATCTAAATTTATTTAAATACATATAATCTGATAAAATTCTTCCATAATTTGAGAATACATCATTTACTAATTTATCTTTATTTTCTAATTTAATATTAGATTTAGTATTTATTTGATCAATATTTTTAAGAATAGTTTTTTCTGCTCTAATAAATCTTCCAAAAATTTTTCCAATTGCAGATCCTAAATTAGAAGCATTACTATATCCAATTATTTTAAATATTATAAACAGAATTGCTATAATTATAAATTGTATAAAATAAATTATTAATTTCATAAATTATTTATTAAAAATTTTTTAAATAAAGAAATATTATTAATATTTAAATCCACATCTGTATATTTCACCTTTAAGTTTTTAAATTTATTTATTTTCATATAATCTTTTTCAGTTGTAATAATTTTCAAATTATTATCCAAAGCAATTTTGATGATTTTATCAACATCTGATTTATTGTAATTATAATGATCAGGATAAATTAAACCTTTTTTTACTTTGATATTATTTTGTTTTAAGAGATTAAAGAAGTTTTCAGGAGTTCCAATTCCACAAAAAGCAAGATATTTATAATTTGAATTGAAATCTTTTTTATTTTTAAGAAAATATTTGCCATTGAAAATTTTAATTTGATTATTGAATTTTTTAATAGTTTTCTCAAGTTCAATATTTTTTTTTCCATTAATAAAGACACCATCATAATGTTTGAGTCGTGATAAATCTTCCCTAAGTGGTCCAGCTGGAAGAATATGCCCATTTCCTATTGAACTAAAGCTGCTAAAACACACAATTGATAAATCATATTTAATTGATGTATCCTGAAGACCATCATCAAATAAAGCAATATTTTTTCTAGAAAATTTTATTTTTTTAACACCTTCTAATCTATTGTTTGAAATAATTAAGTTTGTTCTTTTTTTCAGTAGTTTTTGTTCATCTATTTGATTTTTATAATTTTTTTTAATGGTATGGACTTTGTATTTTTTCTTAAGTAATTCGTTAATCTTTATTACCAATTGAGTTTTTCCTGTACCGCCTAAGTAGATATTCCCGACACATATAGACCTCACTTTTGTCGGCAAGGATTTTTTTATTCTTTGAATTTTAATTATTAATCTTGTGATTAAAGTTAGTGGCCAAATCAAATATACTACTAAATTATTATTTTTCCAAAAGTTAGGTTTTAATAAATTCACTTTTATATTTGTTTTATTATTTGTGTATAAGTTGAGTTAAGTATCATTTGGCCATATTTTAAAATTTTTTTATTATTTAGTTTATGCAATCTTTTGCGTCTAATTTTTTCAACTAGTTTAATACCTTTATTATAATTTAAAAATTTCTCAGAAATACTCATCTTATTTAATTTACTATAAATTTCCCTAAAGTTATCTATGTATGGACCGTGAACTATTTTACATCCAAATTTTGCAGGTTCTAAAGGGTTTTGACCACCATGATTTATTAATGAACCGCCCATGAAGACCAGTTTTGATATTTTAAAAAATTTGTTTAGTTCCCCGTAGGTATCAACAATATAAATATCAACTTTTGGGCCAATTTTTTTTCTTGAGCTGTGAAGATGTGTTTTTAAGGA
>MDTA01033027.1_pt1 | contig 12414 bp, 11 predicted proteins | sample 811151 | NCBI WGS metagenome assembly MDTA01 (sample SAMN05326648, study PRJNA326480) | marine metagenome | isolation source: seawater | place: Indian Ocean: South | collected 2010
TTTTGCAAAGTTTTTTTTTAAAATATCTTCAGTAATTATTTTGGTATTATAAAAAACTTTATTTTCAGATTTTCTCTTATTTCTTACTGATGCTAGTATTTTATATTTGTTTTTATAATTTTTTATAAAGGATGAGGCAATATATCCAGTTGAACCTAAAACTAAGATTTTTTTTTTCATTCTGGCAATTTATATTTATGACAATCCTTTTTAATAATTTCTTTTTCAGAATGTTTGACTTCAATAGTATTGACTAAAAGCGATAACTTATGAAGAGACTCGTACTTAAACCAAGTTTTTTTTGGAATTTTTAGCAACGAAAAATTTTTTCTATCAAGCACTATTATTTTATTTTTTTTATATTTTTTATTAAAAATTGTAATTTTTATTTTTCCATGGACTACAGACAAATGACAATTAGTTTTTAAATGAAAATTCCATCCTTTCTCGTATCCTTTTTTAACTTCTGAAAAATAAATTTCTTTAAATTTAGCTTTATTATCTGAAGTTAAATATTTTAAAATATTTGATCCTTTAAGACTAATTACTTTTAATTTTTTTTTTATTACCATATTTAATTTTAAAATTAGTTTTAATTGAATATTCTATAAGCTGCTTTACCGTAATTTGAAAAGGATTTTTTTTGTTTTTAAAAATATCTACATACCACTCTGAAGTTTTAAATATAGAATTTTCTACACTATACAAGGGTTTCCATTTGAGTATTTTTTTACTTTTCTCAATGCTTAAAAGTAATTTACCATGCTCTTTTATATTTTTATTTTTTTTAATTAAAATTTTTATATCTGATTTTGCATATTTTAAAAATTTTTTACAAACTTTAATTACACTCATTTTTTCTTTTCTTTCTGGTCCAAAGTTAAAAGCATCACTATATGCATTTGAATTTTGAAAAGTTTTTTTTGCCAATATCAGGTATCCATTCAATGGATCCAAGACGTGTTGCCATGGCCTTGTAGCATACGGATTCCTTAAGTTTATAGATTTATTTTTCCTTATTGATTCAACTATATCTGGTATAATTCTGTTTTCAGAAAAATCTCCACCACCAATAACATTTCCAGCTCTTGCTACTGCGATGCCAAGATCCTTTCTTTTTAAAGTTTTTTGATATGAATTTATTATTATATCTGCTGAAGACTTTGATGCACTATAAGGTTCGTCTCCCATTAATATATCTGTTTCTTTATAAGGCGTGTTTGTATTAATGTTTTTATAAGATTTATCAGATGTAATACATAATAATGATTTTACAGAATTATTGTTATTGCTTGCTTCAAGAATATTTAATGTTCCATTTGAATTAGTTTCAAATGTTTTTATGGGATTTTTGTAGGAGTTAAAAACTAGAGGCTGCCCAGCTAAATGAAAAATTATCTCAGGATTTATTTTTTTTAAATAATTACTTATATTTTTATAATTTGTAATATCTAAATTTTTAAATTTAATAATATTTCTAATATTAATATTTTTTGAAAAAAATGTATCATGCTCATTTAAACCTATACCATAAACATTAGCGCCTAATAATTTAAGCCATAATGATAACCATGTGCCTTTAAAACCGTTCGCTCCTGTTATTAATATTTTTTTATTTCTGTAAAAACTTGATATCATTTAAGTTAAAAGTTTAATGCTTTTTATGATATCTTCTAGATAATAATCTTTTATATTTCAAGAAAATCTTACTATATCTTCAAATATTTTTCATTTTATTTATAACAAACCAATATTAAGTTGGATGTTAAGAAAAGTAGTTTATGTTTTAAAATTTTATATTTTTTTATATTTAATTTTTTACAAATTTTTTCCAATTCTTTAATAGTTAATAAATTTAAATTTTCCTCTCTAGAATAAAAATTTAATTTAAAAAACTTCAAAATTTTTCTGTGTATTTTTTTTGGCAACCAATGGATAAATGGCAAAATTGTATGGAACTCTAAAGGATAAAGTCTATTTGGAGTTTGTATAAAAACACTTTCTTTAGAAATTCTGAGCATCTCTCTGACAAATGATACTTGATTTTCAAACGAACCCACATGTTCAATAGTTGCGTTTGAATGCACTATGTCAAAAGAATTATCTTCAAGCAAAGTATTTCTGGCATCACCAATTATAACTTTTTTTATATTTTTAAATTTTTTTTGCAAAATTCTACAATCTTGATTTGATAAACAAGTAATGTTTGGATTATCTTTTACACTTTCTAAAAAAAAATTCTGTTCACTGTCTATTGAAGGTGTGGTCCCTATGTCAATTATGCTTTTATCTATAGAATAATTATTATTAAGCAGAAATAAATTAAAAAATTCATTTCGGGCATTTAAGGTGATTTTTTTAATCATTTTATAAAAAAATGATTTTCTTGCTTCCCAATAAGTTATCTCATGATGTTTTTTCATATTACACGAATTTTCTAAAACGTTCTGACACTATTTGCGCCAGACTTTAATTTTAAAAAGGCACCAATTTAACCAATTAGGTTGAAACATATCATAGTAGTTTATGAGGTCAAATAGTGAATATGTAAAATAAAATAATTGACTTTATAAGTTTGAGATTAACTTTGATGCTCTTATATTCATTATTCTTTCTTCATTAAAAACATTGTTGATGAAAAAAATACTTATTGAAAATTCTTAATATTTATTGTTTATCCTATTAAAAAAATTCTTCTAGTTAAATGTTTATTCTGCCTTCACTATTTTTTATATCGGTTTATTTTTCAATTTATACAATATTCAGAAGTAAAACAATTTCTATAGATAAATCATTTATATACTCATATTCAATATCTTTTATTTTTATATCTGTAATAAGTAAAATTATATTTTTTATTGATGTTATTAATTTATCAAAATTAATTTTTATATTTTTTTTTGTAATATGCTTAGTAATACTTTTTTATCAAAAAAAAATTATCAAGATTGACTTAAAAAAATTACTCACATTTAATTTAAAGTATAAGTTTATTTATTTTTTTATTTTTATTTATTTACTTGTTCAATCGATTTTTTTACCACCTTCAAATTTTGATAGTCTGGCATACCATATTCAAAGAAATTATTTATTTATAAATGAAAATTCAATATATCCTATTTTAAATTCTCATTATAATGTTCAAGTTTTTCAACCCATTAATTCAGATATTCTTTTTTTTGTTTTTGCTATTTTCAAATCAAATTTTTTTATGAATATTTATTCTTTTTTTTCTTTTTTTATTATTTTGATTTTAATTTACAAATCTCTAATACAGCTAAAAATTAAAAATGAATATATTTTAACATGTATTTTAATGTTTTTTTCGATGTCTAGTATAATACTGTCTATGCTAAGTACGAAAAATGATATCATGGTAGCGTCATTTGTATTAAGCATAATCTATTTATTTTTTAATTATATTAAGACTGGTTCTAAAATTTCAATTTATATATTTATAATCACTATTTTTTATTCTATGGGAATTAAATGGAATTTTTTATTACTTATGTTCTGTTTTGTGCCTTTTATAATATTTTATACTTATAAAGAAAAAAAATTTCTTGAGTTAATCAAGTATTCAATTTTTTTGTCACCAATATTTTTTCTTGTCGGACCTTTCGAAATAATTTACATGAATTTATCAAATGGTTTTGGTATAACCGGTCCAGAAATTTATTCCTCAGGTCATTCAAATCCTGATGGTTTCAGTGGTGCAATATCTAATTATATAAGAATATTATTTGGGTTAATTGATATTACTTTTCCGATTCAATACTTTGGTATTGAAACGATTAATAATGCAATTGATGACACGGTTACTGCTTTACTAAAATTATTTTTTGAGAATGATAAACTTGGAATGGCTGATAGACTAAAATGGTTAAATTTTGACTCATCTTATAATTTAAAACCACATTCAGATTATACTGGATATTCATTAATAGGTGTTATTGCTACAATATATTCAATAATTTACATTTTTAATGGAAAAAATAATAAATTAAAAATTTTAGCTATAATTTCTTTTTTATATATTTTTCTTATTTGCTATTTTTTAACTTGGCAACCATGGATATTAAGATTTTTAATGATTGGAGTAATATTCAACCTAATAGTTTTTACAGAATATATAAAAACAATATCTAATGAAAAATTAAAATTTATTAACATTTTTTGTATAGCTGTTTTTATATTTAATATTTTTGCTAACATTCCACAACCTCTCATAAAACATAGCGAAACACCATCGTGGCTAAATGTTTTTATTGATAGAGAAAATTATCAAAGTTTATCAATTCCAGAGTTAGAAAAAATTAATAATTTTGCAAATTTAATTCCTAGAGATAAAAAAGTTATTGTAGTTTTGGACAAAAGAGGCTCGCAAACTCCATACGAAATGATGAGAAAGACAGATAATTATTATGTTTTTGTAAATAAAGAATTTAATAGATTTTTCACAAAGGAATATCTAAATCAAGATATTAAAATAAATATAAGCAATTATGATTATCTAATTAATTTTACTGACGAAGAAATAAAGAATTTTAAAGTCATATCAAAAAGAGACGATAAAAATTTTGAAATTTTAGAAATTTGACCTTAAGAAAAAATTTAACTCTCTTCTATTCATTCGCAAATAGGCACTAATTGATACAAATATTACATTAAATAAAAAGATTGAATTTTTACTTGTTAAAATTGAAGTTTGAATAAATTGATCATAAACGAAATATGATAAAATTAGTAAAATAATAAAACTGCTTTTATTTTTATGAGAAATAAATATGAAATTAATTATTTTAAAATAAATAAGTATTATTAAAATTACACCTAAGTATGACCCTTGATTTAAAGTATCAAGTAAAAAGTTATGATAAATAATTTCATCTCCAATAATAATATCATTTAGATTATTTTTTATCTCAATATTTTTTCCTAAAATAATATCATTTAAATTATTAAATCCAGTTTTTATGATTTTAAATCTGTTAAATAAATTTTTTTTTTCTTGTTCTTCAAAAAATCTTTTATGGGAAGTATCCCATGTATTATAATTTACTGTAAAACTATTTTCATAATCACTTTTAAAATAATTTAAGTTGTTTTTTTTTAAGTACTTTAAATTTTCTGGAGAAAATTTAATTACATGCGATATATTATCTTGGTTGTTAAAAAATATAAAATTATCTTCTATATAAATTTTAGATCTAGTCAATTTGTGATTATTACTTGAAATTAAAAACTTATTGATATCACTAAATTGAATTTGATAAGATTTTAATTTTTTGAAATTATCAAAGTTATTATTAAAAATTCTAATATAATTTTCTTTATCTATAAAAGAATAAATTGTTATATTATTGAAAAAAATAAGAATGTTAATTATCAAAAAAGAAACCCAGATTTTTTTGGAAGGGGAAATCAATATAGAAAGTAAAGTTATTGCAAGAAAATAAATTACAAATAATCTTGAACCAAATGAACATCCGATAATAAAAATTATAATATTCAAGAAATGAAAAAGGTAACTTTTTTTTTTATAAAAAATACTTAGCAAAGTTGAGCAAGTAAACATAATCTCTAAAACTACATATAGAGATCTTATATTTATTGGATTTACTTTTTTAATATTTTCTAAATTAAATATTAAATGTTCATTATTTATCCTTGTAAAAGGGTGAATAAATCCATTTCTTGTTATAGGGAATTCAAAGATAAAAATGTTAAAAAAAAAAATAATTAGAAAATGAATTAAGCTACCTATAAAGATAAAAAATATAATATTCTTAAAAATTAATCTTTTACAAGTTATTTCATTATAAATAACCACACCTATAACAAAAGCTGTAATTGCCCAAACTGATTGACTTAAAATTTTAATGCTTATTTCAAAAGTATATAATGATGGTTCAATATAAAAACATAAAAGAACGCAAGGTATTAAATATATATCAAAAAAATTAATTTTAACTTTAGAAAAATAAAAATATAATGAAAAAAGCAATATTGAAAAAAAATAGAGTTTTGGTAAATCAATCGCTATATATATTATTAAAAATGCTGAACAAAAATAAAAATAGCCATTTTGAAATCTTTTACTAACAAAAAAATTTTGCATATTACAGGGAGCTATATTGAAGATGGTACTACTTTTAGTGCTCAAAATCTACACAATTTTCTACTTAAAAAAAATATAGACTCAAAAATTGCTTTCTTATCGGAAGGTAACAATAAAGATTTAATTAATTTGAATAACAGTTTAAATAGTAAGTTAAGATTTTTTATTCTAAATAAATTAAATTCAATTATCGTAAAAATTTTTAAAAAAAATAAAAATTTTGCTTTTTTCAATAATTTCATTTCTTCTGGAATCTTCGATATTATAAAAAAAACTAAACCTGATATTATTCATTTCCATTGGATGCCAAGAACTATTAACATCAGGCATTTATTAAAATTGAAAAAATTAAATATTAAAATTATTTGGACTTTAAGAGATTTTTGGGCATTTACAGGAGGATGCAATGTACCTCTTGGCTGTAATAAATACCTAAATCACTGCTTCAATTGTCCTAACCTTATATCAAATATTAATCAAGACATATCTTATTTTAATTTTAAAGAGAAAAAGAAAAATTATAAATTACTAGATCAAATTATTCTTACTTTTCCGTGTAAAGATTTTAGAACGATATATAAAAAATCAATTTTAAAAAATATCAAAAATTCTTTTATTATACCTAATTCATTTGATGAAAATTATTTCTTTTGGAAAAAAAGTAAAAAAAACAAAAAATTTACAATTCTTTATGGGGCTCAAAATTTAGATAAAGAATGGAAAGGAACAGAAATAATAGTAGATTTAATAAATTACTTTAAAAATTATGAAATAAATTTTGTTATTTTTGGTAAAACAGTAAAATATTTAAATTTTTTTAAGAATAATAAAAAAATTAAATATTTAAATTACGTCTATTCTAAAAGAGAACTTGGCAAAATTTTTTTAAAATCTGATTTGTTTATTTTTCCATCACATCTAGAAAGTTTTGGTAAAGTAATAATTGAATCTTTAGCTTGCGGAACTCCAGTAATTGCAAATAAGAAATTTGGTGCTAAAGATATAATTTCTCATAAAAAAGACGGTTTTTTAGTTAATAACCAAAATTTAAAAGATTATATAGATGGCATTAACTATTTTAAAAACTGTAATTTAAAGAAAATTAGGAATAATTGTATTTTGAAAAGTAAAAAATATAACCCTGAAATAATAGGAAATAAATTTATCCAACTCTATAAAAAGTTATAAAACTTTTTTACTTTAATTTTTATTAGCTAATAAATCACTCTTTAAAAAAATAAAAAAAAGCTTTAGAGATAAAAAAAATAACTTAAAATTACTTTTTAAATTTTTTTGTTTTTTTAATGCATAAAACAAACTTAAAAAAAATATTTTTGTCAATGGAAAGATAAATGTTTTATCTTGTTCGTTAATTTTTACCTTATTTTTAACAGAACCATCTTTCCATTTTATTGATGGCTCATTCATTATCATCAATTTCTTTTCAATTTCAAAAAAACTACCTTCGCAAGATAATTTATTTAAAAAGAAATGATCTGATCCTACAAAGTTTTCCATAAGACCAATTTTTCTAACAGCTTCCATCCTATACATCCCATGAAAAGCACAAGTCTCTAGGTTTTTCAATGTATTTAAGAATCTTTCATTTAAAGTAGATCCTTTGCCCATATTTTTACATTTTTCTTCTCTGTAAATTTTATTTGTGATCTCGTCATTGTAATCAGCATGCGAATAACATAATACTATGTTTTTTTTAAACTCAAGATTTTTTAAGCACTCAGTATAAAAACCTTCTAATCTGACATCATCATGACTATGAAATACAAAATACTTTGTATCAACTTTTTTTAGTAAAAAATTATAATTTTGAATTAAAGATATCTTCTTCTCTTGATTAAATATTTTTAAATAATCATGTTGTCTTTCAAAACCTCTACAAATTTCAAGAGTTTTATCCTCAGAATGATTATTGGATATCAATATTCTAGCGTCTAACTTCTCATTCTCTATTTGTCTAATTGTGCAATTAAGTGCATTCGCAATGTATTTCTCACCATTATAAACTGGAAAACAAATTGTTATCATTAAATTAATTTGTTCATAAAAAAATATTTCTGTATATGTTTAGTAATACTTTCTAAATCTTTTTTTTCTAAATCAAAATAGGAAGGAAGATTCACACCGTACCTTGAAATTTGTTCAGAAACAGAGAATTCATTTTTATAACTTTTAAATTTGTAAAATTTAAAATTATGAAGTGGATAAAAAACTGGTCTTAAACTTATGCCTTTTTTTTTCATATATTTTAAAAAATGATCTCTATTAAAATTTTTATTTTTTACATAAAATGTTGGCATCCAATAATACGGAGTACTTTTTGTATCTGAAATTTGAAAATTAATTGGTAAATTTTCTAATTTTTTTTTAAAAAACTTATATATTTTATTTTTGTATAAATTTATTTTATCTATTTTTTTTAATTGACTTATACCCATGGCACACTGCAATGATGACATTTTATATTTTAATCCTACCTCATCTTGAAAAAAAATTTTTTTTCTATTTTTTCCATGATTTGAAATCTTTAGCATTTTCAAATAAAGACTTTTATCATCTGTAATAATAGCACCTCCCTCTCCACCCGTAGTGATAGTTTTACTTCCATGGAATGAAAAAACTGAAATTTTTCCAAATATACCAGTCTTATTAGACTTATATTTTGAACCCAAACTTTCAGCGCAATCTTCTATAATTGGTATATTTTTTTTCTTTGAAATTTTTAAAATTTTTTCAATGCTGCAGACAGCACCGTATAAGTGAACAATTAAAATTGCTTTAGTTTTTTTTGTTATTTTTTCCTCAATTTTATTTGGATCTATACAAAAAGTCTTAGGATCAACATCAACAAAGACAGGTTTTGCCCCCATATAATTTATAACGCTGGCACAACTAAACCATGTAAGATTCGGTATAATTACCTCGTCATTTTTTTTTATGTTTATTGCTTTTAAAGCAATATGTGTCGCTCCTGTGCAGCTTGATGTTGCTATGCAATATTTTCCACCAATATATGATGAAAAGTCTTTTTCAAATTTATTATTGTAATAAAGGTAATTGTTTCCCCACCCATCTATAGTTGCTTTATTAATTAAGGTTAAATCCTTATGATCAATATTAGGTTTTGATATTAAAATTTTTTTCATCTTATTTATCCTTGTTTGACAAAATTAAATTTTTTGGAAATTTAAATTTAATATATTTATGTTTATAATTTATTTTTCTTTCGTATTTTGGAAAATATTCGTTTGTTGAAAAATAAACTAATGAAGAACTTTTCTTTAAAGATTGGAATGCATTAGGACATCCTTTCGGTATCAAAATTGCAGTATTTTTGTTTTCGTCCAATTCAATAGAATAATTAATCTTATAAGATATCGAGGATTTTCTTAGATCTAACACGTGAATTTTACATCTTCCTTTAACACAAAAGACAATTTTCAATTCTTCTTTCGGTTTAATCTGATAATGAAAGCCTCTTAAAATATTTTTTTTTTTAAAGTTACAATAATTTATTTGTCTAATTTTAATTTTTTTAAACAACCTCTCAGAAAATAATTTAATAAAACTACCTCTGTAATCTTTAAATTGATTAAATTCAATTTTAAAACAATCTTTAATTTTAGTTTTTTTTGTTTTCATATACTTTTTTATAATATTTATAATATTTGCCCCATGGAGTAGTAAATTTTTTTTTACTTTGCAGTCTTTTAAAATTATTAAAAAATATATTTTTAAAATTATTTACTGAAGTTTTAAAATATATAGATCTTACTTTTTTCCTTTTTAGTATACTTTTGTAATAATCATTTGCTATTTTTTCTATAAATTGAAATTTGAATTGTCTTTCAGGGTTATGTAATTCAATTTTACTTTTGCTAAAGAAAACTGATGCTAAATAAGATGGTAAACTTACTTCTTTTTCATATAATCCAATAGGATTTTGTAACTCAAAATCAATATACTTTATTCTATATTTATTACATAAATATTTAAGTATATTACCAATTATTGTTTTTGTATAACCATAATTAACTCTAGATCGATCAGTTTTATATTTATTAAGAATTGAAATTTTTTGGTAGATTGAAGACGTATAAATAAGTAATGGATTTTTATTTAAAGATAAATTGTAAAGAACGTTATCTATATTTTTAAGTAATAAACTTAAATTTCTATTTAAGTTATATTTTAAATTTAGATTACCCACTATAAAATGATGGAAGCAAATAATATTGATTTTTTTATCTTTAATAATATTTATATATTTTTTTGAACCAAATTTTAAATCAAATTTAGGGTAAATATTTCTATACTTATTGTCTAATATTTTTTTTTGGTATTCATTTTTATAAAACTTTTTTTTTTTTGTATAAATGGCATAACATTCAATTTTATTTTTATTAAATTCTTTTAAAAAGTGATATCCGGTAAATGATGAGCTCCCTGTAAATAATATCTTCATTATTTTTTAAGCCAAAAAGGTTTTTTTTTAAAAATCTCCTCAAATTCTTGTTTATCTCTTAAAGTATCCATGCATTTCCAAAAACCATTATGTTTATAAGAAATTAATTTTTTGTTTTTAGCCATTTTTGAAAGAGGTAGCCCTTCGAATGGTAAATTTTTATTCGGTATAAATTTTAACGCTTTTTTGTTAAATATTCCAAAGCCTCCATTAATCCATGTTTCTTGTTTTGATTTTTTCTCTTGAAAAGAAGTTATAAAGTTTTTTGTTCCAAACTGGATAATACCAAATCTTGGATCAATTTTAACCGCAGATAATAAACCCAAACATTTAGTATTAAAAAAAATTTCAATAGTTTTATCAATTGGGATATTGGAAAGGCCGTCTCCATATGTAAATAAAAAATTTTCACCGACATATGGCTCAACTAACTTTAGCCTTTTTCCTGTTAGAGAATTCTTGCCTGTATTTATAAATTCTATTGTCCAATCTTCTCTTTTTTTTCCTGAGAATATTAATTTTGATTGATTTTTTAAATCAATTTTAAAATTTTTCTGAGGCAAATAACGATTAATAAAGTACTCTCTAATCATATTGCCCTTGTAACCTAAACATATTATAAAATTCTTTATCCCATAATAAGAGTAATACCTCATTAAATGTAATATTATCGGTTCACCACCAATCTCTACTAAAGGTTTGGGCTTAATAGCAGTTTCTTCTGACAATCTACTACCTAAACCACCTGCTAGAATTACTAGTTTCAGCTCTGAGATTTTTTTATTCAATAGTTTTTTTTTCATTTTTTAAATTATGATCTTTAATTAACATAGTTTATAATTTTTTCTTAAATATTATTAAAGATAATTTTGTATCTCATCCTCCATCTTTACTCTTTTTCTAAATATATTACTTAAATTTGAGTTATATTTTTTAATTGTTAGAACAGATCTTCCATGTATCTCATTATATTTTAATTTTTCTACCCCAATAATTTTTTTATAATCAGACCTTAGTCCGTGATCTGATATAATTATAATATCAAACTCATACTTTTCTTGTTTTTCCAATACGTAACCAAGGTATTTATCAGCTAGCACCAACCCACCAAAATAACCTTTATTAAATTCAAATTGATTATCAGTGTTTATAAATTTAAATTTTTTTTGAATAGGATCATAAAAGTAAGGTGAATGTGGTACTTGAATATGAAGAAAGGCAGATTTAAGTTTATTATTATTTAAAAAATAATCAAATATTTTAAAGTTTAATTCATAATTTTGAATATGACTTTTTAAAACTTCTTTATTTTTAATTAAATTCCTATAGTTAGGTTTTTTATAATACTTATGCTCAAAACACTCACCATAATATCTATTAAAATGTTTACATAACTTGTGAAAATAACTTAGTATTAATAACTCATTATTATCTTTATTTAATAAAGAAAATAAATTTTTTTTATTATTTTTAATATTATCAATTAAACTTAAATAGTTTTCTTTTTTTTTTAATTTTAAATTAGATTCAATACCTACATTTTTGCTTTTTAAATTAATCAAGTTTGGTATTACATCAAAAGTCTCTAATCCAGGAGCGATTACATTCGTGTATTCGATTGAATTATTCTCTAAAATTTTAAAAGAGGGTAAATTATTCAATTCTAATTTTAAAATCTTATAATCTAATTCATCAAATAGAAGTATAACTTTATTTTTTTTTTCAAATTTTAAATAAGATTGTTTTGATTTTAACTTATTTTCAAATTTAAAATTATCATAATAATGTAAAAAATAATGTGAAATAAAAA
>MDTA01212730.1_pt1 | contig 12414 bp, 13 predicted proteins | sample 811151 | NCBI WGS metagenome assembly MDTA01 (sample SAMN05326648, study PRJNA326480) | marine metagenome | isolation source: seawater | place: Indian Ocean: South | collected 2010
TATCCTTTTCAATCACGACTTATAATATCAAAATATCTTAAATTTGGCGTTTTATTAATTCTTATAGAGTTGAAATTTATTTACCATAAAATAATGTTCATTCAAAATGTCCAATTATAAAACAGTTTTTTTTACCCTTGGATTACTTCAAGTAATTTTAGGGCTATCAATGATAATCCCATTAATAACTCAATTTATTTATAAAGAATTAGACTCGGGGTTCATTGGTTCTGGAATTATTACAATAATATTTGGAATGTTATTTCTAATTTCAAATTTGGACCATAATAAAAAAATAAATCTTCAACAAGCCTTTTTATTAACTTCATTATCTTGGGTGAGTATTGCATTATTTGGTTCATTACCTTTTATGTTGTCAAATATAAAATTGAGTATTGTTGACTCTTTTTTTGAAAGTATGTCAGGCATAACCACAACTGGATCTACAATTATTACAAATCTTGAGATAATGCCAAAGAGTATACTGCTTTGGAGAGCAATGCTACAGTGGCTTGGAGGTATAGGAATTATAGTTATGGCAATTACTTTAATGCCGGTTATGAATGTTGGAGGCATGCAACTTTTTAAAATATCCTCTAATGATACTACAGAAAAAATTTTTCCTAAAACCAAAGAAATAGCATTACGATTAATATTTATTTACTTAACTTTAACACTAAGTTGTTTAGTGCTTTACAAAATTTGCGGTATGAATTTATTTGATAGTATTACACATTCTATGACAACAATTGCTACAGGAGGTTTTTCAAATTACAACGAGTCTATAGGTTTTTTCAATAATACATATATAGAGTTAACTTCTATAATATTTATTTTGTCTGGTAGCATTCCTTTTATTGTTTATTTACAATACTTAAACGGGGATAAAAAAATATTTTTTTCTGATATTCAAATAAAACTTCTTATAAAAATAATATTTGTTTCAACTTTTATTTTATTTATTTATTTAGCGATCAAATATAAAAGTTTTACAGAGATAGAATTTATATCTATTCTTTTTAATGTTGTGTCTATACTAACAGGCACCGGGTATGTTACAGAAGATTTCGGTCAATGGGGAAGTTTTTCACTTATTTTCTTTTTAATATTAATGTTCATAGGCGGTTGCGCTGGTTCTACATCATGTGGAATAAAAATATTCAGAGTACAAATTTTATCTAAATTTTTTTCCAATCAAATAAAGAAAATAATATATCCTCATGGTGTATTTAATCTTAAATACGGTAATAGAAATATAAACGATAAATTTTTATCATCTGTAATTTCTTTTATTTATCTTTATATTGTTATATTTTTTATTGTGACTGCACTATTATCTACCTCGGGACTCGATTTTATAACCTCAATCTCTGCGGCTGCAACTTCAATTTCAAATGTTGGTCCAGGATTAGGTGATATAATTGGACCAAATGGTAATTTTTCAGAAATTTCAAACTACTCAAAGTGGATATTAAGTTTTACAATGATACTTGGAAGATTAGAATTATTTGCAATATTAGTTTTATTTCTTCCTGCTTTCTGGAGGAAATATTGAGATGGTAAATTTAGAATTTTTAAATGTTTAAATATTATTATGACATAAGAATGCTCAAGATATTGCTTTTAGGTGCTATTAGTGGATTTCCTTGGGTTATAATTGGTAGCAGTTTGTCACTTTGGTTGAAAGAAGATGGTCTAAGTAGATCAACAATTGGTTGGGCAGGATTAATATTTGCAGTATATGCTTTTAATTACTTATGGGCCCCATTAATAGATAAATTGCGTATCCCATATTTAACAAAAAAATTTGGTCATAGACGTAGTTGGATAATATTAATGCAACTTGCAATTTTATGCTCTCTTGCTTTATGGAGTTTTTTAGACCCAAGCAAAAACTTAAGTTTAGTAATATTTATTGGATTAATTATCGCTATTGCTTCCTCCACTCAGGATATAACAGTAGATGCTCTTAGGATTGAGCAAATTGGGGAAAATGAATCCAGATCAATGGCCGCTGGAGCTGCAATGGCTGTTGTGGGTTGGTGGACTGGTTACAAATTAGGTGGATCAATCTCATTATTCGCTGCTGAAATATTTCAAAAGTTGGGATTTAATAATTATTGGCAGTTAACATTTCAGTTATTAATTCTAATAGTAGTAATAATGAATATTGGTTTATTATTTATTAAGGAAGATGAAAATTTGATAAGAGTTGAACAGCAAAAAAAGAGACAAAAAGCTATTCAAGAAAAAATAGGTGCTAAAAATATTTATACGAAAATTTTTGCATGGATTTCGGAAACAGTAGGAGGACCTGTGGTAAGTTTTTTTAAAAAAAATGGTTTTAATATCGCGGTCGGTATATTAGGTTTTGTTTTTTTGTTCAAAATTGGAGAAGCATTTTTAGGCAGAATGTCCATAGTTTTTTATAAAGAGATAGGATTCTCTAAAAGTGAAATAGCAATTTACTCTAAAACCTTAGGATGGATAACTACAGTATTTTTTACATTAATCGGTGGGGTACTGGCAATGAGAGCAGGTACGTTAAAAACAATGTTTGTGGCAGGAATTTTAATGGCTTTAACTAATTTTCTATTTTCTATTCTTTATTGGGTTGGAAAATCAGAATTACTATTTGCATTTGCAGTTATAGCAGACGATTTGACTGCTGCATTTGCAACTGTAGCCTTTGTTGCTTTTATATCATTGCTTGTTGATAGAACATATACAGCTACCCAGTATGCATTATTGGCATCTATCGGAACCGCAGGAAGAACGATGCTTGCCTCATCATCAGGAGCACTTGTTGATTGGTTAAATGGAAATTGGGGGATATTTTTTATATTAACCTCATTAATGGTATTACCGTCTTTGATATGCTTATGGTATATAAGAAAAAAAATACAAATTAGTGAAAAATAGTTATTACATAAATAAACCTTTCTGCAATGTTTTTGAAAAACCAAACAATAGGTCTAAGCTGAGCACGCAAATTTTGTATGGAGAAAAATTTACAATAATTTCCAGATGGAATGGATATTTTAAAATAAAAACAAATTATGATAATTATCTAGGCTACATTATTGCAGATAATTATCCAAAAAAATTTTTACCTAATTATAAGGTTAGAGTTCTCAAAGCATGTATATACAAAGAGCCAAAAATAACAAAAAAAACAAAAGATTTTTTGTCTTTTTCAAGTGAGATAAATATAACTGAGTCAAATTCGATATTTTTCAAGTTTGCAGAAGAAAAATGGATCAAAAAAGACGATGTAATTAAAAAAAATATTAAAATAAAAAATTATTTAAAAATTTTTAAATTATTCAAAAATTGCAAATATGTATGGGGTGGAAAAACTTTTAACGGGATTGACTGCTCTGCTTTAATACAGCTTTATTTCAAATATAATGATTGGTATTATCCTAGAGATACAATAGATCAAATTAAATTTAAAAGGGGTAAGAGAAAAAAATTTAAATTTAAATCTGGAGACTTAATTTATTGGAAGGGACATGTCGCTGTATGCATTAATAATAAAAATCTAATTCATGCCTATGGACCAATGAAGAGAGTCGTTATCATGCCAATTGGTAAAACAATTAAACTAATAAAAGTTACGACTGGCTTAAAAGTTGAGAAAATTACCTCTATTTAAATATTTCTTCCAAAATCTGGTTTTGATACATCTTGTTTTAGGTCTATTATTTGCTTTCGAACTTTTTTTGAGTTAACTAAAATTTTATTTAATTCCTTAACTTTTTTATTTTTAATACTTTTTTTTATTAAATTAAGATTTTTAATAAATTTATTGATCGAATTAATCATATTATCTTTGTTACTAAAAAATATATCTCTCCACATAATTTCATTTGATGCAGCAGTTCTTGAAAAATCTCTAAGACCTCCAGCACTATATTTAATTAGATTTCTTTTTTCAATTTTTTGAAAATCCTGGGCAGTTTTGATTAGGTTATACGCTATTAAATGAGGTAGATGGCTTGTTATCGCAAAAATTTTATCATGCTCTTTTGCATTCATTAAAATCACTTTAGATCCAAGTTTTTGCCAAAATTTTCTAACTATTTTAATTTTTTTTTTGTTTCCTTTATTAATTATAATACACCATTTTTTATTAAATAATTCCGCGTTTCCAAAAACTGGACCACTAACCTCAGATCCAGCAATTGGGTGACTTAATATTAGGTTTTTATTTTTCGTAAATTTAAGCAAATTTCTTTTAGTAGATCCGACCTCGGTTATAATTATTTTCTCTGAAAGAAATTTATCTAATTTAGAGAACACAAAACTATATTCACTCATAGGTGTACAAACAATTATAAAATTCATCTTTTTTAAATTTACATTTAAGTCAGAAACTAGTTTTATTTTATTATTTATTTTTTTTATAATATTTTTGTTTTTTTTAGATTTTTCAAAAACATAAAAATTTTTTGATATTTTATTTTTTATAGAACTCTTTAAGATAGAAGATCCAATCAAACCGCACCCAATAATTAAAATATTATTAAACATTTTTAAATATACCCTTAATTGTTTTTAAAAATAATTTATTTTCAAGAATATTACCAATTGTTAATCTTAAATGATTTTTAATTCCATAAGTTTTCATTTCCCTAAGTATAATTCCTTTTTTTTCCAATTTTTTTTCAATTTGATTTGCAGAAAATTTACAATGGTCAAAATTTAATAAAAGAAAGTTGGCACTAATTTTATTTGAATAAATATCAAATCTCTCTAAAAACTTTTTAATTTTTTTGCCCCAAAACAAATTATGTTTTACAGACATGTTAATAAATTTATTATCTTTTAGTGATTCAATTGCACATAATTGTGCGACTTCATTGACATTAAAAGGTGGTTTAATTAAATTTAAGGCATTTATAATATTTTTATCTCCAAAACCCCATCCGATTCTTAATGCTGCTAATCCATAAATTTTTGAGAATGTTCTCAATATGAAAACATTTTTATAATTTTTAAATATCTTCAATCCTGATGCATAATTTGTATCTTTCATATATTCATAATATGCATCATCAATGACTAATAAAATATCTTTTCTTAATCTTTTTCTTAAACTGACTAGTTGTTTTCTATAAAGGTAGGTACCTGTAGGATTATTAGGGTTTGCTAAAAAAACAATTTTGGTTTTTTTGTTTACTTTTTGTATTATATCATCAATAGAAATAGTATAATTTTTTTCTTTCGAAAAAACAACTTTAGCTCCTGAAATAGAAGCATATATTCTATACATCAAAAAGCTAAATTCTGGCACTATGACTTGATCACCCTTGCTTAAAAACAACTGACATAACATTTGAATAATTTCGTCTGATCCAGATCCACAGATTACTTTATCAGCATTACAATTAAATTTGATTGAAATTTGTTTTCTTAATAGTTTGGATGTGTAGTCTGGATATCTATAAGTATTAATATTTTTGCTTAAAATAGCCTTTACCTTAGGACTTGCGCCTAATGCAGATTCATTTGCTGACAATTTAATAATTTTTTTATTATTTTTTAATTTTGGTATCTCATATTTTCCTGGCTTATATGATTGAAACTTAAGTTTTTTAAATTTGGTTAACTTCATAACTTTAAATTTTTCTGGTATTTATAGTTAAACTATTATTTATTCAAATTAAATAAGTAAAATTTTGCAAAAATTTGACATATAAAAAATGATAATGTAAACATTATATGCGCTGATTTAACTGAATTGCGAGCGCTATAAAAAAACCGCTAAATAAGTTTTTTTTCCTCACAATTCAAAAATGATAATATGAATAAAGATAATAATTTAAAACGATACGTAGTAAAAGATACACTGAAGTTAGATTGTGGTAAGGAAATTTCAAATTTTCCAATAGCCTATGAAACATATGGTGAGTTAAATAAAGACAAAAATAACGGTATTTTAATCTTTCATGCTTTAACGGGCGATCAATTTCCTTGTGGAAATAATCCAATAACAAATAAAGAGGGTTGGTGGAGTTATGCTCTAGGGCCTGAAAAAGCTATAGATACAAATAAATTTTTTGTAATCAGTGCCAATGTTATAGGCGGATGCATGGGTTCATTTGGACCCTCTAGTATTAATCCGTCAACAAATAAACCTTACGGTTCTGATTTTCCAGTTATTACAATTAATGACATGGTAAATGCACAAAATTTTTTGTTAGACTATTTAAATATAAAAGAATTGTTTGCAGTAATTGGCGGTTCAATGGGTGGTATGCAGGTTTTACAATTCATTTCTAATTTTCCCAATAAAGCCAAAGTAGCAATACCTATTGCATGTACGGCGAGCCATTCAGCACAGAATATTGCCTTGAACGAACTTGGCAGGCAAGCAATTATGGCAGATAAAGAATGGGATCAAGGTAAATATTTAGAAAATGGAAAGTCCCCATCTAAAGGTTTGGCTGTAGCTAGGATGGCAGCTCATATAACTTACTTATCCAAAAAGGGTTTACAAGAAAAATTTGGAAGAAAACTTCAAGAAAGAGATGCTCTAAAATTTGGTTTCGATGCTGACTTTCAAATTGAAAGTTATTTAAGGTATCAAGGTTCAGTTTTTGTTGATAGGTTTGATGCAAATAGTTATTTATATATAACAAGAGCTATGGATTACTTTGACTTAACAAAGCAATTTCACGGTAACCTTTCAGATGCTTTTAGAGGAAGTAAAACAAAGTTTTTTATAATTTCATTTACTTCTGACTGGCTCTATCCAACTACAGAAAATAGAGAAATAGTTATCGCGTTAAATGCTATTGGAGCCGATGTTGGTTTTATAGAAATAAATTCTGATAAAGGTCACGACTCATTTTTATTGGATGTGCCTGATTTTTTAAATGCAGTTAAAAACTTTTTAAATAATTCATATAAAAATATTTATGAAACAAGAATTTAAAATAATTTCTTCTTTGGTGGATAAAAACTCAAAAATTTTAGATGTAGGATGTGGAAATGGAGAACTAATGAAATATATATTAGAAAATATTTCAAATAATATAAGAGGCTTAGAAATATCTAAAAAAAACGTGCAAACTTGTATCGAGAAAGGTTTAACAGTCATTGAAGGTAATGCTGAATTAGATTTGCTACAATTTCCTGATAAATCTTTTAATTATGTAATTTTAAGTCAGACTCTTCAAGCTTTTTTAAATCCAGAAAAAGTTTTATACGAATTGTTAAGAGTTGGAAGGAAAGCAATAGTGACTATCCCAAATTTTGGACATTGGAAGGTAAGAATAGATTTGTTGTTTAAAGGTACAATGCCTGTGACTGAGAACCTACCTAACGAATGGTATAATACTCCTAATTTACATATGTGTACAATAAAAGATTTTGTGACCTTCTGTAAAGAAAGAGATCTAAAATTAACAAAATCAATTTCATTAATTGGGAAAAAAGTTTCCTCTATAAGTGAAAGAAATTTAAATTATAAAAACTTATTTTCAGAATTAGGTGTATTTGAAATAGAAAAATAAAATGAAAGTAATTACAGTCAAGTGCCTAGATGACAATTTTTCCTATATTGTTTTAAATGAAAAAAATAATAACGCTTGTGTGGTTGATCCGGGGGAGTCTGAACCTATAATTGATACAGTAATAAGAGAGAGAATTAATTTAAAGTATATAATGAATACACATCATCACAGCGATCATGTGGGAGGAAATTTAGAATTAAAAAAAAAATTTAAGTGTAAGATTTTAGGATTTATAAATGACAAGAAAAATATACCTGGAATTGACATTCTAATTAAGCATAAAGAATTGTATAGAAATAATGATTTTGAGTTTATAACATACCATACACCCGGTCATACTAAAGGTCATGTTATATTTTATTTTAACCAACAAAATATTTTATTTACTGGAGATACGCTTTTTTCTTTAGGTTGTGGAAGAATCTTTGATGGAACATATAAACAAATGTTTAGTTCACTAAATTTTATTAAAAATTTCTCTAAAGACACTTTAATATATTTTGGTCATGAATATACTTTACAGAATTCAAAATTTTGTATTCATCACGACGCAAAAAATAAAATGTTGAAAAATAAAATTTTAGAAATATCAGAAAAATTAAAAAATAATACATCAACTACTCCAACCAGGCTAGAAGATGAACTGGACTGTAATATTTTTTTAAAATGTAAAGATTTAAATTCTTTTTCAAAATTGCGAGAATTAAAGGATAATTTTTAGGTTATTCAACTTGACTAAGTAAAGTCTCTGACTATATTGCTGTCTATAAATTTTAAATTAATATGTCTTTTGCTATTATTAAAACAGGTGGGAAACAATATAAAGTAAGCTCGGGAGAAATTCTTAGAGTAGAGCTCTTGGCTAATTCTAAACCTGAGTCAAAAATCGAATTTAAAGAAGTTTTAGCATATGGTGACGAAAAATCATTCGAAATCGGAAAACCATTTTTAAATGGGGCAAAGGTTGAAGCGGATCTAATAAAGAATTCTAAAGACAGAACAGTATTAATTTTTAAAAAAAGAAGACGAAAAAATTCAAGAAGAAAAAATGGACATAGACAAAGGTATTCTATGATAAGAATAAATAAAATATTTTCTAAAGATGGTTCAATATTATCGGAAGCTAAAGAATATATTAAAAAAGAAAAAAAGTTAAAAAATTTAAAAACTGAAGAAGAAAAGTAATATTTTATTATGGCAACAAAAAAAGCAGGTGGATCGTCAAGAAACGGAAGAGATAGTGCTGGTCGAAGACTGGGTGTAAAGAGATACGAAGGCCAATTAGTTCATCCAGGAAATATAATCATAAGACAAAGAGGAACAAAAATTTTTCCTGGAGATAATGTTAAAATGGGCAAAGATCATTCGATATTTTCAGTAATTAAGGGTAAGGTCATTTTTAAAAAAAGCAAGTCAGATAAAACTTTTGTTTCTGTAAAACCCAATTAATTTTTAAATACATTGTTGTATGAAATTTTTAGACCAAGTTAAAATTTATATAAAAGCTGGAGATGGTGGATCAGGATCACCTAGTTTTAGAAGAGAAAAGTTTATAGAGTTTGGAGGTCCTGATGGAGGAGATGGTGGAAAAGGAGGGTCTGTAATTCTTGTTTCAGAAAGAAACCTGAATACGCTTATTGATTATAGATATCAACAACACTTCAAAGCAAAAAAAGGTTCGGATGGAAAAGGGAAGAACCAAACTGGCAAGGGTGGAGATGATTTATTATTAAAAGTTCCTGTAGGAACTCAAGTTTATGAGGAGGACAATAAAACTTTAATATTTGATTTTGAAAAAGAAAATGAAAAGTTTGTAGCTGCTATTGGTGGATCAGGTGGTTTTGGAAATACCAAATTTAAATCATCAACTAACAGAGCACCTAAAAAGTTTACGAAAGGTAAAATAGGTGAGGAATTTTGGCTATGGCTTCAATTGAAAACTATTGCTGATATAGGGATAATAGGGTTACCAAATGCAGGTAAATCAAGTCTCCTCGCGTGTATAACCAGTGCAAAACCAAAAATTGCAAACTATAAGTTCACAACATTAAATCCTAACCTTGGAGTTGCCCGTTACGATGACAAAGAAATAACTTTAGCAGATATACCTGGACTAATAGAAAATGCACATTCTGGAGTTGGTTTGGGAATTAAATTCCTTAAACACATTGAAAGATGCAAAACTTTATTACACTTAATTGATACTAATGAAAATGATTTAGTAAAATCATATAATCAAGTAAGAAACGAGCTTGGCAAATATAGTAAAAAATTGCTTAAAAAAGATGAAATCATAATTTTTAATAAAATAGATCTTTTAAACACAAATGATCTTGATGATAAAAAAAAAGAATTCAAAAATAAAACAGGTAAAGAAATTATGTTATTATCTACACTTAATAAAAAACTTGTATCGTCAATAAAGGCTAAAATTATTAAATATGTATCTTAAAAATTATAAAACCATAGTTGTAAAAATTGGTTCATCCCTATTAATTGATTCAAAGAAAAAAGTTAGAAAAAGATGGTTAGATAAATTTGCTTTGGATATAAAGCATTTAATAAATCAAAAAAAAAATGTAATATTAGTTAGCTCAGGTGCAATTGCACTTGGGTGCGAAAAATTAAAAATTAATAAAAAATCCCTAAAATTAGATAAGAGCCAAGCTGTGGCCTCAATAGGACAAATTGAATTAATGAATCTATATAAAAATATTTTCTCTAAATATAAAATAAATTTATCGCAAATTTTAATTACCTTAGAAGATACAGAACAAAGACGTAGGGCTATTAATGCAAAAAGGACTTTTGAAAATCTTTTTAATCTAGGTTATGTTCCAATAGTTAATGAAAATGATAGTGTTGCTACGTCTGAAATTAAATATGGAGATAACGATAGATTGGCCTCAAGAATAGCACAAATATCAAGCGCGGATTGTTTAATTTTGTTGTCAGATGTAGATGGCCTTTATTCTTCCAATCCTAAAATTAGTAAAGGCGCGAAGTTGATTTATGAAATAAAAAATATTAATTCAGATTTAGAAAAAATTGCAACAAAAAGTATCAGTGAACATGGAACAGGTGGCATGATAACTAAAATAGAAGCTGCTAAAATTTGTCAAAATGCTGGTTGTAGAATGGTGATAGCTAATGGACTTAAGGAAAGACCAATTCAAAGTATAGATAAAACAAATATAGGAACATGGTTTTTGCCAAAAGTTTCAAAATTACATGCAAGGAAGAAGTGGATTATAAGTTCAATATCTCCCAAAGGAAACCTTATAATTGATGATGGAGCAGTTAATGCTCTAAAAAAAGGAAAAAGTTTATTAGCTACAGGAATAAAAAAAGTTAGTGGTAAGTTCTATAAAGGGGATCATGTTAGAATTTTAGATATTCATAATAAAGAATGCGCGAGAGGTTTAAGCTCATTTAGCTCTAATGAAATAAAAAAAATACAAGGCCAACATTCAAAAAAAATTAGAGAATTATTAGGTTATATATCAAAATCTGAAGTTGTACATAAAGATGATATGGTGGAAGTTTAAATGAAAAAAGACCTTATTAAAATTTGTAGAAATGCCAGAAAAGCATCCAATTGTATGATTTCAAATAAATTAAAAAATAAAGTTTTGTTAAAATTTGCAGAATTAATTTACAGAAATAAAAAAAAAATTTTGTTAAATAATAAAAAAGATATTTCAAAAGCAAGAAAAATTGCATTAAAAGATAATTTGATTAAGAGATTAGAATTGGATAATAAGAAAATTCAGAGTGTTATATCTAGTATTAAACAGATTGCTAGATTAAAAGATCCAAATAATATAACTTTAAATAAGTGGTACAGGCCTAATGGATTAAAAATTAAAAGAGTATCTATTCCTATCGGTGTTATAGGGGTAATTTATGAAAGTAGACCTAATGTTACATCTGATGTATCTTGTCTGTGCTTTAAATCAGGTAATTGTGTGATTTTAAGAGGTGGATCTGAAGCTTATAATAGTAATCAAATTATTGCTAACCTTTTTAGAAAAGCTCTAAAAACATATAATATTGATAGTAACTATGTACAGTTTATAAAAAATAAGCATAGAAAAGTGGTTCAACTTATGCTTTCAGATATGAAAGACTATATTGATGTAATTATTCCAAGAGGTGGCAAGGGTCTTGTAAAAACTGTTCAAGATTTTTCTTCAGTCCCTGTTATTGGACACTTAGAGGGTGTTTGTCATACCTATATTGATAAAAGTGCGAACTTAAATATGGCTAAAAGAATAGTTCTGAATGCTAAAATGAGAAATACTAGCATATGTGGAGCTACTGAAACTTTATTAATACATGAAAAAATAATAAATAAATATGCCAATCCTATATTAAAAAGATTAGAGCAAAGTGGATGTGTTATTATTGCAGATAAAAAAATTAAAAGAGCTTTTAAGGGTAAGGTTAAAAATGCAAATCAAAATAGTTGGGGTAAAGAGTATTTATCTGCAAAAATATCTGTGAAGTCTGTAAAAAACTTAGACGAGGCAATTAAACATATCAATAAATATGGAACTATGCATACGGATGCAATTATAACTAAAAATAAAAAAAATGCAGAAACTTTTTTGCAGAAAGTAAAAAGTTCAATTGCTATTCATAATTCATCCACGCAATTCGCAGATGGTGGTTAGTTTGGTTTTGGAGGTGAAGTTGGTATCTCAACAAACAAGTTAGCTCCAAGAGGTCCTGTGGGTTTAAATCAATTGGTAACATATAAGTATGAAGTCATTGGTAATGGCCAAATAAGAGAGTAAATTGAAAAGACTAAATAAAAGAAATTTTGGAATATTAGGTGGATCATTTGATCCACCTCATGTTGGACATTTAAAAATTTCTGAGATAGCAA
>MDTA01188203.1_pt1 | contig 12413 bp, 11 predicted proteins | sample 811151 | NCBI WGS metagenome assembly MDTA01 (sample SAMN05326648, study PRJNA326480) | marine metagenome | isolation source: seawater | place: Indian Ocean: South | collected 2010
TTTATCATTCCTTCTCCAGATTGATCAGATTTTGATCTTTTTACAAATATTTTTACCCCTTCGTTCACAAACTCAATATCTTCTTTTTTAAGCCCTACTAGTTCAGATCTTCGAAAACCTCCAGCAAACCCTACTAAAATCAAAGCTTTGTCTCGTAATTTTTTATAAGTTACTTCTTTTGAGTTATCAATTTGTTTAACAATAGTTTTTATATCATTGAATAATAATGGTTTTTTTGCTTTTTGATAAACACCTATGTTTCTTTTAATGCCCATTAAGTTTTCAACAATTATTGGGTGTTTGGTATCTAAATAATGGCCTTTATATTTGTGCATCATATTTATAGAAGCCAATCTTCTTTTCAAAGTACTGAATTTTGAATTTTTGGATAGGAAAGTTAAGTATAGTGAAACAACTTTTGGATCTGATGGTATGCTTTTAAAACTGTGTCTAGCGCAAAATAAAACGAAATCATTAAAGTCGGACTTATATGCTCTTATAGTATTTTTGGCTTTTGATAGTTTTAAATTATCAAGTGTTTCGTTTTCTAATTTTTTTATTTCTGTAGTTAAATCTTTCATAATTTCCGATAACCATTAATTATCGGAAGTAATATATTATGTGAATTTTATTGTCAAGAGTTTAAAATAAATCATGTTTAAGAGTCGAAAAAGATTACTTTTAGATCGTGGTCCGAGCTGGCCAGATTATGACAAGGCAAAACCTTTTATGGTCAGATATTATCTTCTATTTCGTAAAAGGCCTACTTGGTTTCCCTTTAATATTTTCCTTCATAAGATACTTAAAAGCGATTTGGGCGACTTGCATGACCATTATTGGCCTTATATTACTGTAGTTCTTAAAGGTGGCTACTGGGAAACCACTGAAAAAGGTAGGTTTTGGAGGGGTCCTGGTTATATAGGGTTTAAAAAGGCATCAGATACGCATAGTTTAACTATTCCTAAAGGAAAAACCGCTTGGACACTCATATTTGTTGGGCCAAATAAGGGTTCTAAACAATTTGCAAATTACAACAAATTAGACCAAAAAGCCCGTAAACATTGAGTTTTTAAAGAAGTAAGATGGCAAAAATTATTCTTGGAATAGCATTATTTTTTATTTTCATCTTTTTTGGAGCAAGCTATTGGGAGAAATTGGGTAAAATAGAAAGAAAAAATTTCAAAATCGTATTTTTAATATTATTTTCATCTGGATTACTTATAATTAGTTTTTTATTGTATGATTAATGTCAAAAGGAACTAAATTTCAACAAAAAGTCTGGAAATATCTCAAAAAAATACCTATTGGTACTGTTAAATCTTACTCTGAAGTTGCAAAAGCGATTGGAAAACCAAGAGCAATTCGAGCTGTAGCTAACGCTATAGCTAAAAACCCCTATCCTTTAAAAATTCCTTGTCATAGAGTAATAAGGTCGGACGGATCTTTAGGTGGTTATTCTGGTAAAGGAGGCATTAAAACAAAGAAATTTTTATTAAAAAAAGAAGGAGTAATGCTCTAGAATTGTTATTTGACGGGCGATTTAGTCGATTAGTAGTAATATGTTACTCAAATTTTATTCTTCGCCAGTTAGTTGCACCATACAATTTAAAGTCGCAAAAAATTGACTATCTATGGCCGTTTAAACGGTATATGTTATAATTGCAGAGCTTCTTAAATTATTTAATATCAACACTTTTAGTTCAACTAAAATCGTTGCAAAACAATAAGAATTTTAACTCCCTTCCCCTCTTTTTTCACTACATGACTAATAAATCTATATAAATCAAGGTTATTTTCCTTTTTTAGTTTTCATACTTTATTTTTTTGATCTTCTATAAGCCTTATTTATCAAGTTCTTTTTAGCTTTTTGTTTTTTTATGTCAGTAATACTTACTAATTTATTAATATTTCACTTTAACAATATTGTCTAACTAACTGTATTTACTGGAAAAATTTTAAACTAAAATAAACAACGATAGGAACAGTAATTAAAGACATTACAGTTGATGTTACAATAACACTTGCAACACTATCAACCACCTTCTTTTCAGAGTAAATTGACCCTACTAAATAAGTTAAAATAGCACTAGGCATGGATGATTGGATAAGTAAAACACCCGCTGAAAAACCATCTAAACCTAAATACTTAATTAAAGAATAACCAATTAAAGGACCAATTATTACTCTAACCACACCTAAAATAGAGGCATGTGTCCATGAAACAACTTTAAATCTCGAAAGAGCAATTCCTAAAGACATTAAAACTAAAAATATAGTTGTGTATGTTAAAAGAAAAGTAGTATTTTCTAAAAAACCAGGAACGTCCCACTCAAAATATAAGAAAACTATAGAGATAATTATTCCATAAATTGGAACATTTTTAATTAAAATATCTAAAGAAAAACTTTTTTTTGCTAAAAGGACACCTATTGTAAAGTGCAGCAGTATTATTACAGAGGCAATCGCTGAAGCAACTCCTAAACCTGCGGTACCATACGCAAATAAACAAATAGGCACGCCCATATTACCAGTATTTGGTAAAATCAAAGGTGGTAATTCACTAATAATATCTCTTTTTAAGATGAATAAAAAAAACAAACCTACTATAGAAAAACCTCCAATTATTATTAGTGCATAGATAAAATATTCAATAAACACTGTTAAAGTTACTCCCGTTGTAGTTATGGTGTAGAAAATCATGGCTGGAGTTCCAATATTTCCAGCAAAGTTTGTTATGAATTTTGTATCAAATTTGGGATCTTTTAGACCTAAATAATAACCTATTCCTATTATGAAAAATACAGGAAAAAGTACGTCAAAAAGTTTTATGTAGAGCTCCATTACGCTCTTACATCAGATTTTCTAGGTTTTCTCAACGATTTTTTATTGTAGTTAATTGCCTCTTCAAATTCCATCAAACGTTTATGAATAGATCTTAATTCTGTAATTCTTGTCCAATTATATAAAAACACAGAGAAAGCATCTTTTACTTCTCCAAAAGCATTAACGACTTGCATCATTACACCTAAAGTGAATGCAGCAGTAAAGAGCCCGGGAGCCATAATTAAAAAAGGGACAATAACAAACAACTGTCTATACCATATAGCCCACAAATCAAAATAACCATAATGTAAGAACAGTTTATGATAGTTAAACTTTATACCTGTGAATAGTTGTAAGATTGTCGGTGCCTGAACATAGTTTTTTCTGTCATCTTCTCCATAAACAAGCTCTTTTCTAAAGGCAGCTTCAACTTTTTGATTATTATACTCTAACCCAGGTAATTTTATACCAACTAACCAACTTATAATTATACCTCCAACACTTAATATAAGTGCAACCCAAACTAAAGATCCCGAAACATTATTTAGAAAAGGTACAGTCACATTAGACGAAAGAACCCACAAAATTGGAATAAATGCAATTAAAGTCATTATTGCCTTAACTACTTGAAGACCAATGGACTCAACAATTTTCGCAAAGTTCATACAATCTTCTTGGATTCTTTGGGAAGAACCTTCTACTTTTGCTTCAGTAGCTCTCCAATAAGGCATATAAGAAAAAGTCATAGCTTCTCTCCATCTAAAAGCCCATAATCTAGTGAACCAATTTGTAAAAGCGAAAATGGTTACATAAGGTAAAGCGATGTATAAAAACTTTTTAATAGATTCCCAAAACTCCGAAATTTCTCTTTTTTCAGCAGTTTGTAAAATATCGTAAAAATCTTTATACCAGCTATTGAACAGTACATCTAAATAAGTTTGTGTTACTAGCAATAACAAAATAAAGAAACCGCCGCCGTAAGACCAATAAAACCATCTTCTATCTTTAAAAAAACTACGCCACATAATTATTTTTTAAGAAAATTATCTGCATATGATTTTATTATAAATTCTTTTTTTTTAGGTTCAATTACTTTAAAAGATATTGAATTTTTTTTTGCATATTCAACAGCTTTTTCTTTTGTAGGAAATTTGAGTATTACTTCTTCCAAAGTGTCTGTTGAACTTTCCCAGCCCATAAGAGTATTGATTTTAGTATCCTTTGTTTCAAATTCTAAAACCCATTTTTTTTGTTTTCCAAAACCTGACTGCATAGCTGTTTTAGTTGGAATATAAATTTTTGCCTTTTTCATTTTTTATGTAATGGGTAAATTACAAACTTCTCCATCTATTAATTTTCGATTTTCACTTATAATAAAGCTTTTATTGTCTTTATAAAATTCCTTTTTGATCATTGCTATGCCTACTATTTTTTCAAATTTTGGGGAAAAAGCAGCGGATCTTACTTCTCCTATTAAGTGATTTTCTTTGTCATACAATTTTGTGTTATCTGGACTTAATTTTTTAGTATTAACTTTTATTCCCATTAATTTTCTAGTAATTCCTTTGTTTTTAATTTCTATTAAACTTTTTTTTCCCAAAAATTCAATATTAGCGTCAAGATTTACGTAATTATCAAAACCACATTCGAATGGATTATCTTCTAAAAGAATATCATTTCCATATGAAAGTAACCCCCCTTCTATTCTTTCAGCATGATTTGGTGCACCAGGTTTTAAATTAAATTTTTTTCCAATATTGAAAAAATGATCATATAAGTCTAAACCTGCTTTGGTATTTTCTACATGAATTTCATATCCACCTTGTTTGGAATAACCAGATCTAGATATTAAAAATTTGTTATTTTTAAAATCAAAAAAATCAAATTTAAAGAATTTTAATTTTGTTATATTTTCACCAAAAACTTCTTCCATTAATTTGAATGATTTTGGCCCTTGAACAGCCAATGTGTCAATTTTTGCTTCAAATATTTTTACATTAAGATTTTTTCCTAGTGCTATCCCTTTAGCGAATAACAACACATCTGAATCTGCTATACAGACCCTCCATTTTTCATCATTTAATTTATAGATTAAAGGATCATTAATTAGTCCACCCTTGTTGTCTACTAATGGGGCGTAATAACAATTGCCAATTTTTGACTTTGAAATGTCTCTACAAGTCATTAACTGGACTAGTTGTTGAGAATCTTTTCCTGATATTTCAATCTCTCTTTGAACAGATACATCCCAAATTTGAACATCTTTTTTTAAATGTAAATATTCTTTTTCAACTGATGAGAATGTAGTTGGTAAAAGCATGTGATTGTATACTGTATAACTTTTCACACCTTGTTCTTCAATTCTAGAGGTAAAAGGTGTTGATCTAATTCTTTTTGATTTACTTATAAAAAAATTTTTCATTTTTTTTTTAAAAATTCTAATATTTTTTCCCTCATTTCAAAAGCTTTCTCAAGAATAATCATGTGTCCACAATTCTTAATAACATGCATTTTTGAATTTAAAATGAGATTTGCAAATTTTTTACCCTTTTCTATTTTAATCATTTTATCGAACTCCCCAAATATAAAAAAAGTAGGGATTTTTATTTTACTAACAGCTGTCATGCCATTTTTATAATTGTTACAAGCAATTAAATCTACTGCCAAAACATCTCTTACTTCCCTAGAAGAGTTAAGTATTTTTTGCAAAGGATTTCCTCCGATAAATTGTTTCGAGCTTCCATAACCCCATTTCATCATTAAATTTAATGTTTCCATATCACCAGCTAATGCTAAATCAATAAGATTTTTATTTACTGGAATTTCATAAGATCCTGCTACGAAAATAATATTTTTTATTTTTTTTGTATATTTACTAGCGTATTCTAAAGCTACTAAACATCCTTGAGAATGACCAACCAAAGACAATTCATCTACACCAAGTTTTTCTATAACTTTATTTAACCAGTTTGCCATTTCTTCAATTGATTTTAAACTTTCACCTTCAGAATTTCCGTGACCTGGTAGGTCTAATGCAAAAACATTGTTATTCTGATCTGATAAAAATTGTGTGGTTAAAGACCATACAACATGTGACTGACCACTTCCATGCAGGAGTATTATTGTATGTTTCTCCTTATTAAAAGTTTCTCCAGTATCCATTGAAAAAACTTTTTTATCATCAACTAAAAATTCCAATGTAACCCTATAAATTATTTATCTTTCCAGTTTGCTCTTCTTTTGTCTATGAAAGCGCTAATACCTTCTTTTGCATCAACTTTTAACATATTTTCAACCATTATTTTTGAGGCATAATTGTAAGCTTTTGATAAATCCATATTTATTTGTTTATAAAATGCCTCTTTTCCTGTTTTTAAAGTCATGCTTGATTTTTTCGAAATCTTAATAGCTATATCTGAAGTAAATTTTTCAAGAAACTTGTCTTCAATTGATTTATTTATTAATCCAATTTTTTCTGCAGTTTCTGACGAGATAAATTCTCCTGTTAATAACATCTCCATTGAATGCTTATTTGATAAATTTCTTGAAACTGCAACCATTGGTGTTGAGCAAAATAAACCAATATTAACTCCTGGCGTTGCAAATTTTGCTGATTTATTTGCGTAAGCTAAATCACAACTTGCAACAAGTTGACATCCAGCAGCAGTTGCTGTTCCACTTACTAGAGCAATCACAGGCTTTGGATTATTCACTATTAGTTGCATCATGTTTGAACATTTAAACATTATTTCTTTGAAAAATTTTTTTCCTTTATCAGAATTTTTATTTGCTGATTGAAGCTCCTTTAGGTCGTGTCCAGATGAGAAAGTCGACCCTTCAGCAGAAATAATAATAACTCTTACATCTTTATTTTTAGCTGCTTTTTCCAAATGTTTGTGCATTAAATCAATCATATTTTCTGAAAGGGCATTTAAATTTAAAGGATCATTCATATTTAGACGCAAAACTCCATCTTGTGATAAAAAATATTCTAAAACTTGACTATTTTTTTTTGTATTCATTAATTTATTTTTACCTTAACTTCATTTGAGAGAGAATTAGCAATAAAACAATACCTATGAGCCCTATCTTGAATTTCTCTCATTTTTTGATTATCTACGGAAAAACCATTTGAAAACTCTACTTTTGGATTTAATTGGATTTCGGTTACAGACATTTTACCTTCAGAATTTTTACCCAAAGTAGCTATAGCTTTATCTTTATAGCTTAACACTGGCCATTTCATTTTTGCTACTAAAGCTAGAAAGGTCATCATGTGACAGCTGCTTAAAGATGCTGCCAATGCTTGCTCTGGATTGCTGTTTTTAATATCTCCACGCCAATCAGGGGCTGCATCTCCTGAAATACTGATGTGAGGATTAAATTTTATTTCATGTTGGTTAGAATAATTACCAGGCGTTAAAATACCATCTCCGAGTCTCCATATTAAATCAATTGAAATTTTAGACATTAGTTTTATTTAATTCTTTAGCTTTTTTTCTTAATTCAAACTTCTGTATTTTACCCGTTGAAGTTTTAGGAAGATCACAAAATTCAACTTTTTTAGGAACTTTAAAACCTGCTAACGTTTCTTTACAAAAAGATATAAGTTCTTTTTCGGTAACATGTTTGTCTTTGACTGTTTCTATAAATGCACACGGTACTTCGCCCCATTTTTCATCAGGTTTTGCAACGACCGCTGCGATAGATACAGCAGGATGTTTTGAGAGAGTGTTTTCAATTTCTATTGAAGAAATATTTTCTCCGCCAGAAATAATTATATCTTTAGATCTATCTTGTATTTTTACATATCCATCAGGATGTACAACGGCTAGATCTCCTGTGTGAAACCATCCACCTTTCATCGCTTTTTTTGTAGCCTCTTCATCTTTGAAATATCCTTTCATTACCACATTAGCTCTAATCATTATTTCACCAATTGTTTTGCCGTCTTTTGGGACTTCTTTCATAGTTTCTGGATTCATTATTGTTACTCCCTCCGTGTTGGGATATCTAACACCTTGACGAGCTTTAATTTCATTTTGTTTTTCTTCATCAAGTTCATTCCAAGAATCATTCCATGCACATTGAGTTACATGGCCATATGTTTCTGTTAATCCATAAACATGCATAACTTCAAAGCCTAAATTTTTCATTTTTTTAAAGATTATGCTAGGAGGTGGAGCGCCAGCAGTAAGAACAAAAACTTTTCTTTTTAATTTTTTTTTATCTTTATCAGATGCTCCAGTTATCATATTTAAAACAATTGGAGCTCCTCCAAAATGAGTAACATCATACTTATCTATTAAATAAAAAATTTTTTTTATATCAATATTTCTTAAACAAATTGTTCTACCTATTAACATAGGTACAGTCCAAGGATAACCCCAACCATTACAATGAAACATTGGGACGACAGTTAAAAAATTTAGTCTATTAGGCATGTTCCATGCCGCTGCACTTCCTGTTGACATTAAGTAAGATCCTCTGTGATGATAAACAACGCCTTTAGGATTTCCAGTCGTACCAGATGTATAACTTAAAGATAGGGCTTGCCATTCATCATCTGGCAATTTCCAATTAAAGTTTTCATCACCAGTGTTTAAAAATTCCTCATATTCTAATTCTCCTATTTTTTGTAATTTTGACTGGTCTGCATGTTTGTCAAAAATATCAATAATAATTATTTTGTTTTTAAGAATATTAAGAGCTTTTTTAACTTCGCCGTGCAACTGTCTGTCAACTACAAGCACTTTAGCTTCACTATGTTGTAAAATATAAGCAATTGTTTTTGCGTCCAATCTTATATTTATTGTATTTAAAACTCCACCTGTCATAGGAACTGAATAGTGTGCCTCAAAAATTTCAGGTGTGTTAAATGCCAAAAAAGAAACAGTGTCTCCTTTTTTAATGCCTATTTTTGTTAAAGCACTAGCAAACTTTACACATCTTTTGTATACATCAGTCCATGTATACACACGATCTTCATAAACTATCGCCTCATAATTTGGAAATATATCTCTAGCTCTTTTTAAAAAAGTTAAAGGTGTAAGTGGAACAAAATTGGCACTGTTTTTATCTAAGTTCTTTTCGTAAAGGCTCATTTTAATTAAATTTAGCTTTCATTATGTTTTCACTGCCTGAAATCGCAGAATGATAATGGCTATCAATTCTTGGAGTAATTTTATTAAAGAAAAATTTTGCTGTATTTATCTTTTCATCGTAAAAATTCTTATTTTTGTTAGAGTTTTCTATACTTACTTTTGACATTTTTAACCATGCGTATCCTAAAGCTATGTATCCTAATGATTTTAAAAAATCATTACATGAAGCACTTACGTCATCTTTTTGTATTTTAAATTTGTTTTCAAGCCATTTTGCAAAATCTTCTAAAATTTTTACCTTTCCTTTTAATATTATAGAGAACTCGTTTAATTCTTTATTACCGTTAGTATTGTCAGTCTCTTTTTTAATTTCTTTAATAAACTTGTCTAATATTTTATTGCTTAAAACTTTTCTGAAAACTAAATCAATCGCTTGAACTGAATTTGTTCCCTCATAAATTGGAGTAATTCTATTATCTCTATATAGTTGCTCAATACCTTGATCTCTTGTGTAACCATATCCACCAAAAACCTGGATAGCTTCATTAGTTATTTCAACTCCCATATCTGAAAAAAAAGACTTGATCACAGGTGTCATTAAAGAAACCATTTCATCAGCCTCTTTTCTTATCGTTTCATTGTCATGATTTAGACTAACATCTACTTGTTGTGACAACCAAAACGCTAAAGATCTTTGTCCTTCAATAATTGATTTCATATTCATTAAACTCCTTCTAATGTCTGCGTGTTTAATTATAAAATCTGTTTGATTGTCATCATTGTTGTTTGATTTGCCTTGTTTTCTTTCCTTGGCATATGCTAAAGAATTTTGATATGCAGTTTCAGCTATTCCTAGTCCTTGAATTCCAACAATAATTCTTTCAAGATTCATCATTGTAAACATGGAGCTTAACCCTTTGTTTTCTTTTCCAATAAGATAACCTTTTGCATTGTCAAAATTTAAAACGCAAGTTGGAGAGCCTTTAATTCCCATTTTTGTTTCTATAGACAAAGTGTTTACACCATTTCTTGATCCAATTGTGCCATTATCATTTACATTAAATTTAGGAACAAGAAATAAACTTATTCCTTTAGTCCCATCAGGTGCGCCTGGTATTCTCGCAAGAACTAAATGGATAATGTTTTCTGTAAGATCATGATCACCAGATGTAATGAATATTTTTTGACCTGTTAAAGAAAATGTACCGTCTTTATTTTTCGCTGCTTTTGTTTTAATCAAACCTAAATCTGTACCACATTGAGACTCTGTTAAACACATAGTACCACTCCACTTTCCTTCAACTATTTTTGGAAGAAATTTATCCTTTAATGATTGATTAGCGTGATGAAGAATACAATTGTAAGCTCCAATGCTTAATTCACTATATAATTTAAATGATAAACTTGCTGAAGATAACATTTCTTCAAAAAAGGTACTTACTGTTTTAGGCATACCTTGACCGCCATATTTTGGATCACATGAAAGCGATGTCCACCCATCTGATATAAATTTTTTGTATGCTTCTTTGTAACCTGGTGGTGCTCTGACAATTCCATTTTCATAAACACAAGGATTATCGTCACCGATCTTCGCAAGAGGATGAACTATCTCTTGATTAATTTTAGCTGCTTGAACTAAAATATCTTTTACTAGTTCTGAATTAATATCTTTAAATTTATCAATTTCATTATAATTTTTGTTATCCTTAAGATGTTCGAAAAGAAACATCATCTCATCAACTGGTGCATTATAAATCGTCATTTAATTTATCAAGGGTTTTCCTGTTTTTAACGTATGAGATATTCTCTCTTGGGTTTTTTGGGTCTCAATAAGTTTCATAAAACTATTTAACTCTAATTTATACATTTGATCTTCGCTTATTTCTTTATTCAAGTTAGTATCTCCTCCACTTAAAACATATGCTAATTCTTTGCCGACTACCATACCATGATCGAGAATCTTTTTTTCATTATATAGTTCTTCTAATATTTTGTGCATTTTTTTTCTTATATTTTCACCAGATAATTTAAATTTGCATTTATCATTGATGGACATATCAACCTTGTTCTTTAACAAGGACCTGGCAGTAGGCAATAGTTCATTTCTATTTATTATTACATCATGTTTATTATCTAAAAATAATAAAGGTTTAGCCTCTTGTGGAGAGGTGGCTGTTTTAGCGTAACCAATAATATTAAAAACTTTAAGTGGAGCAAAATCAGGATCTTTTTTACCCTCTTCTGTTTGGGTCCAGCGCCACAATAATTCTTTACAACCTCCGCCAGCAGGAACTAATCCAACGATTGTTTCAACTAAACCCATAACTATATTTGTGTGGGTTACAACATAATTGCTTTGCAACAGCACTTCTTCTCCACCTCCAAGAGCTAAACCGGAAGGAGCAGATATAACTGGATTTTTACAATATTTTAAATGCTTACAAGTATCCTGAAAATATTTTATGAATTTTTCAACAGATTTTAAATCTTTGTTATTAACAAATTCCATTACATAATTTAAATTTACTCCAGCTGAAAACTGCATGCTTTCATTAATTATTATTAAAGGTTTATCTGTAGCTCTCTTTAAAGCGTCCATAGAGTTATAATCTAAAGCATTCGCTTTTGTATTGAATTCAACAATATTAAATTCATTAAACCTAAAAATTTCTGCAGACTCATTTCTGTCTAATTTAATTGCATTCCTTTTAACTTTTCCTAAAGTTTCAATATCAGTATATTTTTGCCTTTGGCCATAAAATTTTTTTAAATTTTTACTTTTTAAATTTTTTAGAAATTTATTGTTATTAACATCTCCTATTTTTGAAAAAAAATTTTCTAAACCTATTGACTCTAACATTTCAAAAGGGCCCATTGACCAATTAAATCCTAATCTTAAAGCTTCATCGATATCATTATACTCTTCAGTAATATGTGGAACTAGTGACGACGAATATAAAATTATTTTAGAAATTATTGACCACGCGTATTTACCATATTTATCATCCCTACTGATAAGATTTAAAAGGTTAACTTTTTCAACTTTAAGATCAATTTTTTTTGAAGGAAAATATTTATTTTTCTTTAAATCAAGCGCCTCAAGTATTTTTTTTCCATTTGATTTATTAATCCTATAAAAGCCACCTTTTCCTTTTCTACCAGTGTACCCAGTTTCTATTAGATTTTTTATTATTGGCAAATCTGTAGCAACTTTATGAAACTCGTCTGTATCAGATAATTCTTTTTTAAAACTTTTCAAAACATCTTGCATTAAATCTATTCCTATTAAATCGTATAACGCAAATACTCCTGTTTTGGGAATTCCCATCGGTCGACCAAAAACTGCATCTGCTTCTTCTATTGAAAGATTCATTTTAAATGCTTCTGTCATAGCAACTTGCATAGCATAAACACCAATCCTATTACCTAAAAAACCTGGGGTATCATTACAAATTATAGCTCCTTTACCAAGCTCTACTTCACAAA
>MDTA01103697.1_pt1 | contig 12411 bp, 12 predicted proteins | sample 811151 | NCBI WGS metagenome assembly MDTA01 (sample SAMN05326648, study PRJNA326480) | marine metagenome | isolation source: seawater | place: Indian Ocean: South | collected 2010
AGAGCTACCCTATATAGAAAAGGGGACATCGATCAAGACAACGGCTTTGTGTTCAAAGCTGATTGTTACAATCTAAGAATAGATAAGTTGAGTCCTATCCATGCAATTCAAAAGTAAAGTAAAAGCTAAATTATTTTCATTAGAAGCCTATCTGAATAAGGATGGCAACGTAGAGATGAACTACGAAGCAGTGAAACCAGAAGATTTAGAGAGAGAACTTAATTCAGGTCTGCCTATGTATACTGGCACAAGTCAAGTTGCGTCATTGCTTCGTTATCTAAGGAAGATGGGAGATGAGATAATGAACGGTACAAGAAACTATATTTAAGTTTTAGTTGCACCTGCTATTTTATCAGCGTAAGTTATTTTATTTCTTGGTTCTGCTAATGCAGCAAACTTTTTTTGTTTAGCTGTCATAGCTTTACCACCGTTAGATTTTTTCTGTTTACCTTCAAACTTAGCAATAGCACCACCTAAATTATAACCCATACCAAACTTTTTCTCTTGGGTCATCATGCCCATTGGATCTTTCTTTGATGCTGTCATGGTGGTTTGTTCTCTGTTTTTTTCGGCAAGTCCACCCATCATCATAGGTTTACGTGGCATTGTCATACCACCACCATACATTTTTTGTGGGCGTTGTCCATTATTGTACTGCTTCATTCTCGTCTCCTGTTATAAAAGCTTTAGTTTTACCTGCAATATTTTCTATTGCTCTTGTACCTCTCCTAACAAAATCTTTTTTTGTTAGTCTTTCCATTTGTCTTTCTATATTTGCTCTTCTCTTTTCGTAACCACTTTCTATTTTGTTCATCTCTTCTAGATCTGGGTCAGTTTCTGCCTGAACTTTGTGTCGTGCTAATGAATTTATAATTGCTTTAGTGAGTCTAGTATTATCTTTAGCACTTGGCATCTCTCCAGTACGTAGCATATCAACAACAATCTTTCCTATCTCAGGCTTGCTCATCATCTCTTCAAACATTTTAAGTCTTTTCTTTCTAAACCCTTGAAATGCAAGTTCGGTAGAAAAATAAGGAAGTCCTATAACACCTCTATTTAAGGCGTATACCCTACTAACCAATGACATTGCTCCTAAACCTCTAGGTATACCTGTTACACCAATCTTTGTTGATAAAGGAATATCTCCTCTCATAAAGGCTGCTATAGTCAGATAGTCATCATATACGTTATCTGTTTTATTAACCAATCCTCTGTTAACTATTTCTTTAAACGTGCCTTGCCAATCTTTATTTTGACCTAATAACTCAAACATTAAATTAGCATCTACTATCTCTTCTTGAGTTATGTCTATACTTCCACCTTCAAGAGGATCATTTAATGTAGCTTTTGGTGTTGATTGTGGATTAGGTTTTCTAGCCATATTATCTACATGTTCTAAAGCTCTACCTGCTATAAACTTATCATAGTGTTTCATTATCTTTATGTAGTCTTCATTTCCTATTCCTATTTGGTCAATAACTAGTAATTCGTAAGCTCTACGTGTTTCATCTAATTGTTTTAAACCTTGTTCACCTAATTTTATTAAGTCATGTATTCCCTTCGGTGTCAACTGTTGAGTAAGTTGTATTCTTTGTTGTGTTAATTTTTGAATTACTTGACCAGAAGCTGTTTTAAGTTCGTCTTTTACTACTTTAACTTGGTTTGTGAGATCTGTTTGTAATTGTTTGGCTGTTTTTTTAACATTTTCTGAATATGTAAACAATTGTATGATGTCATTGCTTTCGTCAATCTCAGTTCTATCTATAAGTTTTACTCCACCTTGACCTTGAGCATCTTGTCCCACTCTTAATAGATCTACATTATTTAAAAAAGTTTGATAGTTATCACCACTTTTGAGTTTTTCTAAATCATTAAACTTGAGTTTTCCTCCCTTTACTAATGAAGTACGTAACTCTGCTCCTTGTGGACTGTTAAGTAATGCTAGATTATTTACTCTTTTTATAATAGCTTGAACTGCTGCCATACCCTCGTTGTTTGTTCCTACTACATCATCTTGTTTTGATATATTTGGATTAAAAGTAAACTGAGCATCTGGTCTTACTGTGACATCTCTAGTTATATTATATCCACCAAATGCTTGAGCAAGTTTACTTACTAACTCATCAGCTTTTGCTTGATCAAATGTACTACTGGTTAATTCTTTAAATATAGTTTCAACCCACTCACTTGGTTTCTTTCTTAATATTTTATCTCCTTGAGGAGTCGTGCCTGCTATACTACCCCAATCTTTACCAAAGCCTGAACCATAACGCATTTTAAAATCATGCCATGCACCTTTTGCAGTTTTCCATTCACTAATGGCTTTGTCTCCAATAAATGTTCTTTGTGATGGGTCAAAGAAATTAAATGAGAAGCCAGTGCTTTCATCCTCTGCAATATCTACCCAATAATTATACAAACTTTTTTCATCTTTGCCTTGAACTGTACCTCTTTTTTGAAAAGCTTTGTCACTCATTTTAGTAGCAATAGCTCTCCACTCATCCATACTAACAGGGAGATCTACAGATTCAGGCCCTAATTTATCGTGTAACTGTTGCCATATTTGAAACGGACTTGCATCTGGATATTCTTCTTTTGCAACGTTTATGGCTCTTTGTAGTTCTACAGGATAGTTTTTAACATTGTCAACATCTAAATATCTCGCTGCAGCTTCATCAAAGAGTCCAGAAAAACCAGTAAGACTTGGATCTGGTTTTATGCCAAGAGCTTTTTTTGTCCCTGCTGTTGTCTGTGCAAAAAAGTATTCATCTGGGTCAAAGAAATCACTTAATTTGCCACCATCTTCTGTTGCGTAGCGTTTAATAACACCATAAAAATCAGCCATGTCTGCATAAGCAGGAGTGCTACTATTTGCACCGTAGTCTCGTCTCAACTGATTAAAAAGTGCGTTTCCCCTACCCTCAAATTTAGACTTTATATTATCAAAATTTTGAACCATAAGACTGTTAGCTAAAGGTGCATTTTGAGTTATGCTACCTATACTTTTTGTGTGAACAGCTAAAGCTTCATCGAACCTTAATAGTTTTTTATTAGCTTCGTTAATAGCATCGATTGGATCAAATCCTCTAAGTAAATTCTCACTTGTGTAGTAGTCTCTTAACACCTTTAATTTTTTCTCGTAGTTACGAAATACAGACATGTCTGTTCCTTTAGGATTAATCATCCAACCCTCTGACATATCTTTTAAGTCAGATTCTAATTTAGTTACAAATCCATCTACTAATTTATTACTTGCATTTATTTCTTTTCCAAAAGCAACAAACATATCTTCATAGTTTTGAAGTGTGTTTGCAGCTAGTTTATCAGATTGAATATTTGGGTGAAGCTTTGCTTTTCTTAAATCAGATATTGCAAATGCTAACTGATCGTACACCATTATTTTTTGTCTTTGTAGAGTTAAGTATTCTTGAAACGTATCATCAAAGTTTACTATATTTTTATATTTTAACGTATCGATCATTTGATCTGATAGAGCTTGCATTACGTTTATTGATGATAAATCATAAATTGTTTTTTCAAGAGCATCAGGATTTTTTATAATTTTGTTGCCGTTACCATCAACTAAATTATTTATCCTATCTCCTAAAATTCTGTGGCTATCTATAGACTCTAATACTTGATTTTGAGTTGCTATATCGGCTCTACCTAACCATTGTAAAGCTTGTCTTGCTCTTCCTTTTTGACCTGCAGTATTAGTATCATAACCAAATTTATTTTTTCTCATGTCATTTAAATATGTAAGTAACGAGCTTGTTCCTCTCACACCAAGATCAGTTGCTACAACACCACCAACGCCACTTACCAACATAAGATACCACGGAGGTAACATATCTTTAGGATCTACACTGTTTCTTTGATACATGAAATTAGCAGTCCCTAAACCTATGGCTGCACCTACTTCGTCTCTAAACAGACCTGTAAAAGTTGAAGGTATGTTGGACTTAGCAAACTCATTGCTTAAATTTTTTTCTATTCTTTCAGTAATTTTATTTTGATTTTTAAGAAGAAGTTCATTAGCAGGAGTTGGATTTGATTTGTATTGTTCTTCAAGTTGTTCTTTTTTTCTTTGTTGACCTCTTAACTTGTTTTTTAAAAATATAAGTTTATCTTTATATCTTTTGTCTCCAAGCAATGCCTTTCCTTCCATGTCCATTCGCATAGTGAATGTAGTAAAATCTTTTCTAAAGTTCTTTAAAAATCCTATGTTGTTTGCGTTCCAATATTGGTCGAATATGTCAAAATCTGTATAACCTTGTTTGTTAGCTTTTTTAAGACCACCTGCAAAAGTGTTAGATTTGTAAGTTTCTTTTACAAAGTTTCTAAAATTTCTATTCTTTATTGCTCCTATTGTTAAGCCACCACCTAAAGTTATACCATACATAATTGAGCCTATACCTATCTCTCTTCCTATCGAAGTTTTAAGATCAGGTGAATAAGCTAATATTGCTGCAGCTCCATCAGGTGTTACCAGTCCCTTTGTCATTTCTGAAAATGTTTCAGCACCATATTTCAAACCTTTAAAATCTATTTTAGATGTGTCTATTTTACTTTCTTCTGCTCCTACAAGATCGTAAAAATGATTATTCATAGCAGCAACTCCCTTAGTTGCAAGCTCTAATGTGCCTACAGCTAAGTTGGGAAAGAACTTTACGAAATCAGATATGCCATGTTTTTTTCTATATTCTTCAAGAGATCCAGTTTCTTGTGCATATACAAGTTCAGCTACTTTTACGTTGTCAAGATTGTTTGGCATATTTTTTAGTAGTTGAAAAAACCTTGCTTGAGATTGTGCTTTTGATGTATCTACAGATGGGTCTTTTGGTTTGAAAGATTTTGGAGTAGTTTGTCTAGATTGTTCTATTAAAATTTTTGAGGTTTCAAACGTAGGAACAACATACTTGTTGCCTGTACCATCTTGTAATGCAAAAGAAAAAATGTTTCCTACAGCTTTATTTTGTATAGGATTCTTTAACATAAAATCAAGTTTTGCATTTATAAGTTGGTCTTCTTCTTCTCTTGATTTTGGATTCATGTTAACATTGGGATCAAGTTTTATAGGTCTGATGACGTTTCTTTGTAGATCGTTTCGTGTTAAGGTAATAGGATTCTCTTGTGTAGATAAGAATCTATCTGGCACATTACCTAAATCAACTTCTCTTAAAACACTATTTTTAGTTGCACGTCTACCTAATGGATCTGAAATTCTTAGGTAATCAAAATTGTTAATGTTAGACTCAGCATAGTTATAATTTAACATTGCATTTCTAAAATTACTGTCATTGAATAAAGAACCAAGTCTAGATTTTCTGTAATCGGTAACGCCTGATATAAACGGAGTTTTTTCAAACTGGTTAGGTTCAGGTAAGCCTTGTTTTTTTCTAGCTTCTTCGGCTGTTACAATACCCTTCGTAGGACCTACTTGAGGTTTGGTAAAATCTTGTTCTTTTTGTGTTACTTCCATGTTATCTCTTATGGTACAAATGTTAAGGTAGAACCAGTAATAGCATCTGGTTTCTTATTTATGTCTTTAAAATCTATTTCTTTGTCTTTTTTAGATTGACCACCTTCACTGTAATTGTCTTTTAAATATCTAGCATCCATCATAGATATTTCTTGAAAAAAACTATCATTTAATAATTTTGTAGCAGATTGTTCTCTTACATCTGTGCTAGATAAACCGTTGAGGATGAACAACTTTCTTTTTGCGTCTAACGTTATCTCTGAAACTACGTCTGTTCTTGATTGAATCTGCATCGCTATTTTAGCTCTTATAGCTTTTGAGAATCTTCTTACGTCAGCGTCTGATATTGTTCTTGTGTCTACAGAACCGTCAGACCCACTTTGTATTGTTGCAGCCATTGTAAAGGTTATAACTTCTGCGTAGTAATCAAGAAGAGCATTGGCTCTCAAGCTTGCGTCTAACTTAGGATCTTGTAATTTTTTTGCAGTTTGCAAGATGTTAGATTGCATAGCAACAAGTTCATCGTAACCTGTTCTTCTAACTGAGTTACCGTCATCGTCTATGTAACCTTCTATTCCACCAAATAAATTTCTAGCTACAGTTCCAAGTTGATTAAACTGACTCATTGCTCCTACCATCATCGCTTGAAAATCTCCTGCAAGTCCAACAAGAGCTTCCTTTCCCAAAACACCTTTTTTAGCTAAATCTTCAAAAGCTTCTGTGTAGCGAATCAAAGTTTGAAGAGATTGTTTTTTGTATTCTACAACTTCTGGCTTTGGAAAACCAACTTCTTTTAAGTTGTTCGATATTAAATCTTTCTTTTGTTGTGCTAGAAGAGTTTGACCTTGTGGTGTTAACTCAAACAATCTTCCCCCCAAAATAGCAGGTGGAGTTCTCATTGAAAGAGCAGGATTTTGTTTTATTTGTTCAGGTAAAGCAAATTTAATAACTTCAACTGCAAGAGCAGGATTTCTTTTAAAATCATCTTTATTAGGATGATTCAAGAAAAAGTTATTTATTCTTACTCTTTGACTTAGCGTAGGACCTTTTAACGGAACTGTGTATTGAGCAAGATCTTTTCTTAAATCTTTACCTGCATTTACGATTAAAGCACCACTTCCCACGTAACTAAATTGCTCTGGGTCAATAGTTTTTGCTAAAGTATCATAGTATTTCTTTTTTTCAACGAGTGATAAACCTTTAACTTCGTTTGCATTGTAGTTATTTAAAATTGCATCTTCGGCTGCTACGTAATTTTGATTAGGTTGTTTACCCCCAGAGTTTCTATAGTAGGCCCAATTTGATTGATTATTGTCATAAGTTTGAACTGCTATATTTTTATTAGGAGTCATTTTTGCAGCAACATCTACACCCACTATGTTTAATTTTTGCTTCATATCAGCTAAACTACTTCCAATACTTTTAAAGTATTTATCTGCAAGAACAGGGTGATTATCTTCCATTCGTGTAACAACAGTCGCAGCAGGATAAGTTAAATCTCCTATTTCTTCCCCTCCTACAAAACCTTTGCCTATAGGCATTAACTGTGTATAATAACGTGTTAAGTTGTCTTCTAATGTTGATAACTTAGATTTAAGATCGTAATTTGATTTAAACGAAGGTTCTTTACGTAGTTTTTCTAGTGTAGGACCTGTAAAACCTGCGTTGATATAGTTATTTAAATAAGTATTGGCTCTATCTCTTGGTGTTGCTCTAGTATCAAATTTAGGCATTGCTACTTTAAAATGTTTATCTACTAAATCTGCGTCTAAAATACCAGTAACATTTTTTAAATTTAATTCAAAAGCAAGAGGGTCAGTTTCTTTAGTTCCAAATTTTTCTTCCACTTCAGCTTTAGCTGTTAATTCAGCTACTTTTTTTGCTTTATATTGTGCAATATCAAACTTACTATCTTGTGCTAGTCGTTGTTTAAATCTTTCATTTTCAGCTTCAATTCTTTTATCCAACTGTTTTTCTTCAAATGCCATTGCCCTAGCATCAGCACCTCTTTGATTGTACTGTATAGCCATACCTCCAAGAACATTAAGGAGAGGGCCGCCCTTTGTTAATTGATTTAAAAATCCCATGTTACTCTTCTTTTTCTTTATCTGTGATTGTTGCTACAGCCAAGAATCCACCTTGAGTAGGTTCTTCTACAGCAGGCATTTCTTCTTGCTCCATCGCTTTTTGTTCTAAAAACTTATACAATGATGGGTTGTTTTCTTTCATTATATTTTCCATGTCTTCGTCTGACATACCTCTGTTCTGTCTAGGATTGCCGTCAGCAGTGTTGAACATTCTAACAGGTATTTGATTTTCTGCAGCCACACCTAAAAAATATAGTGCAAGTGGTGGTTTTATTATTTCTGCAACATCAGGACTAAACTGACCTTCCATAAATCCACCTATTGCTATTGTGTCTACAATTTCTTCTATAGAGATACCTGCAAACATAAGTTTTAAAAATTGTTCACTAACGCCTTCTGATCCTTCAATTCTAGAAATAATATCATCTACAGCTTCTCCCGGAACTACAAACTTAGGCGGCTTTTCCCATTTCCATTTACCTAAAGGTTCTGTAAGACTCCAACCTGCAGGACCTCTATTGAATCTTTGATCAATGGGTCTGTTTCGTGTTTTTATAGGGTTTGTTATCATAAAATTACCTATGTAAAATATTTTGGTGATACTTTTCTAGGAAGAGATGTCTTAGTTTTGATAGTGCCTACTGTTTGAGAACCTAATCTAGTTCTTACTCCTACTTTTCTATTAGCACTTTTCAATATAGTGTCTACAAGATTTCTGACATTTGGAACATCAGAATACGCAGCCTTTACTAAATTTTGTTTTACTGAATTTGTAAATCCAAAATTAGCTGCTAAATCCACTGGAGTTGATCTAAATTGCGATGTTCCTGCTGTGCTACTCGGTCTGCTTATTTTCGTAGGTTTAGGCATCTGCACTTGTTTGTAAGTTCTTGCACCACCTCTACCTTGATCTAAAACGCTACCTAAAAATCCTCCAGTAAAATCTTTTGCAAGACTACCTATAGTAACAGGTCTTCCTGCACTAAGCTCATCTCCTGCTGCTCTATATAATTCTGTATCAAGAACTTTACTAATACCTGTATACGCTGATTCAAAAATACTACCTGTGTATGCTTCTGCAACAGGATCGATAATATAGTCTGTGATTAAATTACTTAATCTGTTAAATAAATCTATCATTGTTATTAACTAGGCCCCCATATTACATCGTATATACCATTAAGTATTGCTTTTCCTAACTCTGTTTGCATTGTTGATGATGTTGTTTTATCGTATAGAGTTTCGTTTCCAGATATCTCCATACCCAACAAACCTATTTCGTGATAACGTTGCTCTGCATCTTCTGCTATTTTAAATGCCCATCCTGCTTCATCTCTATATCTTTGCCACAAGGCGTTCATTGCAGATTGAGTCATGTTTAATAAATTTGCAGCGTTGATTTGATTTTCTGCATTTTGGTTTGCTGTATTTGCAGTGTTTACTTCTCTACGCCATATTGCGTTTGATTGATCTATTTGTGTTGCCATTTGAACATCAAATTGTTCTCGTGCAGAATTTAAGCTTGCTACAAATTCTTTAGTTGCGTTCGATTCATTAACATTAAATTGATTTTGTGCAGCAATTCTGTTTTTGTTGGTTGATTCAATCTGGGCCCCAAGTGATGCAAAAAACTCGTCTATTTGATTTTGAGACTGAGCATTAAACTGTGATGCTGCATTTTCTGCAGCTTGATTACTTGTTAAAACTTCTAATTGTCCTGCGTAATCTATCTCTGCCATTTTTTGTTCAGCAGTTAAGTTTTGTAAATCAATTGCAAGAAATGATTTTGCATTTTGCACTGCAACTTGAGTTCTAACATCTAAATTAGCTCTGTCCATAGCAGCATAAGTCAAAGCATTTTGTAAAACGGCGGCCTGTCTGTTATTAAGATTAGCCATATCCATATTACCATATCGATCAGCATCTGCTTTTGCTATAGGTATACCTGCTTCAATTATAGATTGAGTTATAGCTGCAGAAGCCATACTAGATGACCCCATACCCCTAGACTGCATAACAGCACTAACGGCTCTTATAGCAGGGGATGCCCACGCAGGAGGTGGTTTGCCCTCTTCAAATGATTTAAATAGCTCACCTATTTGATATTGTACGGTAGACTCTTTAGATACCTCACCTTGAGCAGCTTTGGCTACAGCGTCTTCACTAACTGACCCAACAATATCACCTATGATAGCTTCATCTGATAATTTACCTTTTGCTGCTATAGCTTCAGGTGTCCCATCTATAGTTTGTGCTTCATATTTTGCTGCAGCTTTAGTCTGAGGAACTGATACTTCTAAATCTTCAGTAGGAACTTGATCGGCTGTTAAACTTATAGGCGAGTCAGATAGCTTGTCTGGAGTAGTGAGTAATTCATTTGTTTGTACCTCTTGATCTGTGGCAGTGTACTTAGTACCCTCAGGAAGCTCAGTAGCTTTTGCTCGTTTTTCTACTTCAGAACCTACGTCTAACGTTGTTTTTCCGTCATCCGTAGCTCCGTCATCCTTACCCCCATCATCTTTACCTTCGTCATCTCCACCTCCGTCATCTATAGGAGTAGGAGGAGGATCAGGTGGTAGAATAGGAGGGTATATACCAACATCACCATCAAAATCTATAGGTGTTTTACCATCATCCCTAGCTCCATCATCCCTAGCTCCATCATCCCTCTGTGCCATTATCTAGCTCCCATCAATATCTTATCTAACTTATCTTCTAATCTTTTCATTGCATCCATAATGTCATGCATATCTTCTTTTACATCATCTTTACGTGCATACTCTTCACGTGTCTTATTTAGTAATATTTGTAGACGTTTTACCTCTTGGAACATCTTATTAAATGCCCAACCGAATGGTATAACAACCATAGTTAAGATGATATTCCAAAATAACATTGCGTCAATTTCCATTATCCAGCAATCTCCATAGCTGTAATAGTTGAAATAACTCTTGCATTGTAAGAAGCATCTGTATCATTATTTGTTGAATTAACAACTAAACCAGTAGTGTTTGCATTGTATGCATTTTTTCCTTGCACACTATAAGTTAGCTCTGATGTAGAACTTGGACTATCTAAAACTTGCATTACTTTACTTTCAATATTGTAATGATCATTAAAAGAAGAGCTACCATAAATATGTGTCATACCTAGCATTCTATTTCCCGCTGCACTTGGTTCTACTATAGTGCTTCCCCCTCTAGCAATTCTAAAAGTAAGGTGATAACCTGCAACTGAAATTTGTAAAGTTGCGATAACATATATTTTACTAGAGGTAGATGATGGAGTAATATTTACAGTTAATCCGCTAACATTTTCAAAACTTGCATCAAAATCTGTACTATCTGTTTTATCAGTTTTATTCGTGCTTACAAGTTGTAAAACTTTACCTGAAAACCCGCCACCTATAAACCTTGCTAAATCTGCTGCTTTACTCATGCTAAGTCTCCATGTATAGTAGTGCCAATATATGAAGTGTCATATGAAGCATTATTAGTAGGTCTTACATTATTTATTTCCACTGAGCCTGCTGCTAAATCGTGATACATATGAACTGTATAAGTATCAGCTGTTCCTGCATGGTCATAGCCACTACCAACAACAACATAATCTGTGCTATTCATATCAGCGTTTATATCTATTCTATAATCACCTGTACCACCATCAACGATTGCACTTATGTTAAAGCTATCCCTCACACCTGTTAAATCTACAGTGCCATTTACAGCAGTGCCGTCAAAATTTACCCATGCTTTAGCACTACCTTCTGCTACTGTACTCGTAGCAACACTATTATTGCCATTCGCATCTTTTAATGTATTTACTCTTAACTCACTAGCCATTATGCAAGATCTCCTAAGACTTGTGTACAAATATAATTATCTTGTGCTTGTCCGTTTTGATACTGTGATCCAAACGAATAAGCTGAAGTGCTAAAATTACACGCACCAACAAATCTACTTAAATATAATTCAGATGAAGTTGTATGACCTTTCCAATGCCCAGTTGTCGTTGCGGAAAATTTATTATTACCCATATTATTTGTAAAGTTTGGTGTTCCAACACCTGTGGCAGTGTCAGTAACTGAAGAAGTATTAAAACTATCTCTTAATGTAGTGCCACTGACATCTGAATAACCACTTTCTCCATCATGGTCATACGCTATCCATTGTTTGCACAATCCTTCCATGGTATCTTGTGTACTACCAGATGTTTTTCCTATGCTATCTACTTTTAATATACTTGCCATTATGCTAAATCTCCAAATGATAATGAATAAGCGTACAAAGAATCTACATATGCACCTATTCCGTCACTGTATGATGCAAAATCATATTTTAGTGTAGTATTTGTCGTGTTCCAATTCATTTTGGTATTTGCTGTATTTGTGTTCCAACTATTACCATTATAGGCATTACCTGTGTAATTTGCTCCATAATCATTGACACTTGAAAATGCAGATGTAAGATTAAAATCTCCTCTACCATTGTTAGTGTCTGTCAAGCTACTAGTATTTAATGAACTTTTTAAAGTAGCATTAACATGGTCAAGATAAACCCATTGTTTCACTAAACTATTAACAATATTTTGAGTTACTGCACCATTATCAGATACATAAGTAGATGTATTGCCTACCTTAACATTAGTGCCGCCACTACCTGCTTTATCTACAATAGTATCTACATTTAATTGACTTGTCATACAATACTCCAATAACCATTAACAGTAACTGTCGCTGATTGTGTTATGGGTCCAGCACTGACACCATTCTCATCTGCGTCTATAGTTATATCTGCACTTATAGTCTGTCCATTTAATCTAATTATACTATTGTTACCTTTA
>MDTA01224452.1_pt1 | contig 12411 bp, 12 predicted proteins | sample 811151 | NCBI WGS metagenome assembly MDTA01 (sample SAMN05326648, study PRJNA326480) | marine metagenome | isolation source: seawater | place: Indian Ocean: South | collected 2010
ATCAATTAGTTGGAAAAGGAATTGTTAATAATATATCAGATATTTTTAATTTAACTAAAAATCAACTCCTTAGTTTAGATAGAATGGGAAATAAATCTGCTGATAATATTTTAAATTCTATTGAAAAATCTAAATTAACATCATTTTCTAAATTTATTTACTCCTTAGGAATAAGAAATATAGGAGAACATTCTGCTAAAATTTTAAACAAATTTTTCAATTCAGATTTAAATAAACTTCAAAATTCAAACATAGAAGAATTAGAATCAATACCTGAAATTGGTATAATAATGGCAGAATCAATTATTAACTTTTTTAATGATTATAATAATCAAATTATAATTCAAAATTGTATAAAAGCTGGTTTAAATTTTAATAATGATCATTCAAATATTCAATCTAAATTAAAAAATAAAAACTTTGTTTTAACAGGAACATTAAAAACAATGAAAAGGAATGAAGCTAAAAATTTAATTGAAAAATTAGGTGGTAGTGTTTTAAACAGTGTATCTAAAAAAATAGATTACCTAATAATAGGAGAAAACCCTGGTTCAAAAAAACAAAAAGCTGATAAACTACAAAAAAATGTTATCACAGAAAATCAATTTTTGGAATTAATAAAATGATAAATAAAATTACTATTATTATTGCTTTAATACTACTTTTAAGCTGCAATACAAAAAAAACGTACCCTGTTATTGGTGTTATACTTGAAATTAAACAAGAATCCAATGAATTATTAATTAAACATGATGAAATAAAAAATTTCATGATGAAAATGACTATGCCATTTAAAACATTAAAAGATGAAAATTTATCTAAATTTTCTATTGGTGATAGTGTTCATTTTAATTTAACAATTGATGGAGATATTTCATATGCTCATAATTTCAATATAATTCAAAATTTAAAAATTAACGATGTTATAGAAGATGAGTTTTGGGAAAGAGATCCTTATGATCCTTTAGAAATGGGTGACTATATTTCCGATGGGACATTTCTTACATTAGATAGTACAGAAATTTCATTATCAGATTTTGATGATAAATACTTATTTATTTCATATATCTTTTCAAGATGTCCTATGCCTAATATGTGCCCTGCAGTTATTGTCAAAAATCAATATTTAGCAGAAAAACTATCTAATTTAAATATAGAATTTCTTTTAATCAGTTTTGACTATATCTATGATACACCAAGTAAATTAAAGAATACTTATGAAAATCTAGATAATAAATATCAAAACTTAACATTTATGTCAAGCTTTAAATCACTTGATGATTTAAATCTAATTTCTAGAGAAACTGGTATGTCATTTTGGGGTATTAATGAAAATGATATTGGTCATACTATGCGATCTGTTTTAATTTCTCCTGATGGAAAATTATTATCAGCCTATGATGGTTTAGATTGGGATGTTAAAAATGTGGAACTAAATATTAAAGAAATCTTAACTCTACAATAATGAAAACTAAATATAAAAATATTTCCGTAATTGAATTAGAGAATTATTTTAACTCTAAAAAAGATTTTATACTTTTGGATGTTAGAGAAAAATTTGAATTTAATATCGCATCAATCATTAATTCATTACATATTCCTATGATGGAAATTCCAAATAGAATAAATGAATTAAGTAAAAATAAAGATATAGTTATAATTTGTAAATCTGGTGTTCGCTCTGCTAAAGTATGCGAGTATTTATATGATAATGGTTTTTTAAATTTAAAAAATGTTAGTGGCGGTATAAATGCATGGTCGAAAGAAATAGATGGTACAATTCCTTTATATTAAGAACTAATAAAAATAAATTGACTATCTTTTTTTTTAAATCTTATATGACCATCATGATGCAATTGTAAAATTTCAGTTTCTAAAACTTGTAATTCAATATGTGAAAAATTCTTATATCCTAATTCACTATCAATCTGACTAGGATCTGATTTTAAATATTTAATTGGTAAATTGGGCTCCCATTTTTTTAAAACTATACTTGGTGAGTATGGAGCCATATAACATTTTCTACTTTGTAAATGAGTTTGTTTCCATACATTAGCACATAATGAATTTTGATTGTGTATTATTGCCTTACATTTAAATCTTAATTGAATTTTTCTACTATTATTATAAAATAATGCAGTACAATTATTATTTAATTCCAATTCTTGAATTTTTGGGCTCCTAATATCCGAATTAAAATATAGTTTAGATGGATTTTGTTTAATATTTCTTAAAACAACGGTTCTTGCTTCTGGATAACTATTTTTAATTGTAGAAAGAGAAAATGTATGGTATTGATTATTACTATTTTTTAATGCATTATTTAAATAGTCTAATTCTTGATTATATATTTCTTTTATTTTTTTAATACTAGCCATTTTCACATTTAAAAAAAAACCTCAACATATTGAATATTGAGGTTTTATATTATTATATAATTAATAATTACTTATCACATTTACTATATCCACAATCTGATCCAACACAAACATCACACCCTGCTTCCATTTTTAATGTTCTATTACTACATTCTGGACATATTTTAAATTGCAGATTGCCTAAATTTCCTTCATCATTAGATAGAATTGGAGTTTTTTTTTCTAATACTCCATTATCTTGCTTTGGAAGTAACTCTGGTTTTTCAATAATGCCAACATCAAAGAAAAACTGCTCTATAACATCTGCAACTTCAGCATAGAAAGAATGCATATATTTTCCTTCTTTAAAAAACCCTCCACTTGGATCAAATATACCTCTTAACTCTTCTAATATAAACATTGGATCATCAGTTCTTCTAAAAATAGCTGAAATTAATCTTGTTAAAACAACATACTCTGGGGCTCTTGTTAAATCTTTTGAATTAATAAAAATTTCAAATGGTCTTTTTTTATTATTTTCAGTTATATATCCTAATGTAACAAATACAGAATTTTTTACAAAAGAGCTTTTTACTTTATATACTTTAGCATCTACAATATCAGGACGATTAGTCGTAAACTCTCTTGTTTCATGTGTATTATTTTCATTTACAATTTTTTCTTGTACTACATTTTCTTTAGGTGAATCATTTGAAATTTCAACAACACTAGCTTCTTTAGATGATAATTTTATCATTAAGTGACTTCCTCAAATTTTTGATTTTCTTTAAAATGTTTAACACTAGAATCATTGTTCATGTAATGATAAACAGTTGTTAAACTTCCATCAGGCATTTTTAAAATTTCATCTCCACTACACTCAATTTCTATTCCATCATCATTCTCAATTTTATAAACTTTATTTTTGATTTCTTGAAATGGGGTCGCTTCACCTTCTCTACTTAAAATTGGGAATCTACTTCCATCTCTATAAATTGTTATGCCTTTTAGACCTGCCTTCCATGCATCAATATAAACATCAGATATGACTTCTGGTTCAATGTCTTCTGCTAAATTTACTGTAGATGAAATACTATGATCAACATACTTTTGACAAATCCCCTGAATTTTTACCCTTTTTTCAGGATCAATATTATGAGCTGTTCTCATAAAATGATCTGGTAATAATTCAGAAATATTACTATGTTTATCTGCATCTGAAGCTAAATTCATTTTATCTAAATATGCCTGAACTGATGAATGAAAAACTTTAAAAAATTGATTTCCAAATGATTCAGAACGCCTTGTGTAATACAAAGCAAAAATTGGTTCAACACCACCTGATATACCTATATAATTTTTTTCTTTAGATTTATAACTTAAAATAATATTGGAAATAGATCCTGTTGGAGCAATTGAAACAATAGCAATATTTCTTAATCCATTTTTTCTAATTATATTTCGAGTTTCATCATTTAATGCTTCTAAAATAAATGGACACTCCATATAAGTCTTTTCATTGTAGATAGGAGAAGGTCCCTTTTCTTTAGATAGCATTGCTGAAGATTGAAAAGACGCATTAGCAATAAATTCCATTACTTGCGACATCATTTCTATACCTTCATCTGAATCATATGCTAAACCTAATTGATTTAACATATCAGCAATACCCATAACTCCTAAACCTAATCTTCTTGTTTCAGCCGCAGCAATTCTCTGCTTTTCTAATGCATTTAATTTTTCATTCCACGTTACAACATTATCTAAAAAACGAACTACTGTATTTGTTGTATCAGCTAATTGATCCCAATTTATTGTAGCATTATCTTCATAACCATTTTCTACAAATCTTGATAAATTCAAAGATGCTAAATTACAAGCCCCTCCATCCTCTAATGGTACTTCTGCGCATGGGTTAGTACTAATGATTGGCCTACCTACATAATTTGATGGTGAATATTTTTTCATTGTTGACCAATATATCAAACCTGGTTCTGCAGTTTTATAATTTCCTTCAATAACTTGATCCCATATTTCTCTTGCTTTAACTAATTCTCTAATTTCTCCACAATCTGATGAAGAAAAATATAAAAGAAAATCTCCTGCTTGTCTTATAGCTAAAGAACTTGATTTTCCAATAGGACAAATATAATCTCCATATACATCTCTATTATTTTTATCAAAAAAGTCATCTTTGTTAATAGATAATTCATATTCAGATTTTAACCATTTAGTTAATTTATCATATGATGTAAATGACTTTAATATTTTATAATCATCAATTTGTTTAGAAGGTATTTCAACAGAATAGTGATTTTTTTCTGTTTGTTTAGCATCTTTTACATTTGAAGAATTATTTTTTGAATAAACAATATATTCTTGATTTGTAAACCTTTTTTGTTCTTCAACAGCATGCATAAATTCATCACTTACCTTAATGGATATATTAGCGAATCTTACCTGAGTATTTTCCATGATGTTTTTCTTTAAAACATCCATTTGAGATTCATCAAATAAACCAGACCATTTACATTGTTCCACAATTTGATTAGTCACCCAATTAGGTGTTTTTTTAACATTAATAAAATGAAATATATCTGGATGTTTAACATCAATAGTTAACATAAGCGCTCCACGTCTTCCACTCTGTCCAATTAATCCGGTTGTTAAGGAATATAATTCCATAAATGAAACTGCACCAGTTGAACTGTCCGCTGCGTTATGTACGACTGCATCTTTTGGTCTTAAAGAAGATATATCAACACCTATACCACCACCATAAGAATATGTTCTTGCACACTCAAATGCAGCTTGATAAATAGAATCAATTTCATCTTTTTCAATTTTTGAAACAAAACAATTAGCTAAAGTTTTTAAACGATATAAATCTCCTGCACCTGCGATAACTCTTCCACCTGGCAAAAATCTACCTTCATATAAATCATTATAAAATTTTTGAGCCCATTCTGTTTGTTTTGTTTTTGTTTTTTCAGTTGTTGCTATAAATGATGAAACTCTTTTAAAAACATCTTCAGGACAATGTTCAACAACTTCATTATTTAAATCTTTTAAATAATATTTTTTTTGATAAATATTACTTGCTAACTCATTATCACTTAAATATTTTCCATCAAAAGGTAAATCTTTATTTTCTTGTAAATCTGTTAGATGGTTATAAATATATTCATAATTATTAATATGCTTTTTTCCTAGGACAGCATCAGCTTTCCCTCGATGATCGAACATTGCCTTCATTTATGTTCCCTTATAATTTATTAACTGACAAAAATTGCTTTTTGAATCATAACTTTTCCCAAAACGTGGTATGCTTTTGGATTTACAGCGATATATATTATTTTTTCCGTCAGGCTTAATGCGTTGGTAACTACTAGATATTATGATTCTGACAAAAAAATATACTAAATATTGTATTATGGGGTCAAATATTTTGATAAAAAAATTAAAAAATTTGATTCTTAAGTTTTTTATGTGAGATTAAATAAATTGTAAATTTAAGTATGGATAAAATACTTGAACATACAATAGATGCAGCTAAAATTGCTGGTAAAACAATTATGAGATTTTATAAAACACAATTAAATGTTCAAGAAAAAAGTCCTAATAATCCAGTAACAAAAGCTGATATAGCTGCAAATGACAAAATTAAAGATCTATTAACTTCTCAATATCCAAAATTTGGATGGCTTTCAGAAGAAACTAAAGATTCATTAGATAGATTAAATAAAGAATATGTATGGATTATAGATCCAATCGATGGTACAAAAGAATTTATAGAAGGAATACCCAATTTTTCTATTAGCATTGGTTTGGTAAAAAATGAAATTCCTATTGTTGGTGTATTATATAATCCCGCTACTAAAGAGCTTTTTTATGCTCAAAAGAATAAAGGTGCATTTTATAATAACAATTTAGTAAAATGTTCTAAAAAAAATGACATCAGAAACATCAACATTGTAGTAAGTAGATCTGAAATGAATGCTGGATTATGGGATAAATATAGTTCTACTACAAAAAATAAAATAGAAATCGGTAGTGTCGCATATAAACTTGGATTAATTTCTGCAAGTAAATATGATTTTTTTGCTACATTAAAGCCAAAGAATGAATGGGATATTTGTGCTGGTCACATTATTTTAGAAGAATCTGGAGGTGTATTAAAAAATATAGAAAATTTTAAATCACCTATATATAATCAAAAAAATACACTACAAAAACCTGGTTTAGTAGGTGGAAATTTAGATCTTTGTAAATCTTTTTCTACAGTATGGAACAAAAACAATTAATTATTGAGGATAAAATGAAAAAAGCAAAACTAAACATTAATGACCAAATACTTGAATTGCCAATGTATACAGGAACAGAAAATGAAAATGGTATAGATATAACAGCACTTAGAAATAAAACAAATCATATAACTATTGATCCAGGCTATGGTAATACAGGGTCATGTTTAAGTTCAATTACATTTATTGATGGAGAAAAAGGAATATTAAGATATAGAGGATATAGTATTGAAGAGCTTGCAGAAAAAGCCAATTTCACTGAAGTATGTTATTTATTAATATATGGTGAATTACCAAATGAAAATGAACGAGAAAAATTTAGCAAAAATATACGGAAGCATGCAAATTTACATGAAGATATGAAAAGATTTTATGATGGATTTCCACTAAGTGCCCATCCTATGGCCATTCTTTCTTCTATGGTTACAGCAATGTCAGCATTTACACCTGAAAGTAATAGCTGGGAAGATGATGATATGGATCATAGTATTATTAAGGCTTTAGCTAAAGTTAAAACAATTGCTGCTTTTTCATATAGAAAATCACAGGGTTTACCATTTATTTACCCCAGGACAGATCTAAATTATGTAGAAAATTTTTTACATATGATGTTTTCAGATTCCCAAGAAGATTATCATGTAAATCCTGTATTTGCTGAAGCTTTAAATCTGCTGCTTATACTTCACGCTGATCATGAACAAAATTGTTCAACATCTACAGTGCGTATGGCTGGGAGTAGTCAAGCAAACCTTTTTGCCACTGTTTCTGCAGGTATCGCTGCTTTGTGGGGACCTTTACATGGCGGTGCAAACCAAGCAGTAATTGAAATGTTAGATAAAATTAGAAAAGATAATTGCAATTATAAAAAATATGTTGAACTAGCCAAAGATAAATCTTCTGATTTTAAATTATTTGGTTTTGGTCATCGTGTATATAAAAATTATGATCCACGAGCTAAAGTTATTGCAAAAGCTGCAGATAGAGTTTTAAATGAATTAAAGCTTGAAGATCCTTTATTAGATATTGCAAGGAACTTAGAACAAGTTGCTTTAAAAGATGATTATTTTAAAGAAAGAAATTTATATCCTAATGTTGATTTTTATTCAGGAATCATTTATAAAGCTATGGGTATCCCAACAAATATGTTTACAGTAATGTTTGCTTTAGGTAGGCTTCCAGGATGGCTAGCACACTGGCATGAAATGGTTGCAAGTGGAACCTCAAGAATAAATAGACCTAGACAAATTTACACTGGTTCTAAAAAGAGAAGTTTTATTACAGTTGAAAAAAGATAAATAAATGAAAGAATATTTAGATCTTGTTAAACATGTTTTAGATACTGGAAGCCTTAAAAATAATAGAACAGGTACAGATACACTGTCTGCATTTGGTACGCATTACAAAGTTGACCTATCAAATGGATATCCCCTTCTTACAACCAAAAAAGTATTTTTTAAATCTGTAATTAGAGAATTATTATGGTATTTATCTGGTCAAACTCATATAAGAGATCTTAGAAAACATACTAAAATTTGGGATGCATGGACTTCTGAAGATAAAAATTGGGAAGTTGGTAAAATGTATGGCTACCAATGGGTGAATTGGGAAAAGTATACAGAAAATCCAAAAACAAAAAAAATATCTAAAACTTTTATTAATCAAATTGATAATGTAATAAATCAAATTAAAACTAATCCGAATTCTAGAAGAATGGTTGTTACAGCTTGGAACCCATCAGTTTTGGATGAAATAGCTCTACCTAGCTGTCATGCATTCTTTATTTTCAATGTATTGGATGGAAAACTTAATTGTCATTTAACTCAACGAAGTGGTGATATAGCACTTGGCATAACTTTTAATTTAGCCTGTTATGCTACATTAACTCAAATGATTGCACAAGAAACAAATCTTCAATTAGGTTATTTTTCACATTATATAAATGATGCTCATATATATGTCAATCATATAGATGGACTTAAAGAACAATTAAAAAGAGAACCGCTTCCATTGCCGCATTTGACAATTAAATCAAAACCATTTTGGGATTTAAAATTTGAAGATTTTATTTTATCAGATTATGATCATCATGGTTTAATTAAATTTGATGTTGCTGTATAAAGATGAAAATTCAACTCATTTGGGCTCAAGATAAGAATGGGGGAATTGGGAAAAATGGAAAACTCCCTTGGCATATTTCAGAAGATCTAAAAAATTTTAAAAAAATAACTACTAAACATCCTATTATAATGGGTAGAATAACATGGGAATCACTACCATTTAAGCCACTTCCAAATCGACGAAATATTGTTTTATCTAGAAGTAATTTTACAGAAACAGAATGTTTTTCTAATATAGACGATTGTATTTAAACGCTCAAAAATGACAATGTAAGTTCTGTATTTATAATTGGAGGTTCTAGTATATATTCTAATTTTTTAAATATTGCTAGTGATTTACATATAACATTAATACATAAAAATGAAGATGGAATTGATTGTTTTTTCCCTAAATCTTTAAAATATATAAAAAACAATTTTCAATTATCATTTCAAAAAGATTTATCAAAAGATGCAACCTATATGCATTTTATAAAAAAATAAAGGCTATGGATAAATACTTTTTAACCTGCCCAAGAGGACTTGAAGAAGTTACTAAAAACCAAATATCTAATTATATTAATACTTCAATTATAATAGATAAAGGTGGTGTTCATTTTACTGGTAGTCTAAAAGATATGTACTTAATAAACCTTCATTCTAGGACAGGCATGAGGTTATTAAAAAATCTATTTACTTTTTCAATTAATAAACCACAAGATTTATATAAAAGTATTTATAGCCTTAACTGGAAAAAAATTATAGCTATTCAAAAAACCTTTTCAATCAAAACAAAATTAAAAACAAATTTATTTACAAACTCAAGTGCTACTTCCTTAAAAATTAAAGATGCTATTGTAGATAATATTAGAAAAGAATTTGGAAAGAGACCATCAATTGATAAACAGAACCCTGATATTGGATTATTTATATTTATAAATGATAATAACATATCTATTTATTTAAATACAACTGGTGTACCACTTTTTAAAAGGGGCTATAGAACACAAATTCATAAAGCTGCATTAAATGAATCGTTGGCAGCCGGATTAGTTCTTTTAAGTAATTGGAATAAAAAGGATAATTTTTATGATATAATGTGTGGATCCGGCACTATCCCAATTGAGGCTGCAATGATTGCATATAAAATAGCTCCAGGATTATTTAGAAATAATTTTGCTTTTAAAGGCTTTGATGATTTCAATAAAACTTTATGGAATAAATTGATAAATAATGCAAAAGAAAATATAAATCTTAAAGATGAAATACAGATTTTTGGATCAGATCATATTAAAGATAATATTGAATTATCTACTAATAGCTCCCAAAAAATTGGAATAGAAAATAATATAAATTTCTCAATATCAAATATCAATAATATAAAAGTACAAGACTCTTCAGGTACTGTAATTATTAATCCTCCTTATGGAAATAGGATAGGTGATAATAGTAAAATACATTCTTTATATAGAAATTTAGGTGATATCTTTAAGAAAAAGTTTAGTGGTTATGATGCCTATATATTTTCAGGAAATCTTGATGCAATCAAATCTGTTGGTCTACGATCTAAAAAACGAATAATATTAAAAAATGGTACCATTGATTGTAGACTTGTTTATTATCCTATGACCACTGGAAATTTTAGTTAATCTATAGATCTATATATTTATCTGTATATTCTATCAATTTAGATGCAATCCCCTTTTCAGTCATTGAATGTCCAGCATCTTGAATAATGTGAAAATCAGCCTCTGGCCATTTATTATGTAAATCCCAGGCTGTATACATTGGACATACAACATCATATCTACCTTGGATAATAACAGCAGGTATATTTCTAATAATATCAATATTATCTAAAATCCAACCATCAGATTCAAAAAAACCTTTATTAATAAAATAATGGCACTCTATTCTTGCAAAAGCTTCTGCAACCGATGAATCTTCAAAATGATGAAGAGATTTTCCACTTTGAAATAATTTACTAGTACTTGCTTCCCATATTGACCATGCTTTTGCTGCCTCAATTCTTATAGAATCATCACTACTAGTTAATCTATTATAATATGATTTAACCAAATTGGATCTCTCTTCTTTTGGTATAGGCTTTAAATATTTTTCCCATGCATCTGGATAAATGTATGATGCACCTTCTTGATAAAACCAATCAATCTCTTTTTTTCGAAGCAAAAATATGCCTCTTAAAATAAGACCTCTACATTTATTTGGATGAGTAATTGCATAAGATAATGATAATGTAGAACCCCAACTACCTCCAAATACAACCCAATTTTTAATCTTAAGATGTTTTCGTATTTTTTCTATATCAGCTACAAGATCCCAAGTTGTATTATTTTTTAGTTCAGCATGAGGTGTACTTTGCCCACATCCTCTTTGATCAAAGATAATAATTCTCCATTTCTTAGGATTAAAATATCTTCTATATATTGGTTCAATTCCTCCTCCTGGTCCTCCATGAAGAAAAATAATTGGCTTACCATTTGGATTGCCTGATTCCTCTACATTTAAGGTATGAATATCTGAAACAGATAATTTAAATTGATTAAAAGGCTCTAATTCTGGATATAATGTTTTCATATTTTGTTTTTCCTAATATAGTCTTTTTTTACAAACCCTGTTCTTTAAAGCTTTTCCCAATATAAATCTATCAAAATTATTATTAAAAAGGTTTATTACCATTTTATTATAATTAGGGAAATTGCCTGATATATGTGGTGATAATAATACATTATCTAATTCAAAAAATTGACTTTGATTAGATAATGGCTCTTTATCAAATACATCTAAAGCTGCTCCTGAAATTTTTTTATTTTTAAGTATTTCAATTAAATCATTTTCATTGATAATTGGACCTCTTGCGATATTTATTAAATATGATGTTTTTTTCATTTTACTTAATTCTTTTTTACCAATCATTCCTTTCGTTAAAGGAGTAAGTGGGCAGGATACTACTATAAAGTCACTTTCCTTTAATAAAAATTCAAGTTCAGATAATGGAATTAAATGGTCTACTGTTTTTTTATTTTCTATTTTTTTTTGAAGTCTGCGAGTTGCAATAATTTTCATACCAAATGCTTTAGCTCTGATTCCTATTGCTTTACCTATTGATCCATATCCTATAATGCCAACTGTTTTATCTTTTAAATTTTGCATTTTTCTTGCAATATCCCACTGTAACCACTCTCTATTAATATAAAACTTATTGCATTCTTGAAACTGTTTAGTAAAATAAAGCATAGTACCAACCACAAATTCAGAAACTGAATCTGAATGAATACCACTTGAGTTCGTAATTATGGTTTTACTCTTGATGAGTGCAGGAAACAATGATGATTCTATACCAGCTGAACCAAAATGAATCCATTTTAATTTATCAGATGCATATGAAAATAAATCATCGTTCATTTTATGTGTTACAAGAATATCTAATGATGAAAAATTTTCTTTTAAAATTTCATCATTTGAAATATGTATACAATTCACATTTTTTTTTGTTTTTAGATCAGAAATTAATCTTAAATATTTTTCTGAATTCTTTGTAAGTTGAATACCAATATTATAATTTATCATCATTATAATTTATCATTTTATAAACAAAAACTTTTGAAAAAAAACCAAATAATTCAACCAACA
>MDTA01059493.1_pt1 | contig 12409 bp, 12 predicted proteins | sample 811151 | NCBI WGS metagenome assembly MDTA01 (sample SAMN05326648, study PRJNA326480) | marine metagenome | isolation source: seawater | place: Indian Ocean: South | collected 2010
GACCCTCCTCACTGCCAAGCTACTCGCCCCACGGCTTGAATCAATGGGCGCTATCGTGAGCCTTGTTCGCTCAACCTGCGAACCAGTCACAGAACTCCGGCCCCACGATCTCACAGAATACGCCAGCCGCCTCCTGCCGGGAGCTCCTTCCGACGAGGTTGTCTCCCTTTCCGAGAAGCTTTTCTACCGAAGCGCCGAGATCAGGGCCCGCGCCGCTCTCATCAACGAAACCATGAAACCCGATCTGGTTCTGTGCCTTCATTTTAATGCAGAGCACTGGGGCAATGACCCCTCCAACCCCCTGTTCTCAAATCGCAATCACTTCCACATGATCCTGCACGGGTCCTACATGGACGGAGAAATCGCTCACGAAGACGAACGCCTCGAACTCATGCACAAGATCTTTCAGAGGGTGCACGAGGAGGAGGTGCCCCTTGCCTCAGCTGTCGCAACCGCTTTCCTGGAGGATACCGGACTACCTGCCTACCTCTACCGCCTTGGCAAACCAGCCAGACAGGTAGGTCCCGCCCTCTGGACTCGTAATCTACTGGCCAACCGTCTCTATCAGTGTCCCGTTCTCTTCTGCGAGCCTTACGTCATGAACAATGAAGAGGTCTACAACCGGGTGCAGGCAGGAGATTACGACGGCGAACGGGAAGTAGCTGGGAAACTACGTAAGTCAATCTACCGGGAATACCGTGACGCCGTCGTCAAGGGTCTCGTAAATTACTATTCCTCGCGCCCGGAGGAGAATCCCTAAGACAGAGAAACCATCCCCGATACCAGGTCGATTCTTTTCAGCCATTCATCTACGCTATAGCATTCGCTATCGACCCAATGAACCCTCACCTCCTCATCGCCGGCCACGGCTATCTCGGTCAGGAGATCTCCCGGCAAGCTTCCGGGACAGGCTGGCAGGTTACCTCTCTCTCAAAGTCAGGGGGACCAGGTGCCCTGGCCTGTGACCTCTCCAACCCCGCTCAGGTTGAGGCCCTTCAGTCCGAAATCCGACCTTCCTCCATCATCTTCAGCGCCTCCTCCGGCAGAGGCGGGACGGAGGCCTACCGGGCGGTATTTCTGGAGGGCACCAGGAACCTGCTCTCAACTTTCCCGGAAGCGCACCTTCTTTTTGTCTCAAGTACCTCCGTTTATCATCAGGTCGATGGCACCCTGGTGACCGAAGAATCACCCACCCAGCCCACCCGGGAAACCGGGGAGATCCTGCTCGAAGCAGAGTCGCAGGTGCTTGGGGCAACCGGAACCGTGGCCCGCCTTGCCGGGATCTACGGCCCCGGACGTAGCGTCATCCTCAGCCGTCTGCTTGACGGCAGTGCCTTCATTGAGGAGGACGGACGACGGTTTCTCAACCAGATCCATCGTGATGACGCCGCCACCGCCCTTCTCCATCTGGCTGCCCATCCGGAATCGAAAGACCAGATCTATAATGTCTGTGATTCCTCTCCCCTCCATCAAGGTGACTGCTATCAGGCCCTCGCCGCAATTTTTCAGAAGCCCATACCTCCAACAGGTCCCCGCCCGGAGCATCGGAAGAGAGCCTGGACCCACAAACGGGTAAGCAACGAAAAACTGCGGGCAACCGGATGGGAACCGACCTATTGCTCCTTTATCGATGCCGCGGAGGCAATCGCAACCTCACTCCGGTAAAAGCTCATCCCTGGACCTCAGCGCCAGCGATACTTCCGGATCCCATCCGCAATGGCCTGAGCCGCGGTGGTCTGGAAGGAGCTCGTGACACATCTGGCACGTTCACTGGCATTACTGATAAACCCACACTCCACGAGAACGGCAGGGCACTTGGTCTGCACAAGGACGGCAAACCGGGCAAAGCGGACTCCCCGATTCTTCATCCGGCACTTGCGGGCGAGTTCCCGGTGGATGGAAGATGCCAGTTGTCGCCCAGCCGCACCCGCATAAAAGGTTTCCGCCCCCCGCACCCAGGTGTTCCGGGTAGCATTGAAGTGAATACTCACAAAAATTGCATTCCGATAGCGGTTCGCAATGGACGCCCGCCGGGACAGGGAAAGAAATGAGTCGCTCCGGCGAGTCATCACGACCCGGAACCCGTGCTGCTTCAGATAATACTCCAGTTTGCTGGCCACCTTCATGTTCAGGGAAGACTCACGAACCCCGGCACGGTAGGCACCCCAATCCTTGCCTCCATGACCAGCGTCGATGATCACCGTCTTTCCCCGCCCCACGGTGGAACCAGGGGAAGGCGCCTTGGCCTTGCTGCTGGTTGAACTACTGGACCCGCTACTTGTTGTCCCCGGAATCCTGACCTTCTGCCCAATCTGCAGCTTCCGGTGATCCTTGATCCCGTTATGAGACATCAACTTAGCTACCGATGTCTTATACTTCCTCGAAAGTGCGTAGAGCGTCTCTCCTTTCTGGATCGTATGGACACTCCCGTACAATACGCTCCCTGAGCAGAGAAGCATCAGGGCCGCCACCACAACGGGGCGCATGAGTTTTTGGGGGTACATGGGGAAAACAGCAGCCTCCAAGCTAGCCCCTAACCTTTATGAAGTCAAATAGTAAACAAATACTAAGCTTCTCTCTCACTCCGTCTCTATTTCGGATGCGTCCTTATCAAACTCTGAACCCAGTGCTTCCTCCACTGCCTCGCGTCTCTTCGCAGAGAGCATGGGGCGAATCAGTCCGTAAAAGAGATAGGCAGAAAACCATACCGCCGGCAGCACCTGGTAAAACACGATGGTGGCCCCTACAAAAAGAATCCCTGCCGCAAGGATGGGAATACTCGCCCGTGTGCTCCATCCGATCTTCTTGAAACTGGGATAACGAATGTCACTGATCATCAGAAACGAGAGTCCAAGCATGGCCCCTGCAAGCACCCAGTTCCAGGCACCCAGTTCACGATCGTTGTCATGGAGAAAAATAATCAGAAAAGTGAGCGAGGCGATGAACCCTGCAGCCATGGGAATGGGAATGCCCCGGAAAGTCTTGAGCTCATCATCCGATCCCAGCATCGCCAGGCAGTTGAAGCGAGCCAGGCGAATTGCCCCACAGAGAAGGTATATGAAGGCGATCGCCCAGCCAACCCCGGGCTCAGCCCGCTGCAATCCTTCCGGCAGCTCAAGGTTCAGGAGGACCGCCTTGGAACAGAGCAGGGCCGGGGCCATCCCGAAGGAAACCAGATCAGCCAGCGAATCGAACTCTCTCCCAAAATCAGATTCCTGTCCCCCAAGCCGGGCGAGGCGGCCGTCCAGCAGATCAAAAAGACAGGCTCCGAAGATAAGGAGAAGCGAGGTTTCATAGTAATGCTTGGCATCCCCGAATTCGGGCATCTGCATTCCCTTGAAGATCGTAAGGACCGCAAAAAACCCGCAGCAAAGATTCACCGCCGTCATCAGATTCGGCAGGAGATAGATCCTCGGTTCCTTGTCTCGCTCCATCGCTCCCTTACTATACGAACATTTCTTTGAAGACAAACACTGGAAATCGAGCCTCGCTGCGTCATGCTCTTCCCGTGACCGGGGAAATCGAAATTCGTGCCGACCAGCGTATGGAGGATCTCCTTGCCCTGCTCCCGGGGGCTCGTCGTGCACTTTTCGCCTCCTATCACGTCGGGGGCTGCCAGTCATGCGCCTACCGCGACGACGAAACCCTCAGCGAAGTCTGCTCCCGCAACGATATTCCCATTGAAGAGGCCATTGCTACCCTTCTTGCCAGCCACGAACGCGATCAGGCCCTGCTGATTCAGCCCCAAGACCTCCAGAAGCGAATTGAGGATGGAGAGGCTATTGTCCTTCTGGACATTCGTAGCCGCGAAGAACACGACGCAATCCGTTTACCGGATGCCAAGTTCCTTGACCAGGAGCTCCAGAACGAGCTTTTCGCGCAACCGCCTCAAGGAACTATCGTCCTCTACGACCACCGTGGCCGTGACGTTCTCGATCGTTGTGCCTGGTTCCACGGCCACGGGCTGCAGAACGCCCTTGCCCTCGCAGGCGGCATTGATGCCTGGGCCCGGGACGTCGATCCCACCGTTCAACGCTACCGGCTGGAACTGGATTAGTTCCATTTTCCCGCTTGGATCCTGCGCCTCATCACGGAAACTACTTTCCCATGACCCGTCGTCACTTTCTTGCCGCCTCCGGAAGCACGGCCGCCACTCTCGGGAGCCTCTCTGCCGTTGAATCGTCGGAATCCCGCGAGGGGAAGAACCCCACCACGGTCCGCCCGCATGACGGACCAAACCGCATCGGGGTGTCCTCTTATTCCTTCTGGGGATTCCGCCGCAAGGAATTACGCTCCCTCCACTCAAATCTCGAGCACTCTGCCCGCATGGGTTTTGATGGACTCGAGATCCTGCAGAGACAATTCGAGTCCACCGACAATGCCACCCTCCAGAAGGTCAAGCGCCACGCGTTTGTCCTCGGCCTCGATCTCATGGGCTATTCCACCCACCAGGGATTCCTTTCTCCTGACAAGGAGCGGCGGCAGAAAAACATCGATCACACCATCGACTGCCTTGAGCAGGCCTATCAGCTCGGCATCCCCACCATGCGTGTGAACTCGGGCACGTGGGGCACCTCCAAGAACTTCGACGACCTCATGGCCAAGCGAGGGATCGAGGAACCACTTAAGGGCTACACTGAGGAAGACGCCTACAAGTGGGTGATCGACGCCTATGAGAAACTCGTCCCCGAGGCCGCAAAACGCGGTGTCATCATGGGACTGGAAAATCACTGGGGCCTCGGAGTCACCCCGGAGGGCATCAAGCGGGTGGTCAATGCGGTCGATTCGGAATGGCTCCAGGTCACCCTCGACACCGGAAACTTCCTTGAAGATCCCTACGCAAGGCTGGCCCAGCTGGCTCCCCGGACCGTTCTGATGCAGTGCAAGACCTACTTCGGGGGCGGCCGCTGGTACACCCTCGACCTCGACTATGCCCGCATCGCGGCCATCATGAAAAAAGCAGGATTCAAGGGCTACGTTTCGCTTGAATTCGAAGGCAAGGAAGACCCCCTCACCGCCATCCCGAAGTCCCTCGAGCTCCTGCGTACACACTTCGGCTAGTTCGCGTGTCCTCCGCATCCTCGAACTCCCGGAAATCTCCTTCCGCCCATTAATCCCAATACCATGAGAATCCTCCTCCCACTCCTTGTCCTTCTCTCCTCCCTGCTCACCGCCGGGGCGGAACCGAAATGGCAACCCCTCTTCAATGGCAAGGACCTTGACGGCTGGCACCCTGTTCCCGGCGGAAAATGGGAAGTGGTTGATGGAACCATCCTGGGAACTTCACCCCGCAGCGAACCCCGGCATGGACTCCTGATGACCGACAAGCGCTTCAAGAACTTCAGGGTCCGGGCCAGGTTCAAGGTCACCAGTGGTGACAGCGGATTCTACTTCCGCGTGGAAAAGACCAATACTCATGTCAGTGTCCGGGGCTTCCAGGCCGAGGTCGACAACTCCCGGGAAGTGGGCGGGCTTTACGAGACCTCCATGCGGGCCTGGGTCAGCAAGCCGGATCCCAAGCTTATCGCCAGAACAGTAAAGCCGGGTGAATGGACCGATCTCCTCGTCACCGCGGTCGGAGACGACATCACTGTCTCCCTGAATGGCGTGAAGGTGACCGAACTTCTGGGAGACAAGAAATGCCTCAAGGAGGGCCACATCGCCCTCCAGTTGCACGGCGGACAGGACATGAGGGTCCAGTTCAAGGATCTCTCCATCATGGAACTGCCCTGATCCGCCTGCAAACACGGTCAGCCCACTCCCTGACTACCACAATCCTCCAGCTATCAGGCCCACCAGGATGGCGGTCATTACTACCGCGGTGACCCACCAGTACCATTTGATTCGGATTACCCCGGAGCCCGTCCCGCGTCCGAATTCACGGGCGACGAACTCTTCATAATTAAAATCCTCGTCGGGCAGGCCAAGACCATCGTGGGTCTCATCCTGCTCCCATGACCGCTGTCTGACCCGAGTCCGCTCACCTTTCTTCCGCTTGCGTGATCCTCTCCCCGGGCCACAACCGGAACACGCCCTTCCCACCCGCACCTCGCCCCCGCACGTCGGGCACAGGTAGCGGTCGGAAGTCATCAGCAAAATGCAGATGGTTTCGGCACGCCCGGCGGAACTCGCAGGGCCATGAGGCCCCTCTAGTAGCGATAATGTTCCGCCTTGTAGGGCCCTTCCACCGGAACGTCGATATAGTCAGCCTGCTCCTGCGTCAGGGCCGTCAGCTTACTGCCGATCTTGCCAAGGTGCAGACGGGCCACCTCCTCATCGAGTCTCTTCGGCAGCACTTCCACTCCGACCTCGCGGCTCTCACGATTCTCCCACAGATCCATCTGGGCAAGACACTGGTTCGTAAAGCTGTTGGACATGACGAAACTTGGATGACCGGTTGCGCAGCCCAGGTTCACAAGGCGTCCCTCCGCGAGCATGTAGAGGGTATTTCCCTCCGGGAAGGTATACTTGTCTACCTGGGGCTTGATGTTGGATCGCTCGATTCCCGGGAATTCGTTCAGCTTGTCCACCTCGATCTCATTATCGAAATGCCCGATGTTACAGACGATAGCCTGATCCTTCATCTTCTCCATATGCTCGATGCGGATGATGCGGAAGTTCCCCGTCGTGGTGACGTAAATATCACCCCATCCCAGGGTATCCTCCACCGTGAGAACCCGGTAACCCTCCATTGCAGCCTGCAGGGCACAGATGGGATCCACCTCGGTCACGACCACTTGGGCACCCTGTGCCCGCAGGGCCTGGGCACATCCCTTACCGACGTCGCCATATCCACAGACCACCGCAACCTTTCCGGAAATCATGACATCGGTGGCGCGCTTGATTCCATCGACCAGCGATTCGCGGCAACCATAGAGGTTATCGAACTTCGACTTTGTCACCGAGTCATTAACATTGATCGCAGGGAAGAGGAGCTTGCCATCGCGCTGCATCTGATACAGGCGGTGAACTCCCGTGGTAGTCTCTTCAGAAACTCCCACCAGTTCCTTCACCCATTCATGGAACACGCCGGGACGCTCCGCATGAATCTGCTTCAGGAGGTCCTTGATCACCTGTTCCTCATGATTCGCCGAAGGCGTATCAACCCAGTCGCTGCCCTCCTCTAATTCATAACCCTTGTGAATGAGAAGGGTGGCGTCCCCCCCGTCATCCACGATGAGCTCCGGCCCCTTGCCCCCGGGGAACTGGAGAGCCTGCCAGGTGCACCACCAGTATTCTTCCAAGGTCTCTCCCTTCCAGGCGAATACCGGTGTCCCTCCATCCGCAATGGCTGCCGCGGCATGATCCTGAGTGGAGAAGATATTACATGAGCACCAGCGCACATCCGCCCCAAGACTCTGGAGAGACTCGATGAGCACCGCCGTCTGAATCGTCATGTGCAGCGACCCCATGATGCGAACTCCGTCCAAGGGACGGCGGGGCCCGTATTTGTCCCTCACTGCCATCAGACCGGGCATCTCGTGCTCAGCGATCTCAATTTCCTTCCGCCCGAATTCAGCAAGGCCTAGATCGGCCACCTTGTGGGGCAGAACCTGTGGTTCTTCTGCAATTATACTCATGATAGTCTTAGGTTGAAATTCAAGCTGGGACGCTCTGGGAGGTAACCGCATTCCTGAGCTCCGAAACCCGATTGGTTTCCTCCCAGGGCAAGTTGGCATCCTCCCGGCCAAAGTGCCCATAGTTGGTCGTAGTGCGGTAAATTGGTCGGAGCAGGTCGAGCTGGGCGACAATGTCTGCAGGCTTGAAGGAGAATACTTCCTGAGCAGCCTTTTCGATCTGCCCTTCATCCACCTCATTCGATCCGAAGGTGTTGACATTGACGCTCACCGGGCGGGGGTGCCCGATTGCGTAGGCTACCTGCAATTCACACTCGCTGGCCAGACCAGCCGCGACGATATTCTTCGCAACCCAGCGGCACATATAGGCCGCAGACCGATCTACCTTGGAGGGATCTTTCCCTGAAAAGGCGCCCCCGCCGTGACGCCCCATGCCCCCGTAGGTATCAACAATGATCTTTCGCCCGGTAAGCCCGGCATCACCCTCCGGTCCTCCCACCTCAAAACGCCCGGTTGGGTTGATGAGATACTCGGTATCCTCCGTCAGGAGATCGCCGGGCAGGATTTTCTCAATCAAGTCGGCCCGAAGCAGCCTTCGAATATCGTCTGTCTCAATCTCCCTTGCGTGCATGGTGGAGACAACCACCGCCGTAATTCGATTAGGCCGGTTGTCGACATACTCAATGCTGACCTGCGTCTTGGAATCAGGGCGCAGCCACGTATGAACCCGGTCCTTGCGCAGCCGGGTCATCTCCTGTCCCAGTTTGTGCGAGTAGAGAATGGGGGCCGGCATGAGCTCGGGTGTGTCATTGGTGGCATATCCGAACATGATTCCCTGATCTCCCGCTCCCTGTTCAGCGGTTTCCTTCCCCTCGGCAGCTGCGGCATCAACGCCCTGCTTGATATCAGGCGACTGCTTCCCAAGCATGTTCATGAGGAAAGCCCCCTTCTCGAACTTGCAGGTGTACGAATAGTCCGTGCCCTCCGCGTAGTCGGCATCATAGCCAATATCCTTGAGGGTCTCTTCCACGACCTTCCCATAATCGAAGATGGCATTGGTGGTGATTTCCCCGGCAAGGCCCACCACGTTGTCCTTTACGAAGGTCTCACAGGCCACCCGGCTGTCGGTGTCGTGCTCAAAACAGGCATCGAGTACTGCATCGGAAACAGTATCGCAGACCTTGTCGGGATGACCCTCGGTCACCGATTCAGAGGAGAAGATAAATGAGCGGGCCATGGCGTTTCTTACTTTTCAGCTGGAATATATCTACAAATCTTGATTTGTTGATACGAACTAAGCACGCTTCTCGATGCCGTCAATTCTCAATTCGCTGAAATTACTGGCTGACCCTACCCGGCTCCGCCTCGTCCTTCTCCTCGCCGAGGAGGCGCTCAGCGTCGCGGAGCTGCAGGAAATCCTCGGGATGGGGCAGTCCCGGATCTCTACCCAACTCGCCCAGCTGAAGAAAGCCACTCTCGTCTCCGTCCAGCGCTCCGGAAAGAACAGTATCTATTCCTCCCGGCCGGGGAAGGAACTCCTGGAAATTGCCCGCAAGGCGGGTGCAGAACTTGAGGATCGTCAGAAGGACCTCGATTCGCTGCGGCACACCCTTCGCAAACGCAAAGACCGCACCCGGGCGTATTTCGACGAGCTGGCCGGAAAGTTCGGACGTCATTATGTCCCGGGACGTTCGTGGAAGGCGCTGGCCGAAGGCCTGCTCAAAATACTCGATTTCAAGGTTGTTGCAGATCTGGGTGCTGGCGAAGGCACTCTCTCCCAGCTTCTTGCCCAGCGAGCCGAACACGTCATCGCAATCGACCACTCGCAGAAAATGGTGACCTTCGGCAAAAAACTGGCCAGAGAGAACGGCCTCGCCAACCTCGAATACCGTCTGGGTGATATCGAGTCCCCTCCCATCGAGGACAAGTCAGTCGATCTTGCCGTCCTCAGCCAAGCCCTTCACCACGCCACCAGCCCTCTCCTGGCCCTGCAGGAAGTCCACCGGATCCTCAGGCCAAATGGCAGGGTTGTTATTCTGGATCTCCTCAGGCACTCCTTCGAAAAGGCCCGCGATTTGTATGCCGATACCCATCTTGGGTTTGCAGAAGTGGAAATCGCGGACCTGCTTAAGGAAGCCGGATTCCAGGAAGTGGAAACCGTAATTGCAGACCGCGAGGAAGCACCACCCTGCTTCCAGACTCTCCTCGCCGTGGCTCGCAAGTGATCGGTCCCACTAGAGTAGTTCTGCCCGGATTCAAGGAGCTCCCGGCCATCGCTCGCAGGTGATCCGGGGTCCACATGTTTAGGAGTGACGTCTGGGCCCCGGACTGACAGCTTGGCCCCGACAAAGGCTCCTATGTATTTCTTTCCATTCCGATCCCGGCTCCTCGCAGTGGCCGCCTGCCTTTGTCCCCTGACTCTTCCTGCAGGGGCCGGGGACTGGCCCCAATGGAGGGGACCGGACCGCAACGGTATCTCCGCCGAAGCCCTCCCAGCGGGAGCCCTCAAAAATATTGGCGGTACCGTCGAATGGAAGGCTGAGGTTGGGACCGGATTTGCCTCGTGCTCCGTGGTGGGCAACCGCCTTTTTACCACTGGACACCGCAAGGGCAGCGACACCATCTACTGCCTCGACACCAGAGACGGAACCACGGTCTGGAGCCACTCCTTCCGGGCGGACCTTGGAGACAAGTTCTACGAAGGAGGCCCCGGGGCTACTCCCACCGTTGAAAAAGGCCGGGTCTACCTGATCTCCAAGTGGGGTGATCTCTTCTGCTTCGCAGCGTCGGACGGAGAGGTAATCTGGAAAAAGCAGCTTCGCGAGGACGCCGGGGTGCGAATCCCGACATGGGGGCTCAACGGATCGCCAACCATCGTGGGCGACACCATATTCCTAAACGCTGGCACGGCAGGCATGGCCCTGAACAAGTCAGACGGCAGGATCCTCTGGCAGTCTGATGAGGGAGACCCCGGATATTCCTCTCCCCTTCCGGTGGATCTCGGCGGAACTCCCGCGCTCCTCCTCGCGAGCGGCAAGAACTACCTCGCGGTTGAACCCCTCACCGGAAAACGCATCTGGACCCACCGCTGGATTACCCGCTACGGGGTCAATGCCGCAGACCCCATCGTTGACGGGGCCCGGGTCTTCATCTCTTCCGGATACAACAAGGGATGCACCATGCTCGAGATCCGCGGCACCCAGGCGGAAACCATCTGGAAAACCAAGCACCTGCGCAACCAGTTCAACGGCTCAGTCCTGATCAATGGTTACCTCTACGGGATCGACGGAGACTCAAATGAAAAAGCCTCCCTCAAATGCCTCGACTGGAAGAACGGGGCGGTGCAATGGAGCTTTGAAAACTGTGGTTTCGGGTCACTGCTTGCCATTCGCGACCACCTCCTCGTTCTCGACCACACTGGATCACTCTGGGTGGGCCCCGCCTCACCCAGGGGTTTTGAGCCTGCTTCCACCGGAAAAATCCTCGAGGGTAAATGCTGGACTGTCCCGGTTCTCTCCCACGGCAGGCTCTATGCCCGCAATGCGGGCGGAACTCTGGTTTGCGTGGGTTGGTAAATTGTATTCAATGGAGGCCTTGCAAGGCCTCCATTCCACACCTGCACATGAAACGTAGAACATTCGTCACCACCACCGCCGCCACCGGCCTGCTCCAGCAATTCCCACTCCTCGCAGCCCCGCAGAAGTCGGGAAAGAAGTACCGCACTGCCTTGATTGGATCCGGATGGTGGGGAATGAATATCCTCCGGGAAGCGATGGCTTCCGGGACGATTACGGTAGTAGCCCTGAATGATGTCTCCGATGATGCGCTCGAGGTTGCCACCGAGGAGGTCACTGACCTTTCCGGCGACAAGCCGAAGGCTTACAAGGATTACCGTGAACTCCTTGAAAAGGAAAAGCCCGAGATTGTTATCATCTCAACTCCTGATCACTGGCATGCCCTGCAGACCATCGCAGCCGTCCAGGCTGGTGCCCATGTCTTCGTGGAGAAGCCCACTGGCCATACCGTTCATGAAAGCCGGGCCATGGTGAATGCCGCGAAGGCATCTGGTAAAACCATCCAGGTTGGACTGCATCGCCGAATCGGGCCTCACCACGTTTCCGGGATGGAGTTCCTGAGGAATGGGAAAATCGGCAGGGTTGGGATGGTCCGCATGTTTGTCGCGGGTCGGGGAGGACCCGAAACGCCCCGGCCCAACTCGGCCCCTCCGAAAGGGATGGACTGGGACATGTATTGCGGACCTGCTCCCCTGAGGCCCTTCAACAGCCGCATCCACCCCGGGGGCTTCCGTCATTTCCTCGATTTTGCCAATGGGATTCTGGGAGACTGGGGAGTGCACTGGCTCGACCAAGTTCTCTGGTGGACAGAGGAGAAGTATCCCCGCCGGGTATATTCCACCGGCGGCCGTCCCGTGAGAGGATTACCCGTCCTCAACGACAGGGAGCAAACCTCGGACGCTCCGGATACCCAGGTTGCGGTCTATGAGTTTGAATCCTTTACCGCCACCTGGGAACACCGCCGCTACGCTGAGAACCCTCCCGAAAAACACAAGATCGGCTGCTACTTCTACGGCGAGAACGTGGTCTTCCACATGTGGTGGCGTGATGGCTGGACATTCTACCCCTCCAATTCAAGGGACAAGGTCATCCATCAGGACTCCCAGCTTCAGGAACCCGACGGCCACAATCTCAAGCTGCTCTGGAAAGACTTCATCGATGGTATCGAGGGAAGGAAGGAAACTGTCTGCGGCATAGAATCCTCACACCGCTCCTCTGTTCTTCCCATGCTTGGCATGATCTCACTTAACCTGGGGA
>MDTA01228453.1_pt1 | contig 12409 bp, 9 predicted proteins | sample 811151 | NCBI WGS metagenome assembly MDTA01 (sample SAMN05326648, study PRJNA326480) | marine metagenome | isolation source: seawater | place: Indian Ocean: South | collected 2010
CCAGAACCAGAACCAGAACCAGAACCAGAACCAGAACCAGAACCAGAACCAGAAGCTGAACCAGACGAAGATCCTATCTCTCGAACGGTACCTCAATCATCACTTCCACAAGCTCCTGCTAAAAGACTCAACGCCAAGCAAGAAATCAGAACTTTTGAAGATAAAAACTTATTAATCATTTTCCCTCTTAAATTAAACATTATTAATATTGTTAAGGTTACCTAACAATATTTCTTAAGCTACATGATTTAAAACCAATAGCAACCCCTTCCGCTTTTAAATTTCTTGTATTAGCCTTACTACTTATGGATAACAATTCAGAGTTCGGTGAAGTTAAAGTCGAAGGGGTTTCTAAAACCTTTGATGAACAATCTGTCTTGGCAAAAATTGACTTGAAAATCGCAACTTCTGAAATCCTCTCCCTCTTAGGCCCGAGTGGCTGCGGTAAGACAACTCTGTTGCGAAGCATCGCCGGACTTGAAAATCCCGAGGAGGGAAGAATAACAATCTGTGATCAAATAGTTCTTGACGATGACATACACGTAGCGCCGGAGAAAAGAAAAGTAGGGATGGTTTTTCAAGATGCAGCTCTTTTCCCCCACATGACAGTTGAACAAAATGTCTCTTACGGTCTGAAAAAAGATGTCCCCAAAAAACAAAGAGTTGCAGAATTACTAGAAATCGTTGGCCTTCCTAATTTTGAAAAACGACGACCAGAAACACTTTCAGGTGGTCAGAAGCAAAGAGTCGCCCTAGCAAGAGCACTCGCTCCACGACCATCTTTCCTTCTGCTGGATGAACCTTTCTCAAACCTGGATAGCGCTCTAAGAGTAGAAGTACGCGCAGAAGTTCACCGACTGATCGGAGAATTAGGAATCACTACAATTTTTGTGACACACGATCAAGATGAGGCATTCCTGCTTGGAGACAGAGTAGCTGTTATGAACGATGGAAAAATTCTTCAAGTCGACTCGCCAAATGTTATATATGACAAGCCATCTAACAATTGGATTGCTTCCTTCGTTGGAGCTGTGAACTTAGTTAGATGTAAAGCATCAGGCGATAAAGCTGAAACTCCAATAGGTTTCTTAAAACTCGATCAGGATCATGATGGTGATGTTGAATTGGTTATTAGACCTGAGAATCTAGTAATCACTAGCGGCGATGATGCTGAAATAGAAACCGTCGAATACTACGGCCACGATTCACTCTTGACCGTAAAACTAAATGACGGCACTAAATTGAAAGTTCGCACAGCTCCTGCGACATCACACATTAAGGGAGACCGTGTCGGTTTGGAACACAAAGATATAGAAGTGTCTGCATTTAGAAAAAACACTTGATGTGAAAACTGAAATACTAATTATCGGTTCAGGTCCCGCTGGTTTAATGTCCGCCTATGAAGCAGCAAGTAAAGGACATGACGTTGCTGTGATCGAACGTCTTGATCGGCCGGGAGGGATGGCAGCCAGTTTCGACATAAATGGGATGAGAGTTGATTATGGTTCACATCGTCTACACCCTGCCACTTCAAAACCTTTGCTAAAAATATTAAAAGATGTTTTAGGGGAAGACCTTCAAATACGAAATAGAAACGGTCGGATACGAGTCGAAGAAAAATGGGTCACTTTCCCACTCAGTTTCACAAATTTAATTAAATCCCTGCCTCCAAAAACTGTTCTCTCGTTATTTAAAGATTCTCTTACTTCTCCCTTTAAACAACCAAAAGAAGAAACTTTTGCAGAACACATAAAAGCTGGACTTGGTCCAAAAGTCTTCGACTTGATTTATGGACCATACGCAAAAAAATTGTGGGGTAAACCTGCAGAGGAGCTGCACTCCGATCTCGCAAAAAAAAGAGTTTCCGCAAGTTCCCATCTAGAAATTCTCAAAAAACTAGTTCTCTCTACGATGCGTAACGGGCAGAAATTTTTCTATCCTCGCAATGGTTACGGACAAATTTGTGAACGATTAGCAGAGGAAGCTCAAAACAAAGGTGCAAAATTTTTCTTCGATACAGAAATAGATTCAATCGACCTATCAAGTCCTAATCATGCAATAACCGAAACGAAGGATGAAATATTTGAATCTAAAAGAATTTGGTCGACCGCTCCATTTGGCTCATTGGCCAAGATGCTCTCACCTTCTCCTCCACCAGAAATTATCGAATCATTAAATCAACTAAATTACAGGGCGATGGTTCTCGTTTATTTGATCTGCGATCATAAAAGATTGACCGAATTCGACGCCCACTATTTTCCTGAAACAGACACACCAATTAGTAGAATCTCAGAGCCTAAAAACTACCGTGACACATCCGATCCGGATGATTTTACGATTATCTGCTGTGAAGTGCCTTGCTGGGAAGGTGACGAAATATGGCTTGCAAGCAACGAAGAACTCGGTGATTTAATGATTGAATCGCTGGCAAGACAAGGACTACCAAAGATTAATCTTTTGGGCACAGAAACTCGACGTTTACCAAAGGTTTACCCTATTTATGACCTTGGGTATAAAGAAAAGTTCGAAGATCTTGTTGATTGGTCTACGAAACAAAGCAGACTTACGATCTTTGGCAGACAGGGACTTTTTGCACCTGACAATCTTCATCACGCGTTGTCTATGGGATACGCTGCGGCCAATGCACTGCAACCAGACGGTTCTTTTGATCAAGACTTTTGGCAATCATCTCTTGAGCAATTTAAAACACACGTTGTGGAAGACTAAATCCTCAAACTGTATTCAATTCTCTATAAACAGCGGGTACAACTTTCTTTAGATACCCACCTAACTTTACGAAGCTGTCACCTTTGGTTCTAAATCTATAGCTGATTGGAACTTCTATATATCGATAACCTTTGGCCAAAAGATCAAGAGTTAGAACCTGTGCATAATTGAAGTCATGAATGATCTCCGCGTTGGCTGCTGCTTCATAAGAGAAAGCGCGGTATCCGGATTGTCCATCAGTAATTCGACGCCTGGCAATAACAGATAACAAAATAGTCAAAACTTTATTACCGAAACGCCTGTGAGGTCTCATATGTTTAATAGTGCCTAAGAACCTACTTCCGACCACATAATCGGCACTGTGGGAAAGTATTGGTGCTACCAAATTTTCCAGCTCATCAGGAGGGTATTCTTCATCAGCGTCGCAAAATGCTATTGCTGCAGCTCCAATCTCTACCCCGTATTCAAGCCCAATACGTACTGCAGCACCAAGTCCTCCACAAGTAGGCAATGAAATCACCTTAGCTCCTGCTTCTTTTGCTTTTTGGGCAGTTGAATCGGTAGAGCCATCGTCTATTACTAGTACTTTAACCTCTCTCCCTAAAACACTTTCAGGACACCGCTTTATACAGGACTCGACTGTCTCTTCTTCATTGAGAGCTGGCATGAAAAAAAGAATCGGAGCTTGTTCAGGAAGTTCAGATACTGAAATAGGATTTGTACTTCGTTGTTTCGCAAGTCGAAAATTTCCCAATGCTCCCGGTCTTGGAAAAAACGTAAAGATCCCTCCAGCTAGTAAAGAATAAGCTGTTTTTAAAGCGTGTGTAATTAAAGCGGCTGCTAGTGCTACTCCTGGATCATGTCCAAGAATTGCATATGCTGCCACCGAGGCTGCTTCATATGTCCCAAAGCCACTTGGAGCCACAGCTACGATTTGTGAGGCCACAGCTACAGCGGTTACAAAAAGTGCTTCGGATGGAGACAGCTCTATCCCCGACCACCTAGCGCACTGCCATATCACAGCTGCCTCTGCGAGCCATGCAGAGGCGGTTAAAAGGAAAACCGAAGGTCCTGGTAGTCCCATTGTAAGTGGATTGAAACTTTGAAGTTTTTTCATCCATAGAAAGCCGAAAATACACAAACTCAAGGCGAGACCGAGTGCAGCAAATCCCCAATATCCAACTACTTCAACAAAAGCCCCAGGAGCTGCTAAACATCCTAAACAAACGACAGTGACAATATCTGCAGACCTTAAAGTGACAGTTGAAGCTGTAGCGGTTTCTATAGGTATCCGTGCACGCCTGACCGCACTTACAACCCGCAAAGGTTCACCTAATCTTAGAGGTAATACATGATTTGCACCCAGAGAAAGATTGATAGCTGCTAGAGACTGTCCGAAAGACAGATTTGGAACAATCTTTTTCCAAGCGAAAGCTCTTAGCAAAAAAGCAGAAGCAAAAGCGACTGCTACAAGAAAAACCATAAATGGATCATTTATAGCGGTGGACCAAGATCTACTGAGAGATTCTCGATCAACTTCTTTCAAAACCCAGATAAGAGCCACAAAACAAATAAGGAGTGCTAGCAACACCCCAATGGGTCTTGAAAGTCTTTTTAAACTGAAGAAGGAAATAAAACTGTTTACTTTTTCCATAATAATTAAATCTAAAATTTGTTAGGTATACCTTACAAATTTTGAAAACCATTCGATACACTCAGCCTAATGAAAACTAAACCTAAAATAATACTCTCATCTTTAATTTGTCTTGCCTTCTTAAGTGCTAGTTGCTCTAGCAGTTCCAACAAACGTGAAGAACTTTCTGAAAGAGCAGCGGAAATAGTCCAAGGCGATTGTGCTAGTGATGCAGGTAAGGAAGTAACAATCTATTCGGGCCGAAGTGAGTATCTCATTTCTCCTATTCTTGAGGCATTTGCTTGCGAAACAGGAATTGACGTGAGGGTTCGTTGGGGTAATTCAACCGATTTGGCGATTCTAATTAACGAAGAGGGCAAATCTACTGAAGCTGATGTTTTCCTTTCACGATCCCCAGGTCCTGTTGGTTTTCTCGAGGGTAATGAACTTCTAGGCACTATCGATGGAAGTGTTCTTTCATTGGTCGAAGAACAAAACCATGCTGCAAGTGGTTCCTGGATAGGTTTCTCAGGCAGAAAGCGTGTTCTTGTGTATAACGTCGATCAAGTTAAACCTGATGAATTGCCTAATTCTGTTTTTGATCTAACTGACCCCGTTTACAAGAATCGAGTAGCTATACCTGGAACTAACGGCTCTTTTGAAGACTGGTTCACCGTGTTTCGTGATCAGCATGGCAATGAGACAGCTACTAAATGGTTAAACGACATGGTAGAAAATGATGCCAAGTACTATCCAAATAATAGGTCAATCGTTGAAGCAGCCGGTAGAGGTGAAATCGACATGGGACTGGTGAATCATTATTACAACTATCAAGAAGCTGCAGCGTTAGGTAGTGAGCACAGAGCCGTAAACTATGATTTCCCTTCTGATGATATTGGATCACTTTTAATCATTACAGCTGCAACAATTCTCGAAACAGCTAAAGATAAAGATGCTTCTAATGAACTAATCGCTTACCTTTTAACTCCGCAGGCTCAAGACTATTTCTCAAATAGAACCTTCGAATATCCATTAGCTAAAGGCTCAAAACCTAACTCTATTCTTCCGGCACTGGAAGCTCTTGAGATTGGCTCGGTAGACTTTGATTCATTAGGCGGAGGCTTTGAAGAAACCGAGCGAATAGTTAGAGAAAGTGGAATTCTTAACTAGCAATTTTTCACGACATAGCCAGAGAGCACCTCTGGCGCTAAAAGTAACAGCTTTAATCACTGCTTTTCTTTTCGCGTGTCCTGGTTTGTATCTGATTTGGAGGAATATAACTAGCGATTCCGATCCACTGGGTCTTCTTTTTTCTGAACAAACCCTCTCCCCTTTAATGAGAACTATAAATCTGACGGTATTGGTCACTTTGTCAGCAGCAATTCTGGGAACAGGCCTAGCTTGGTTGACTATCCGAACAGACCTTCCGTCTCGCAGGGTGCTTAAATTAATTCTTCCTCTCCCACTTGTTTTTCCTACCTTTGTAGGTGCTGCGGCATTTATAAGGACGCTTAATCCAGGTGGGATAGCCAACAATTTATTGGAAAATATCGGAATAGACAGAACACTAGAGTTGCATGGGTTATTCGGAGCTTGGCTTGTTCTTACGCTCTTTACTTATCCATACGTATACTTGCCCGTCGCTGCAAGATTGAAAAACCTTCCAAGTTCACTGGAGGAAAGTGCCAGATTGCTTGGTGATTCTGGTTGGGCAACATTTAGAAAAGTCATTCTCCCTCAAATTGCATCTTCACTGTTTGCAGGGTCGTTACTAGTTTTTCTATATACCATTAGCGACTTTGGCGCCGTTCAACTCATGAGGTATGACACACTTACCAGAGCCATCTGGACAACAAGGTTGAATAACCAGCCGGTTTCTTTTGCTCTAGCTCTAATACTTTTGTCACTTGCTGCTTTTGCAGTCATCGTGGAAACTCTCTTCAGTCGAAAATTCAGAAAACCTGACTTTGCCACCCAGGTGGAGGTGATTCTTACGCCTTTAAAAAAATGGAAGTCTTTAGCCGTGTCAGTGAGTTGGCTCATAGTCTTCTTAGCACTTATCACTCCTACCATTGCTTTAGGCGACTGGGCAGCAGATGGTTTATTAAGAGAATTCAGGGGTGGGCGACCATTATTTATCGAATTTGAAGACATCATTAAACCGACGATCAATACTGCATGGATAAGTATGCTCACAGCAGTAATTGCCGCCGTAATTGTGTTACCAGTTTCTTACCTCGTTGCCAAATACAGATCTCCAATTGGCAATACAGCAAATGCAGTTATGACTTCGACTTTTGCTATGCCTGGTCTTCTCATTGCTTTATCAATGTTCTTTTGGACCCTTAGAACATCATGGGCCGCTGAACACTTACGTGGAACAATAGTCATCTTAATTTTCGCGTATCTCGTTAGATTCAGCGCTCAAGCGCTTGCTCCGGCTAGAGCAGCCGTGGCCTCTATTCCTGAGAGCATGGAAGATGCATCGCAAGTACTCGGGGCAAGTAAAATTAAACGTTTCTTTTCTATAGATTTACCTGTGGTAACACCTGGATTACTTGCAGGTTCAGGTCTAGTCCTAATGTCAACAATGAAAGAACTGCCTATAACCCTTCTCGTTGCTCCTTTCGAATTTCCAACTCTTACAACAAAGATATTCCAATCCTTCGAAGATGCCTTTGTTGCTGAAGGGGGACTGTTGGCACTTATCCTTGTTTTACTATCAGCTATCTTGACTTGGATTTTGGTTATCCGCCGAGCTGACCATTTGGCTTAATTTTGGTAGACAAAAATTATCTTCGTAAGCTAATGCTTTTTGTAGGCCTTTTAGTTTTTGGCGTCTCTGCGGTCGCTATCCCATCACGTTCCACCTATGGCGCACAAGTAAGTGTTGACGAACCACAGTATCTCCTAACAGCTTTAAGCATCGGTGAGGACTTTGATCTAGACATCTCAGACGAAATCAAAGAAGAAAAATTTAGAAGCTTTCATGAAGTGGGGCTCAACACACAAACAATCGATATGAATTCATCTGGTCAAAGGTTAAGTCCGCATGACCCACTCCTTCCACTACTTCTTGCTTTACCAATGCGAATAGCTGGATGGGTTGGGGCGCGAGCCCTATTAGCAGTTTTTGCTGGCTTATTAGCTGCAAGTACTCTTTGGTTAGCCGTAAGGAGATTCCATGTTTCTCCTAAAACTGCAGCTTGGGTTGCTGGCGCTTTTGGTTCAGCTCCTCCGTTATGCAGTTATGGAAGTCAAATCTACCCTGAAGTTCCTGCAGCGCTAGCAGTTGTTTTAGCTGTCGCATCTGCGACAGGTAACCCTTCAAGACGAAATTCAATCTTATTTGCATTGTCAATCACTGCCTTACCCTGGCTTTCAATCAAATACTTACCTGTTGCTTTGACAATCTTTCTTTTGCTCTTGCTACTGGGTAAAAAAACTGACAGACATTTTTTATCTGTCTATACAACAGCGTTTCTTATTTCTATGGCCGTTTTCTACCTTCTTTTTCACAAATTTGTCTATCACGGGTGGACAGTTTATTCAGCTGGCGATCATTTTATAGAAAATGAGTTCAATGTCATTGGAGGCGACCCTGACATATGGGGTAGATCAAAAAGATTTATTGGCTTATTAGTAGATAGAGGATTCGGTCTCGCAGCTTGGACTCCCTCGTTCCTCGTTTTTCCTGCTGCAATCGGATTTCTATGCAAAAAAAAGGTTGACAATTGGCAGTACATCATTTTCCCTTTTTTGATCGGCTGGTCCACTGCAACATGGTTGGCTTTCACCATGCACGGATGGTGGTGGCCGGGCAGGCAAACCGTTGTTGTTCTACCTTTAGTTGTAATTGCAATTGCTTTAGCAGTCGACCATTTCAAGAAATTTTTTCTTCCTTTGCTTTTTGCAACAACTATCGGTTCGATCGGCTGGATTTGGGTAGCCATAGAGGCTCAAACTGGTAGAAGAGCTTTAATTGTAGATTTTGAGGAAACTAGCTGGCCTTGGTACAGGGTTTGGTCAGAAATATTTCCGGACTACCACTACATGCCTGAAAATACAATGTTGGTCGCTTCAATCTGGTCGACTTTAACCATCTTGCTTTTCATATTTGGATGGCGTTCAGTTGACAGAGACAAGAATTCTCCCAGACGCAAACGAACCGACACCGATGTGATTACCACCGATTTCAACTGTGGTAGTTCCATCAGGTGAAATAGCAGTTATACGACCTGCATTTCCTGGTTTTATTTCTGCCTGTTCAAGAAATTCCAAAAGACCATCTGTAAATTCGAGTTCTTCAGGAATTCTTTCAACTACGAAACCTGCACCAGCTGGGAGGTCATTTAAATTAGCTAGATTTTTTGGTTCTTTGTAATCCGATCCAGGAATTGGATTTCCGTGAGGACAGGTTGTCGGGTCTTCGAGAACTTTACGCATAGCATCTTCAACAGAATTGGAAATTACATGCTCCCATTTTCCAGCTTCATGATGCGCTTCTGTCCAAGACAAACCCAGAACATCAGTAAGGAAACATTCGGCCAGCCTATGCCTTCGAACAACTCGAGTGGCTAATTCCATTCCTCTTGTAGTAAGAGCTACGCCACTGTCACCGTCTTTTAGCAGCCCTTCATCTGCCATTCTCTTTATCATCTCTGAGACTGCAGGTCTCGAGACATCAAGGCGTTCAGCTATTCGAGCCTGTATTACTTTGAGGTTGTCTTCTTCTAATTCGAAAATAGTCTCACAGTATTCTTCAAATGCAGGGTGGTAATCAGGAGTTTGGTAAGTCACAACTATAGGTTAACCGACTTCTTGCAAAGTATGAAAGTGTTCTGAGATTGAATTGTGCCATTGGAGTTGTGACCGTAAACCAATTTCTAAGGGTGTTTTAGGCTTCCATCCTAATTCTTCGGTAACAAGATCTTTTGAAGCGCATGTTAAATCAGGATCTCCAGGTCTTTTCTGCAACTGTTGAAGCGTTATGGGGCAACCAACTAGCTCTTCAACAGTTTTTATCAGATCTAAGAGTTCTACTGGTTCCGCTCCACCAGCATTTAAAACACGATTTCTTGCTTCTCGCACACTCCCTGCTAGTTGAAAAACCTCAACTATGTCATCCACAAATGTGAATGACCTTCTTTGTTTACCCTCACCCCATAAAGGAAATGGCTCTCCTTTTAGAGCGGAATTAAACATTCTATGAATAGACATATCGGGTCGCTGTCTCGGACCATAAACCGTAAAGAGACGCAAACTTATTACATCTAATCCACGTTCCGCGTAAACAGAAGCTAGATGCTCAGCTGCCAACTTTGAGACACCATATGGACTAACGGGATGAGGCAGGTCAGTTTCTTTTGATTCACGATTTGTCGGTCCATACACTGACGAGCTTGAAGCTATCACGACCCTTCTGACATTGTTTTCTAAACATCTCTCAAGCAATATTTGTGTCGCTAAAACATTTCTCTCTAAATGGGTTTCAAAACCTGACCCCCATGAGGTCTGAACCCCTGGCTGCCCAGCCAGATGATAAACGGTGTCAACTTCATTCAGCATTTCTAATGAGCCTGGCTCTAAAAGATTTGCGCTTCTCATCTCGAAATTTACGTTTTGTAGAGCTTCCTTTATATTTTCTCTCTTCTGCTTAGGGTCATAATTTCGCGAAAAATCATCAACACCAACTACATTTCTGCCTTTACCTAAAAGGCTATCAATCAAGCTTGAACCAATAAATCCTGCGGCTCCTGTCACCAGATCTTTCATATCTACTAACCTCAAATTAGAATCTTAGTGATGGAAAGGATAGTTGATAAATTATGAGAGGCAACCTTTACACAAAATATCTTGCATTTTTATTGTTGCCACTAATGTCAATTTTTGTCGCTTGTGGTTCCGACGACGGACGTCATGTTAGGGATGTTAATAGCCCACCCCAAGTGCAGTCACTTTGAAAATCAGCTGAAAGCACCATCGGTTAATTTTTCACTTAATTCCCAAAGTTTTCCAGCAGCCTCATCATCCAAAATGTGACCTGCCATGCTGCACGACCCTGGGGAAGCATCCTCGGATTCAAGCGGTATCCCTAACTGACAATCAGCCAAATAGTGTCCCCCTTGATCATCAAGCGACTTCTCGACACAAGCCCAAACAGTCGTCGCCGCTCCAGCTTCAACAGTTTTGGGACTCATCATGTTGTCACTCCCACTTGACTCCTCGTCTGCTGAGATTTGCGCTTTCCTTCTTTCGACCAAACGGGTCATATCATCTTCAGTCATGTACCTACCTAATTCAGTGAAAATCATTCCAGGATGAACTGAAAACGCATGAACTCCTCTTTCCCCGAATCGTCTATCTAACTCTCTAGCGAACAAAGCATTTGCAGATTTTGACTGTCCATAACTATCCCATCCGTCATAGTCGCGACGTTCAAACATTGGATCATCGAGATCTACTCCACAAATAAGATGCGCTCCTGAGGAAAGGCTAACAACTCGTGAATTTTCGGCTTCTCCCAATGCCGGCATCAACAATCCAGTAAAAAGATGGTGTGCTAGGTGATTAACACCAAACTGCTGCTCAAATCCGTCAGTTGTATGTCCAAACGGGGTACACATGATTCCTGCGTTATTTATCAAAATATCAAGACTCTCATTTTTACTAAGAAACTCTTCAGCAGAAGATCTAACTTCTTGTAGAGAAGCCAAATTAAGTTCGTGTAATTCAAGTTTCGATTCAGGGTGAACAGAGAGGATTCTTTCTTTAGCGTCAGCATTTTTCTTACTGTCTCTTGCAGCCATAATTACTGATGCACCTGCTGCTGCTAAAGCACGCGCTGTTTCTTCTCCTAACCCCCCGGAAGCCCCCGTAATTAAGATCTTTTTCTCAGACAGGTCGACGCCTTCTAAAATTTCATTTGTTGTCGTATCTTTGTTCCATTTGCTCAAAATTTCCTCCTTGATAATCAATAATCTAGGTCCATAAAGACCGTTTCTAATGATTGGGCTGAAGCAAATAGTCAATGACAGAATTTTTCAGGCAAACTTGAGTACATGTATTTACAAGGAGAAAAATGAAAACACCCGTAACTGAAATGTTCGGAATCGAATTTCCCATTCTCGCTTTCAGCCATTGTAGAGATGTGGTTGCGGCTGTATCAAAAGCTGGTGGTCTTGGAGTGCTGGGAGCTGTAGGTCACAGCGACAAAGATCTTGAGATCGATTTGAAATGGATCGAAGACGAAGTTGGCGATCATCCATATGGAGTCGACCTGATAGTTCCAGCTCGCTATGCCGGAGATGGTGAAGGTGGCCTAAAAATCGAAGATATTGCTGCCATGATCCCTGATGAGCATAGAAAATTTTTGGAAGAATTACTTGAACGCTACGACGTACCGGAAGAAACACCCGAAGAATCAAATTCGTCTAATAGTTGGTCAGAAAGATCAACTGATGCTCCTTTTTCTGCAAATCGTGCTGCCCGCCAAATAGAAATAGCTTTAGCTCACAGACCATCTTTAATGGCCAATGCGTTGGGGCCTCCTCCCAAGGAAATGATCGACAAATGTCATGACGCAGGTGTGAAAGTAGCTGCATTAGCTGGAGCACGCACACATGCTGAAAGACACGTGAACGCAGGAGTCGACATGATAATCGCTCAAGGATACGAAGCGGGAGGCCACACAGGTGAAATAGGATCTATGGTTCTAATCCCAGAAATTGTTGACGCCGCAGGTTCTGTACCTGTTGTTGGTGCAGGCGGCATCGGAAGAGGCAGACAAATGGCAGCGGCAATGGCTTTAGGAGCAGCAGGAGTCTGGTGTGGCTCAGTATGGTTAACCACTGAAGAAGCAGAAACCCACCCCGTAGTAAAAGAAAAAATGTTAGCTGCAGGGTCTGGTGACACCCTCAGATCGCGTTCCCTTACAGGTAAACCCGCAAGAATGTTAAAAAGTGCTTGGACCGAAGAATGGGCTAGAGAAGATACACCTGACCCTCTCGGTATGCCTTTGCAACCTATTTTAACTGATGGTTCGCAAGC
>MDTA01090197.1_pt1 | contig 12408 bp, 10 predicted proteins | sample 811151 | NCBI WGS metagenome assembly MDTA01 (sample SAMN05326648, study PRJNA326480) | marine metagenome | isolation source: seawater | place: Indian Ocean: South | collected 2010
CTCGTATGGCTGAAGCTGATGGGCAATGCGCTATTGATTATTCTTTTCATCTTTCAGTAGGTGATGTGCACAAACAGTCACTGATAGATATTCGGAACACAATAGAAGCTGGAATAACAAGTTATAAGTTATTTATGGCATACCCAGATGCTTGGTATTCTGATGATGGTCAGATACTTCAAGTAATGCAGTTGGCTGCCGAAACAGGTGCGATGACCATGATGCACGCAGAAAACGGTATTGCTATTGACGTGCTAAGAGAGCAAGCTGGAACACAAGACAAGTTGGGATCAGTTTGGCATGGTCGGACACGCCCGCCTGAACTGGAAGGGGAAGCTACCCATAGGGCAATTCAGTTAGCTGTCGTTGCTGGTGCCCCACTCTATATAGTTCATCTATCATCCCTCAACGCTCTCAGAGAAGTATCACGGGCACGCGATGAAGGACGCAACGTATTCGCAGAAACCTGCCCCCAGTACTTGTACCTTAGTTTAGAGGAGCACTTAGATCAACCTGGCATAGACGGCCTCCGCCATGTTTGTTCCCCTCCTCTACGTTCGATTGAAGAACGGCATCAGGAAAACCTATGGATGGGTCTGAGGGCAGATGACTTGTCTGTCGTAGCCACTGACCATTGCCCATTCTGTGACGCTGAAAAGCTATTAGGTGCCGAAGATTTTCGGGATGTGCCAAACGGGTTGGGAGTCATTGAACATCGAATGGATCTTTTGTTTCAAGGCGTTCGAACAGGCGAGATCAGTTTGCAGAGGTGGGTTGAGCTATGTTCCACGACACCAGCTCGTCTCTTTGGCCTCCAAGGGCGCAAGGGCATTATTGCTCCTGGAGCTGATGCCGACATTGTAATTTTCAATCCAGACACAGAACATATTCTTGGTGCTAGCAGTCATCATATGGCTCTTGATCATTCTGTTTGGGAAGGAATTAAAGTTCAGGGACAATCTGAAAGTGTACTTAGCCGAGGTTCATTCGTAATTCAGGATAGGCATTTCGTTGGTAGGGCTGGACATGGTGAATTCTTGAAAAGGTCCCTCCCGGAACCTTTGCGTTAAATCGGTATAAGAATAGACGCAATCTGTTCTAAGTATTGTTTTGGATTTGGCATATCAAACATTGGTATTAGAAACTCGTCAACATTATTCTTTTCGCAGATCGTATAAAGTTCTTCCTTGCATTCTGATGGGCTTCCTTGAATTATGAATGGCGCAATCCATCTATCCTCGACGTAACGTGATGCTGACTCAAGCCCGCCACTCATGGCTGAACGTATCTTATTGATTTCCGCTGGCTTTATCCCTATCTTCTCTTTAACATGCTGTGGCGCATCGACGAGTCGATACGTCATATGGGGCCGCACAAATTCGAGGTCCTGCTCGTCGGTTACGATAGCCGTTGAGTAGCAAATTTTTGCTGGTTTGTTATTCCTAACCTTTTGAACGTACTCACTCAATTCTGGCTTATAGATAAAATCCAACATGACGCCATCTGCTAATTCTCCCCCAAGAGCGAGCATTTTAGGACCTCGACCAGCGAGCCATATTTCTATGTCTTTCCTTGAGTAGTCAACCTGCGCTGCCTCTACTGATGCGATTATTCCATCGTGAGACACTCTTTCTCCTGTGAGGAGCTTACGCGTAATACTAATTGCATCCTTTACAGCTGTTAATGGCTTAACTCTTCTGATTTCAAGCGGGTCTAAAGTTAGTGAGCCTCCTGCGCCTATACCTAGAAAAGCTCTTCCACCAGATAGTTCGTCAAGAGTCATTATCGCTGCAGCAGTTTGGGCAGGATGACGGGTATAGGGGTTCGTAATACCTGGACCTATTTCGATCTGTTTTGTTTCCAATGCAATTGCGGTCATTACGATATGAACATCTCTAGTTGCTAGACCTTCGTCGTATAACCAGCACCTTTGAAAACCAAGGCTTTCAGCGTGCTTTACTATTTGGACAATCTCCTTGATTGGGCATTCTGGAATGACATTTAAACTTATTTTCATGTTTACGCCTTGAACTGTTCTTCAAAAGATACACCAATAAGACGCATTTGAGAATCAATCATTTTGACTGCTTCGTACAGTTCATGTACTAGAACTGTATTTTCTTCACTAACTTTTGTTACGGCAATAACCATTTCTGATTTCTTTGGAAGTTCCTTGAGGCTCCCTCTCCGAGAAAGCAAAACCTTGGCTGCTGAGCGTGGAGTTAACCTTTGATAGGGTTCACATTCAGCTATTGCCGCTACTCGTAACGGTCTATGGCACTGGTCTGCTATCACTCTCCCTAGAGCATCAGCACCGATGACTGAGATCATCATGGTCGTTTTCGATGGAATAACTGGTTCATAGTCTGCTGGTGCTTTGAATGGTTTCCTTCTTGAGCCATCCGCCTCCACAACCATATGATCTACATGGGAAAACCATTGATCGCAGATTTGCTTCTCAAGACCGATAGCCTTTTGCCCAGCGATTTTCTCCCAGATCATCACTGTCTCTTGGTGTTGGATTGATCGTATTTCGTCAGCATTGGGTTTTATAAGTGTTCGTAGACCGTTGCTTTGATCGCTTCCCATTTTTGTTGTTGTTGTGAGAACGGTTCGTCCTAGAAGCTGGTTTCCGAGTGCATGAAGCAAGGTAGTCTTGCCTCCTCCTCCGACTAGGGAAATGAGGTGGCGTTCTCCTTCCTGATCGAGTTTTAAACTTTCAGCAAGACTTCCAAGGCTTATGGTTTCAAACACGAAAACACCGCCTCTAGTACTCCTCCGCCTATCGATAATGCCTTATCGGATATGAATCTCCAGTTCTCTGTTTGCCTAGGGTCAATATCGCCTATTTTCATATTTTTATGCGTATTGACCGATGGATGTATTAACCCTCTGACCACCCCATCAAATGGCGCATTTATTGCCTTTTCTTCGATGATGCCAAGGACTTGATCTTTGACGACTGAGTCTCCTATTTTTACATTCCAACGGGTTCTGCCATCCTTCGGTGAACGAAGGACACGTTCATCTCCTCTACCTTCTATTGGTTCAGGGCTTCCGGTATTGTCTATAGCTTTACCATCCTTTATTACTCTTCCTAAGGAATGGCCTCGTTTAGTTTCGATTACAAAGTGGCAATCAAGGTTGGCAGTAAAGCCGGGCCCTAACCCAATAACGATGGGGGCATCCGAAATGCTGGTATCAATGTTTTTCTTAGCAAGGCGTGCATCAATAATTATTGTTGGATTTATCTCTGGGATTGCTTCGTTCACCAGAACGGCAATTATTCCTTCTTTGCTCTTTGAGAGCGCTTTCGATTTAGAGTCGAAGAGTTCTACAGCCATGTTCTCTATCTGAATAGATTTTTCATACACTGCGTTAGCCGCTGCAACTGAGCGACGAACCGCTAATGGGAATGGCAACTCGGTTACAACAATTGGAAACCCAACATGATGAAGGCGAGCTATTACTCCTGTGGCAAGGTCGCCTCCGCCCCGGACGAGGCACAGCTCTTTACGAAATGTTGTCACCTGCGATTACCTCAGCCAATATGGAAACTGCTATTTCTTCCGGACTTTCTGCAGCAATTTCAATCCCAATTGGAGTTGCAATGCGCTCCAATTCTTCCGTTCTCATTCCTGATCCCATGAGCTTCTCTCTCACGACTTTCCATCGTTGAGTGCTACCCATTAATCCAATATATGCAGCAGGAGTTTGTATGATCAATGGTAAGACTTTGCAATCTACGTCAGCGTTTCTTGTGACTATGACGACTCTAGTGTGCTCGTCAATCAATTCTTCTTCAATTGCGGTAGCCAAATCACCTGTTAGCGTTTCGCCTTCTCCAGCAAAGGTAGTTATAACATCTTCACGGTCATCCCAGACTATGACTTTGTACCCTAGCCAACTAGATAGTTCTGAAACCGCTTTACCGATGTGTCCCGCTCCGAGTATGAGTATTGTTGTTTGTGGCATAAATGGCTCCAAATATATTGTGACATCTCCACCACAGACACCGGGATCTCCTTGTGATGGGTCCACTAATGTGTAGGAAAGTTGTCGTGATTTCTTTTCCGAGATTGATTCTTTGGCTGCACTGATAACGCGAAACTCCATTTCGCCTCCACCTATTGTTCCGAAAGTAGAGCCATCATCATAAACCAGCATTTTCGCTCCGGCTTTTCTAGGGACTGACCGATCAGTCTCAATTACCGTACACAAAACAACTGTTTGCCTGCAAGAAATCGCCTGTAGTAGTTCTTCAAAGATTTTCATGCTGACCATAGCCTTTTTGCTTGCGTGTGCAACGCTTCCCTAGCTTGATCTTCGTCGATTGAAACTATCTCGTTATCTCTTACTTGCCATTTGCCAGCTACCATCACGTCAGATACATCTTCTCCACTTCTCCACAGAACAATTTGCTCAAATATATTCTCACTGGTTAATGGGGTTGGGAATTTAGCATCTATGAGTTGTAAGTCTGCGGAATAACCGGACTCTAATTTACCGACCTTTTTTAGTCCGAGAGCCTTAGCACCCCCTAACGTAGCCATATCAAGCACTGTTGAGGCTGGCATAACTCCTGGGTCTTGCAATCTAGCTTTATGGATGAGGAAAGCTCCTCGCATGACTTCATAGAAATCATTAATGTAGCCATCACTTCCGAGACCTACCGTAACTCCTGCATCAATTAATTCTGGGATAGGCGCTATTCCGCCGCCGACTTCACAATTTGCGAGAGGCATATGGGTAACCTTTATATCTAAGTTCTTAATTATCTCAATTTCCTTTTTAGATAAGTGGACACATTGACTAGCTATGAAATTTGAGTTTGCCAGACCTAAAGTTTCATATAGTTCAAGTGGTCTTATACCGTGATTCTCTTCGCACCATAAGCCTTCATATTTTCCCTCATTACAGTGTGCGTGTACGGCTAGGTTGTTTTGATTCGCTAATGAAAACGCGTGGGATATGAATTCTGGGGAACAAGTGAAGGTTGTATGTAAGCACATCATGGCTGAGATAAGGGGGTCGTCTTGTGTTTCTGTGTGGAATGATAAGTTCTCTTCAATTCCAAGGTGCCCTTTTTCAGTCCCAGATCTCTCTGTAGCTTCAAAACTTAGAATTCCCCGGATTCCTGCAGACATGACTTCTTCCTTTTGGGTGTTTAGCCCTCCGGGTAGTGTATTAGGGGCTTCAAGGATGTCATAAAAAGTAGTTGTGCCCGAGGTAAGCATTTCCATGCATGCCCATTTAGTTGCCGCTGATAGCATCTCTTTATCCAGAGCATCTTCTACTTTTGGCCACCAGTAATCTCTTAGAAAAGCCCAAAAGTCTTCAGGTGGATTGTCGACGGGAATTCCATGAGCGAGGACTCCGTACATATGGGTATGTGCGTTAACGAAACCTGGCAACAAAATCTTTCCTGTTCCCTCGATAAGTTCATCATCAGGATATTTGGCTTTGAGATCTTGGATCTTACCGACTTCCATGATTTCAGCGTCTAGGATCCTGATGCCATGGGATCTAAGAGGTTCCTCTTCTGCATTGGCGATTAACCAATCTGCGGTGATGATGGTCATGCTAATGCCCCACCGTCAATTCTGATTGATTCCCCGTTTATATGCTGTGCTTCTTCTGTGAGTAGATAGGAAATAAGTCCTGCTACGCTTTCCGGTTCAGAGAATTTACCTAGTGGGCTCTGGCGTAAAAGCAACTTTAGATCTGGCTCTTCAATATCGGGCATCTTTGACATTTCTGTTTTGATACCTCCCGGATTTACACAGTTTACTTGTAGACCTTTTCCTCCATATTCAACTGCGAGAGATTTAGTTAGATCTAGCACTCCCGCCTTGCTGGCTGCATAGGCTACCGAGTAAGGAATTCCAGCTAGTGCTGTTGTAGAGGATACGTTAACTATAGATCCAAAGCTTTTCAGTAGATGGGGAATTGCCTCCTTGCAGACCATAAAAGTTCCTACCAGATTAACTGATAGGGTTTTCTCGAAATCCGCTAATGAGTGTTCATGAGAGTGACTCCAAAGTTGAATACCAGCAACATTTATAACTGCATCTATCTTGGTGAATTGCTTGACCATACTAGAAATTGCTGTTGAAACCTGCGCTTCATTTCCGACATCACATTCTAAGCTGGTCGCTTCGGACCCTAGGCTTCTACATTTCTCAGTGGTGTTTTCTAGTTCGTCCTTGACTATGTCAGTAAGAAAGAGCGAAGCACCCTCTGTCGCAAGACGAAGTGCGGTTGCTCTTCCTATTCCTGTCGATGCTCCGGTAATGAAGATTGCTTTGCCTTGATGCTGGCCCATGGTGGATTAAATTTCTGATTCTCTTATCTTTTGCCAGACGCGCTCAGGAGTGAACGGAATTTCATTAATAGCTACGCCTGTTGCATTGATTATTGCATTTCGGATTGCTGGGGCAACCCCATCTTTTGGTATCTCGGCAACTGCCTTCGCCCCAAAAGGCCCTGAATCTTCCATAGTTTGAATCAGGAAAACTTCGAATTCCGGCATTTCATCAGCCCGATATATTTTGTATGGCCCGAGACTGTCGTTGAGCATCTTCCCAGTTTCATCAAATGCGTATTCTTCGCAATGTGCATAGCCAAGGGCTTGAAGCATTCCCCCTTCTACTTGCCCAGAAGCTGTTACTGGATTGATCGCTACACCGCAATCAACTGCCATGACGAGTTTGGTGACTGTTACTTGACCGGTATCTATGTCCAATTCTATTTCTGCGAATTGTGCTGCGAATGGCGCAGGACACTCCGGCGACACATAAGAGGCTGTGCCCATAATTTGTTCATGGTCTTCCAAATGAAATGCTTCCATGGCTATGTCTTCTATCGAAACAGATGAACCGTCTGGCGCTATCGCTTTTCGGTCACGTAATTCAATTGAGCATGGTTCTTTAACATTTAGCATTTTTGCAGCACGTTCTTTAATTCTTTCTCGGACCTTTTCAGCGGCAAGTTTTGCAGCAGTTCCGGAGATATAGGTTGTGCTTGAGGCGTATGCACCGGTGTCAAAGGGGGTTACGTCCGTGTCAGATGAATAGACTTGGATGTCACTCAGAGAAACGCCTAGGACTTCTGCTGCTATTTGCCCAAGTACAGTATCTGCACCAGTCCCTAGGTCAGTTGCACCAACAAGCATGTTGAAGGAACCATCGTCGTTGATCTTGATGCTGCATCCGCCCATGTCTAGAAACGGTATAGCTGTACCGTGCATACAGAATGCGAAACCTAGACCACGTCGAACATTGGGTTGGTCTTTGGGAGATACCCATTCGGGGTCATCTTTTCGATGCCACTTTATTGACCTCTTTCCCTGAGCGATACACTCTTCGATTCCATTGGAGGTTATTCTTGGATATTCTTCTATGTCGTCTGGATCAACTGCCCTCTCACCAAGGTGGGGGGCGATATTAAGTTCGTCACCGACTTTGACCCAGTTTTGCCGCTTGAATTCGATCGGGTCCATACCAAGGGAATGAGCGATATCTTCCATATGGGCTTCCAACGCAAATTCTGCTTGCGGAGCTCCATAACCTCTGTAAGCTCCAGCCACAGGGGTATTTGTGTAGACGACATCGCAGTCAAATTTTTTATTGTCAGCATTGTATGAGGTTAATCCCCGCAGACCTGCAACTGTCTGAACTGTTTGACCATGGGTTCCGTAGGGCCCTGTGTTCCCAACTAGACGTAGTTTTTGCGAAACTAGTTTTCCGGTCTCTTCAACACCAGTTGTAAACGTAAGTGTTTGAGGGTGGCGTGATCGGGATGCAATGAACTCCTCGCTCCTATCAAGTTCAAGTTTTACTGGTCTTCGTGTTGCTATTGCGAGATGGGCAACAATATCTTCAATAAGCATTTCTTGTTTTGCCCCAAAACCGCCTCCTATCCTAGGTTTTATTACGCGTACATCTTTGATATCTCTTCCAATTAAAGGTGCTAACATACGTCGGACATGGAATGGCACTTGTGTCGCTGTTCTCACTACTAGTCGTTCATCACTATCAAGCCACGCCACGGAAATATGCGGTTCAATAGGAACTTGTTGCACTTGGTGTACTTTGAATGTGTCCTCAAAAACGTGATCAGATTCTTCAGCCGCGTTCTCAACATCACCACGCTCTGCTTCGATTCTTAAAACAATATTTCTATTTGCATCATATATTTCTTCAGTATCATCCTCATCGTGAATTACCGGAGAGTTGAGTTCCATTGTTTCTAATTCATCAAGTACAAAGGGCAGTATTTCATATTCAACTTTGATAAGAGCTAGTGCTGTTTGGGCAATTTCTTTTGTTTCGGCAGCTACAGCTGCGACTCTGTCACCTACATGCCTTACCTTATTGTCAAAGCTTACCTGGTCATGAGGGTGTGGGTTTGGCCAACTTTGTCCGCCGGAAGCATACTTCACTCGCGGGGTGTTCTTATAGTGGATTATGGCATGTACACCCGGAAGTGCAGCCGCTTCCGTATCATCTATATCAAGAATGTTGGCGTGGGCATGAGGGCTTCGAAGTACTTTTGCTATTAATTGACCTCTTTCTTCAAAGTCATCGGTGAATGCTGGATTTCCTTTTACTAATCGAACAGCGTCTACTTTAACTTCTGGTTTACCTACAACTGCCATTTCAGGGACATCTTTTGAGGGAACAACTCTTGGTACAGCAGGAGAAGCATCTGGGCCATCATCATCTGGGCTGACATCAACTGGGTTTTCTCCGTCAGTAAGAGGAGGCAGATACACAGGACCAAATGGTTCGTTCGTTTCTCCTCTCATTAGAGATGCTGCGCGCATGACAGCCTCTACAGGCTTAACATAGGCGGTTTCGCGATCGAGGATTCCCGAAAGCATATCCCTTACTTCCTCCTCTGTAGGGTTAGGGATCCGATTCACTAGCTCCCATGTCCCTAAAATCATCGCTGGAGTTGAGTATCCAGATTGCATAGCCCCCGTCGCTACGAATGCGGCTTGAATTGGATGTAGCTCAGGTTTGTTAAACCATTCAACAGTTTTGACATCATGACCATCAATTTGAGCGGCCAACATGCAGTCAGTGCTGGTTAACTTTCCATCTATCAGAACAGCCGCTGCTCCTGTTTCTCCAGAGTCTGAGCCGTACCTTACGCTTATCATCCCGCGACGACGTAACAGCTGCATTAGTGTCTCGTGTAATTCTATTTCTGTTTCTACTACCAGCTCGTTTAGAGAAAAAGAGATTTTCATGACTGCATCTGCTCTAAAATACGGGAATAAAGAACGGAGGTAAGGTGTTTTCTATAATCGCTGGACCCCCTGAAATCGCCTTCAGGATTGAGATTTGCAAGTTCGTCAGCGCTTTTGATGAGAACGGGAATCTCACCGACTCCAGTGAAAGCAACCTGTAAATTGCCCTCCGCTTGAGAGTATCCGATTGCAGAGACGATAGGCATGTCCATAGGCGTTCTGCCAACACTATGATAAGTTGTCCTGGACTCGAGAGGTGGGGCGGAAAATTTAATGGCAGTGATTATACCTTCCTGCTTGGCGGACATAAGGTATTCACTGAGCGCTGTGCAATGTTCTTTATTAATTTCAATCTCTGCATTAAGAGCAAGGAATCCAGAAAGCAATATGCTTTCACCATTGCGCTCCGCAATAGTCCCACCAACTGTAGCTTGAGTCCGAAGTGTTGATGGAAGCTCCTTTACAGACAACTCTTTGAGCAAGGTCGGAATTTCTTCATTCTCGATCAAGTCAGATAGCCTGGTCATAGCACCGACTTCTATTAAGGTTTGATCGCCATTATGTTCAGAAGATACTCCTGCCAGCCCAACTGCTTGGAGATCTACAATTTCTGCGTTATTGACTGGATTTGTGAGAACATCCGGTATTACAAGAGTTCCGCCTCCTATCAGGACAGCGTTTTTTTGGGATGCTAACTTTTGAGCTTCATCAAGGCTTGCAGGGCGGTGATAAGCAAGTACGCTTGGCATACTAAACTCCTCTCTATCTGGCCCTTCCGGGGGTACGCCTCCGGTTGAGTTCAACTAAGTTGTTCTTTAAATTTAGCCGGTAGTTCCTATAGCGTCCAACGATAGATTAACTATTGATTCACTTGAAGCGCTTTCTTTTTGCGGTAAAGGGATACAGCTACGAAAAGGCCAATACAGGCAGTACTCCCGCTAAAGACATGCGCCCAAGCAAGGCCGCTACCTATGGCCTCTATTGTGTCTGACGCGACTGTAACGTTGTCACCAGATAGAACTTTTCTCACGGACTCTACATCACCCGTTCTTGCTTTCACGACTGAAAGTATTATCGCTCCACCAATAGCAACACCATAAGTGATTGCTAGTGTCCGTAGGAATTGATGGGCGCTGTTTGTTCGACCCATTTCTTCTGGAGTGCTTGATGATTGAAGAAGCGTTAAACCGGATGTGGAGATAAATCCTATAGACGCACCTATTAGGAAATAGGCTGCAAATAATATTTTCAAATCATATGAAAACGAAACTGATATTCCGGCTAGAAGCACTGACGGGATCATGAGAATTGAACCGAGAAGAATTACGTCTTCTTCGTTTTTTCGGTTTAAAATCTTACTGGTGGCAAACGCTGCTGAAGTCCAGCCAACTGTCAGGAACACTACCGAAAATGAAGCAAAGGCTTCAGAGCGCCCTCTTGTAGTTTGCATATAAAGCGGCAAGTAATTGTCGGTGGCTAGGCCTGTAATGAGTGCAAGTGCCGATGCGATATGAATGCGGTTCAGCGGAAATTTTATTATATGCCGCCGGAGTAGAACTGGGTCTCTATCTTGTCCCGAGTGATACCAGTAGAGATACGTAAAGAGCCCCGTTGTTACGAAAAGTATTACTGCTAAAATCGGTGACTTTGTTAGTTCACTTACTGCTACCAATGAAGCGATAATACAAATAGATAGCAATGAGATGCCTCTTAGGTCAAAGTTAAGCCCTTTGCCTTCTTCTTTATTAATAACATCTGGTAGCCGCCTCCAACCCATACCAATTGCAATGGCAGTTATTGGTAACTGGACCACAAAGATAAGACGCCATCCACTTAACTCAAGGAGGGCTCCAGCAATCACCGGACCACCCAACCCAAGAGTTCCCCAAACCATAGAATTAGCTGCGAAAGCAGTTGGTCTAAGATTTTCTGGATATGCAAGTCCTACCGATGCGAGAGCCACAGCTATTAATAACCCACCACCTATCCCTTGAAGTGATCTTGCTGCAATTAGCAACGTCATAGATGGAGCTACTGCTGCCAAGGCACTTGTGAAGAGAAACCATAGTCCAGTGATTTGAAAGGTCCTGCGGACTCCTATGGTATCGATGATAGGTCCGGCGACTATCGCAGCTACTGCTGATGTGGCCAGGTACGCAGTTAGTACCCATGGAGAAAGCGATACGTTTCCTAGATCCTTTGCGATATTTGGAAGGGCTGCCACAATCGCCAATCCATCAAATGCAGCCACAGCTACGACAGTTAGGTTCGCAAGAGTTATCGGTAAGTATTTACCTTTCCAAATACTTCCTAGGTTGTTTGATTCATAAGACGATGCACCCACCGCTGAAGGCTATCTCGGCTTAGACAAGTCTTCATGCATCATTGCAAAATTTGGCGGTATGGAGGAGCTACGATAGTTGCATGCCTGTTCGCCGAGGGAACCGCCAAAAGTACATTCGATGGATTGCAGTTTTTTTAGTTTTTGCTGTCGCTCTTCCCTTTGCTGTTGTTGTTCTATCTCAGCCCGGAAGTGACGAAACCAACTCGACCGTTGAGCCTCCGTCTCAACCCACTGAAAAGCCTAGTACCTCAAACTCTGAGGATGAATCACTTGAAGTGTCGCCAACAGCGCTTCCCTTCGTCATTGAGCAAGCTCCCAATAACAAAGCCCCCAGCATCACGCTTGATGGTCCAGATTGCATTGAGTCACCCGGTGAAGGTGCTGTAGTTTCAATAGCTATTTCTGCGAATGATATTGATGATACGTCTGTGGTACTTGACTTGGCTGCTTTAGTCGGAGAAGAAAGCATCAATCTAACTTCGTCTATTAACGAGGGACCTGAATTGGTTGTTCCTGGAATAGCCTCTGCTACCTTTCCCATTCCTCCTACCGAAGAGTCATATCTATTGCTCATATCCCATGCAACAGATTTTGATGGGGCTAAATCTGAGGCAGCTTTAGTTATCCCCTTCAGGTGCGATTAGCCAGCTTCAGGTTTAGATTCACCTGTTCCTTCTAAGTTTATCAGACCGATTGGCGCTGGTGTCGAAAATCGTTTAAGACCAAATGGTGCTTTAGCAACAAGGCGACAATATGGATGGATGGTTGGAGCTTCGTTATCTGAGCCGTTTTCTATTGTCAGTTCTGA
>MDTA01181367.1_pt1 | contig 12408 bp, 12 predicted proteins | sample 811151 | NCBI WGS metagenome assembly MDTA01 (sample SAMN05326648, study PRJNA326480) | marine metagenome | isolation source: seawater | place: Indian Ocean: South | collected 2010
AAAATCTGGAGCTGATTTAAAGGATAGAACACCTGTATCAACTTCGATAGCTAGATTGCCGAACCCGTTACCACTTGCATTGTCTTCCAATGAGAATGTAACTACTTTTAAGCCACCATTACCATCATTGGCGACTACAGTTCCGATAGATGTTTGATTTTCTGCAGCACTAAATGTAGCACTTGAAGTAATAACAGGAGGGTTAGTGTCTGCAACATTAACTGTTCTTGTAGCTGTTGAAGAGTTTCCTGAAGGGTCAGTTGCGGTATAAGTAATCGTGTAGGATCCAACAGTGTTTCCATCAACGGTACCAGATGAGGTTACAGTTGCAGAATCTTCATCGGAAGCTGTTGCTCCAGCATCAGTATAAGAACTACCTAGCTCAACAGAAGCAGGATTATCGCCTGTAATTGTAATAACTGGCGCAGTAGTGTCTACAACATTAACTGTCCTTGTTGCTGTACCTACATTACCCCATGAGTCAATTGCTGTATATGTAAGAGTATAAGAGCCAATAGTATTTGTATCGACTGATCCAGTGACTGAAACGGTTTCGCCTGTATCTGCGGTTGCGCCTGCTTCAACATATGTTCCGCCCAATTCAACAGTTGCTGGATTGTCTCCGTTAAGAGTTATGACTGGAGCTACTGAATCTTTATTTTCATCACCAAAAACATTGTCTAAAACAATTGCGCCGGCGCCTGCTGCAAGAACCTGTTCTAGCAGAGATAATTCAGCAGCGATTTCTGCAAGTCTTTGGCCTATTGCAGTCGCTCTTGTAGGAGAAGGAGGAACATCCCCATTTTTTTCGTCTTCTAAATTTTGAGCTTCAGACATAAGTACAACTCTTCTTTCTTGGAGTTGATCACTATCTAAATTGTTAATTTCACTGACTATTCTGTCAAAGTCGCTATCAGAAATTACAAAGTTTTCTGAAATAGCCCCCAAAGAAAAAGTTATAGCTAAAATCGATAATATTGGTGTGTAAATTGTCTTCATTTCCTTTTAATCCTCCGTAAAGATCAATTATGCATAAAAATAGTTAAATAAACAACAAAATGCGATGTTGTTAGTAATCAAACTTTATAACTACATTGCTTTAATAGTCTGAATTATAGTTCAATTTCATGAAATTGGGTATTTTTTTTAAACATTTACTAACGAATCAATATTTTTTAATTGGTCAATCCTTTTTTAAAATTTATTTTGCCTTAAACTACTTTTCAAAAGGTCTAAATTTTACAAGAAGGTCATACAGATTATGTTTTCTGAGGAGTTTGGCTCCCGGATCTTTAGTCAAAGGTCTCCATGTATAGCTTACCAAGTCACTAAAAACAGGAACATTGAAGAAAATCCCTTTATCAAAGGAACCTTCACCAAATTGTTCCGTACTTACGTCAGTAAATGTTGCAAATATTCCAAACTCGATTCCATTCTGAAAACTTCTTGAAAGCTGAATCGTACCTCCAATATCGCCAGCAAGATATTTGCCATATGAAATTTTTGCGTCAAAGGGAATGATGTCATAATTTCTATAGTAAAAGTTTAAATGTCCAGTAAAGGTTTTGTAATCAAGTGTTCCGAACCTAAGATCATAATCTCTTTTATGAACTTCAAATAATTCAAATCCTGCTGCATAATTTTTTGAATTATCAAAGTATAGATATTCTAATCCATAACCTGAAAACATTTCCTCCAATATTCCAGCAGTGAATTGTGTATGATGATTTTTTGATAATGTTAAATGGTAATCAAACTGAGCTCTTCCAATAATGACTCCATTATCGAAATTTCTTAAATAATCTTTTACATCTGATCTGACTTGTTCGGGATATGTATCAACAGGAGGAATTACCAAATCATCAAAATTATCCCATATGGAATATTTAAGATTTGAGGAAAAAAATAATTCATCTGAAAAAATATATTCATTGTCGTTTTCAACAATTACCGAAGCTTTCAAAAATCCTTCTCTAGAAGCTAAAAAAGGCCTTACATTTAGTCTTGTTGAGCTGCTCCAACCAGAGACTTTTCTTCTTTCATATATTGTTTGTGAGCCATTTTCAAAATCAGTATCGTAATTCTCAACTGCTCTTAAGTTTGCAATTCTATAATTTGGTAATATTTCTTGGTCAATTTGAGAGTCTTTTTTTGAACTCATAAGTATCTCTTCAATGATGTCCAGTGATTGATGCCTATATTGAGTAAGCTCTATACCAAGTTTATTGCCGTTTTGAATTATTTTATTAACGCCAACGCCATTATTTTCTAAATTCTTTATAAGTGAGTTATATTTGTTGCCATTAAGATCTTCCTCAACGGGTTTATAAGAATATTTAGGTTTAGCATTTTCATTTTTCTTATAAATGAATTTTAGCGAAAAACCATTTCCTCTTTCACTTGAAAGACCAACAGTAAAATTATCATTGACACTATAATCAATACCAAAACTTAATCTTTCTTTAGGCTCCTCAAACCCAACTAGGCCTGGAGTAAGGGTAGTATCTCTCTCAAATTTTGCCAAGAATTTATCATTTAAAATATAAGAGGCTCCAAAAAAAACTGAAACATCCTTATCAGAAAAGTATCTCGAGGGTTGAAATTGACCTCCTCTACCCTCCAAATCAGACGGCCTATCGCCAAACTTGTTGCTGATAATAGTTAAAGGATTCTTAAAATCACTTTCGCCGTTTAAATTACCCCAACCTAATCCAAAATGGATGTCCAAATTATCAATTCCATAGGATCCAACTACATATTCAGAACTATAAAAACCTGTACCGGCAAGGTCATTAACACCAATTGCAATTGCAGGTAGATACATGCTTTCTTCAAGAATTCTTACCTTAAAATTAAATCCTTTATCTTTATAATCCTGAAATTCATATCCTGGGTAGGGTTTTCCTTGAATATTAGTGTAAAAAACGGAAGCCTCAAGCCAATCAAATGGATAAGAGGTCATGGTAAATTTTTGGTCAGGATTACCATCATAAAGTGTAAATCCGAAAGATGATTCATTATAGAATCTAGCAGAGGGAATATTTACTCCACCTAGAGAACCATGATTATTAAAAGAATTAAAATTAAAGCTGTCTGAATATATTTGGAAATTTAAAAATAAATTTAATAAAAAAAAAGCTTTTATTTTATATTTATGCAATTCGAAATATTTTAATCTTTTAATACTGAAAGAGATGCTAAAGATACGCCAAGATTTCCAAGAATAGATACATATGCTTGAGCTGCCTGAGTGAATAACATTGAAGCATTTACCTTTCTTGGAACAAATATTATTGAACCTGGGAATATCTCAATCTCTCTGTTATTGATAAATCTATTTTTAGATACTCTATAAGTTTCACCATTTGGTTGCAGGACAAAAACACTTTTCTTATCAGCTCTGGATTCATAACCACCTTTCATTTCAATATAATCACTGATCTCAAGACCCTGCATATACCTAACAGAGCCCTGGTTAGGTATTTCTCCAAACACATACACCTGATTTAAAAACTCAGGGATAGTAACAACATCCCCATCCTGTAAAAGCACATCCCTTTCAGGATTTTTGGTTAAAACATCCAAGTCAAACTCAGCATTTACCCTCCCAGTTACTGACATTTCCTTTAACTCTTCCATAATAACTGCTAAAGATCCGATTTCGGAGCCAACAGCAGATCCTGACGCATACATTAGTGATAATTCGTCTATGAAAGTATTATAAATTTCTTCATTTGCTAGTTCATTAATCTCTCTAGCTCTTATATTCTCGAGGACTCCACCAAATGGATATGCATTTTCTGTGTAACCACCTGCTCTTTCAATGAGATCTTTAATACCTTCTCCCTCATTCATAATGTAATTTCCAGGATTATTTACAGCACCAAAAATATCTACAGATCTCAATGAGTATTTTTTTATTATTAGCCTATCCATATCCGCTGAGGTGATGTTATTAAGATCACTAACATCTTTCATTTTAATAGAATTGATTTTTCCATCATTCACTCTAACGAGGTTAATATCATTTTTATCAGCATCTACAGTTAAATTATTAGCAAAAGCAATAGCTGCGTTTAGTGTTTCATCAGTTTTGAGCTCATATGTTGCAGGCCTTGCAACCCCACCAATAACAGATACAAGATTTAAAACTGGTTCAATAAATATAATATCTCCCGTCTTTAGTCTTGTATCAAAGCTTGATCTACCAAATATGAAAGTGTCGTAAAGATCTACTTCTTCAACTACCTCATCATTCCTAATGAGCTTTATTGATCTGAATGAGCCAAATTCAGAAGGTCCGCCAGAAACTGTCAAAGCATGAAAAACACTACTATTGCCATTAAGTGTATATGGACCAGGATTATAAGCATTTCCGGCTACTATAACTTGAATATCCCTAACATTAATTAGAGATACATATGCATCAACTCCTATAAAAGATGCATTAATTTTTTCAGAAATAAGATTGGATGCATTTTCGAGAGACAGACCAGAAATAAATACTTTCCCAATTTCAGGAACATTTACAGAGCCATCTCTTCTTATAACAAGTTCAGCATCAGATGTCTTTTGCCCAACAAGCTGAACTTCGATAATATCTCCAAAATCTAAAACATAACTGCTGTCAAAGTTAGGATCATTAATAGGCATTAGTGATGTTTGCATCATTGAGAAAAAATTGATTCCGAATCTATCTGAAGTTGGAACAGATTCAAATGGAAGATAATCAAGCTCTGGTTTTAAGATTAAAGATGATGGTCTTCTAAATTGAGTTTCTTCGAGGTCTCTTCTTGTTTCAGCTCTTGCTTCAAGATCATCGCGAACACCTTGGGGAAGACTATCAAGAAAAGATTCATCATAAACTAAATCTTGAGAGTTAAGCTGAATAACAAAAATTGAAAGAAGTAAAAAAAGATGAATGCAATATTTCATGGTTTACAAGGTTTTATAATATTGTAAATTATAAAATTTCTTTTTCATATCCTGGAACACTCACTCCATCAATCTTTTTCGACTCTTGATATATGTTATGCAGAAGCAATGAAGCTCTTTCAGATGTGAGGGTTTTTTTCATTGATTGAAAAATAAATCTAAATCCAAGTTTAAAAAATCCACTTTTTTTATCCTCAAAATAATCAAAAAGCAGAGTATCTATAAGATCTTCATCTTTATAATTCTTTATAACAGAAATCAATTCTTCAATTTTAGATTCATCTTGCACTAAAAAAGAAAGATCTTTTGAGGTAGATGGATAATCAGATATTTTTCTGTAGGATATAAAATCGTTTGTAAAACTTGGTTTAAGTGAACTGATTTTAGAAGTATCTAATTCATCTAAATTAATTTCTAATGAAAAAATTTTAGCCTTTGATTTTGTATTAATTTCTGATCTGTCGTGATGAATTATCTTATTTTCAATATCGACATCTAAATTTTTAAATATTTCTAATAGGTATTCTTTATCTAATTTTTGATTAAAGTTTATAAAGTCTCTTCCTCGCCTGCCAGAAATAACGATACCTAATTTTTTTATGGATTTTATTGAGTTGTCAAACTCATCTTTTTCATAAATATCAGATATCTCAAAAATTTTAATAGATTCTTTTTGTCTTTTTTCATTAAATTCAAGATTCTTAAGTAAAGAGTCGCGCAAATTATTCCTAATAAATGGATTATTAGAATCGATAGGATTTCTTATTTCAATATTTGTTTTAGAGCCTGAAAATGGAAAATTGATCACTTCATTAAAACCCAAATCTGATAAGTAAGCTCTCACTCTTGATACCAATGTTGGATTCTTAATTTGACTTGCTAGGTTAAGCTTTTTTGTTTCAAAATTGTCGTATCCTATTAGCCTGGCAATTTCCTCAGCTATATCATTGGAGGTAGAAATATCATTCCTAAAAGTTGGGACATGCACTCTATCAGAAATACTAAAATGAAGATTCTCAAGATAATTTTCTATTTTTGCTTCATCTAGATTTGTTCCAAGGATTTTATTAACTCTGTTGAAATCCTTTTTTACAAAATTATTGTTATCGCTTTCCGACTTTAGCTCTGAAAAAATTGAAATATTTTTTATTTTTGCATGATCTTGCACAATTTTAATAAATCTCCTTAATGTATGCTCTTGATTTGCTCTATCAACTCCTCTTTCAAATCTAAAAGCTGCCTCGGAGTTTAGATTATATTTTGTGCTCTTTCCTATTATTGACTCAGGAGTAAAATGAGCAAACTCAACAATGACATGTCTTGTATTTTCATTACAACTTGAATCTTTACCGCCCATAATGCCAGCTAAATTAACTATTTTTTCATCTGAAAGAAAAATCAGGTCACCTATAGAAAGCTTTATATCTTCATCAAATAATGTTCTAAATGACTTACTTTCTGAAAGATTTTTGAGGGTGAGACCATTTTTGACAGCCTCAAATGAATAGCAGTGTGACGGTTGACCTTGCTCGTATATTAAATAATTTGAAACATCTGTAAAAAAATTTGTCTTTTTTATTTTTAAATCTTCGAAATAATTATCTAAATAAGGTTTGTAAGGTGCTATGTCATTATCTATTTCTATATTTAAGAATGATATTTGATAGCAGTCACGCCTCGATTGATTGCTGAAATTAAAATCAAAAGTATCAAGTTTTGCTTCATAAATGCTTTCAATTGGTCTATAGCCATAAAAAAAGTTTAAATCTCTTGCCAAACCATTTAACGATAAACAGTCTCCTCTGTTTGGTGTTATATCTACATCAATTATTTCATTATCAACCTCATTTTCGTGACCAAGTTGGAATAACTTTTCAGAAATTTCTTCAATGCTCGGTTGTTTGTGAAGAAAGTTTAAAAGGTGTTTATATGAAATCTTCATTTAAATTGATTCAAGAAATCTAGATTTGATTTATAAAAATCTCTTATGTCTTCAATACCATGTTTAAGCATGGCAATTCTTTCAACCCCAAGTCCAAAAGCAAGGCCACTAAATTTATTTGGATCAATATTACAATTTTTTAATACAGTTGGATTTATGATTCCGCATCCTAATACTTCTAGCCATTTACCATTTTTAGATAAAATATCTACTTCAGCAGATGGTTCTGTGAAAGGAAAATAAGAGGGTCTAAATCTAAGTTTTGTATTTTTTCCAAAAAGAAAATGGACAATCTCATAAATTAAATCTTTTAATTGAGTGAAGGTTATATCTGTGTCAACACATATGCCCTCAATTTGGTGGAACATAGGAAGGTGGGTTGAGTCGTCATCTTTCCTGTAAACCTTTCCGCTAGACACAAGATTTATTGGTGGCTTTTTTTTGAGCATTCCTCTAATTTGAACTGGTGAAGTATGAGTTCGTAAAACATGGCTCTTTTCTGAGAGATAAAAAGTATCATGCATCTGCCTGGCAGGATGAGACTCTTTAATGTTTAACATATCAAAATTAAATTCTTCAGATTCTATTTCTGGACCTGTTATTTCTTCAAAACCAAGAGATGAAAGTTTTTCGATTATAATCCCAATCAAATTATTAATAGGGTGAATGCTTCCCTCATCATTTGTATCAAATGAAGTAAATATTTCTTTTTCTAGCATTAAGATTTTTTTACAGTATCAACAACTTTTTCAAAAGCTTTGATATCACTTAAAGCAATTTCAGATAGAATTTTACGATCGATCAAGATATTTTTAAGCTTCATCCCATTAATAAGTGATGAGTAATTAAGTCCTAAGTTTCTTGAGGCAGCATTAATCCTTGAAATCCAAAGCGACCTGAAATTTCTCTTTCTATTTTTTCGGTCTCTGAAGGCATATTGAAGTGATTTTATATTAGATTGCTTGGCTGTCTTATAAAGCCTGCTTCTAGCACCATAATGACCTTTTGTTGCTGTTAAAACTTTTTTATGTCTTTTTTTTGCAGTTAAAGATTTAGTTACTCTAGCCATGATTTAATCTAATAATTTTGAAGCCACTTTTAAGGTAGCTCCAGAGAGGTTATTTAAAGCTCTTTTGTGTCTTTTTCTCTTGGTTTTTTGTTTAGATAAAATATGATTTCTGCCAGAAGACCTAGTCTTTATAGATGACGAGGTTTTTTTGAACCTTTTTGATGCGCCTGAATGCTTTTTTAATTTATATGCCATTTTTATATTTACTTTCTTTTTAGGGGAGATAAAACCATTTGAAGCTGCCTTCCATCTAGTGATGGTTCTTGATCAACTTGAAAAATTTCACATAATTCTTCTTTAATTTTGTTAAGTAACTCTAAGCCTAAATCGCTATTTAATATCTCTCTACCCCTAAATCGGACACTTATTTTAGTCTTATCTCCTGAATTAATAAAGCTTTTTATCTTCTTAAGTTTTATATTGTAATCGCCTTTATCAGTGGATGGGCGAAACTTAATTTCTTTTAAGCTCGTCTTTTTAGTCTTACCTGATGATGAGCTCTTCTTTTTATTAAAGATATGTTTTCCATAGTTAAGGATTTTGCAAACAACAGGAGTTGCATCCACTGGTGAAACTTGAACTAAATCAAGATTTGATTCTTTTGCTGCATCTATTGCCTCATCCAATGATACAGATCCTACCTTATTGCCATCTTGATCAATTAAGACAACATTATCTGCTTTAATAAAATTATTAATTGGAAGTGTTTTTTTGCTGGGAGATTTAATGATATTTACCTATTCTAAAACTATATTGATAAGCATATATTAATCGAAAGATGAGGAAATATAGATGGTAGTGTCATATGTGTTTGGCGATTTTAAACTATTTCCATTTAATATCAAAGTGTTTAATTTATATCTTTTTCTAGGGCTGAACGTAATACTCTTTCCAGATATTAAAATCTTTCTCAAAAACTCGCCTTTTGTTTAGTCTATTTTTATGGCCCTCCCAAAATTCAAAATAATACGGAATAAAAGAGTATCCTCCCCAAAAGTCTGGTCTCTTTTCGATAGATTCGGAAGAGTTCATGACTTTGTCAAAATTCTCAACAACTTTGTCAAATGAATCAATTTGCATAGATTGCTCAGAGCTGTAAGCAAGAGCATTCTTTTCCTTACTCCTAGTTTTGAAATGCTGATCTGAAAAACTTTTATTCGTTTTAATAATTTTCGCTTTAATTCGTATTTGAGTGTTTATATTTTGCCAAAAAAATAATCCAGAAATATTTTTATGGGTTTCAAAATCTATTGCTTTTGGTGATTGATAGTTTGAAAAAAATATCCACTCCTCATTTATAATATATTTCAAATTCACATATCTTGAACTTACCTCTTCTGTTAAAGGACTATAAGAAGATATAGCTATAGCCTCAATATTTTTTTGTTCTGCTTCCAGGGCTTTCTTATAAAGACTTTCAAAACAATCATATGGTTTTGAATCATTTCTTTCATTAATTTTTATCATTCGGATATAAAGGTAATTTCTTCATTTTTTTTATCAATGAATTCATATTTAACTGTTTTTTCAATTGCATCTTCTAGAGAAAATCTTGGCTGAAAGCCTGTTTTACTTACAGAAGAATTGAATTGAGAGTCTGAACAAAACTTCTTTATTCTTATTGAGCTTATTGACAAATTTTTTCTTAATAAAAAACTTAAAAAATCAAAAAAATATCCACCGATAATAGCAAGGAAATAAGGCACAGTTACTATAGGTTTTGACCTTAAATTCATATATTTTCTTGAAATTTCTATTAGTTTTCTTATTGTAAGGTCTGGTTTATCAATATAGTTATATATATGTAAACCTTGCTTTAAATTTATTGAATAAGAAATAAAGTCAGCTAAGTTATCAACATATGCCATTGATTTAATGTTGTCCCCTCTTCCAATCATAGGAAAATTTGGTCGTCTTATTTGATTAAATAAATTAAAGACATTCCCACGATTCATTTCTCCAAAAACAACTGTTGGCCTTATTATTATCAATGTTCTATTTTCCTTATCCCTATTAAACCAATCAATGAAAACTTTTTCAGCTTTCAACTTCGTTTTGCCGTATTCGTTGAAAGGTTTTGGAGTGCAGTTTTCATCCGCATTCTTTTTTGCAAATCCATATATCGCAACTGAACTAGTGAAAATAATTTTGTTAATGCCTTTTTTTTCAGCAATTTTACATATATTTTTTGCTCCTCCAACATTCACACTCTCATAAAGTGATTTTGGACGAACATCATCTCTATGGACTGCAGAGAGATTGATGATAATCCTTCCGTTCAGTGAATTCTCCAAATCTTTAGTGTTTGTTACATCACACCTCTTAAATTTTTCTTCATGAAAGACACTTTTAGAAATATCTAAATTTATGAAATCAATATTTTTACTTTTCAGTACTGAGGAAAGCTTATTTCCTATAAATCCACTACCGCCAATGATATTTATCGACATTTTAATTATCCTTTTCTTTAGCAGGGATACCCATTATTTTGGAATTACTTGGAAAAGATTTAGTGACGACACTTCCCGCAGCAATTATCGATCCCGAACCAATTGATACTCCTGAAAGAATTACGACACCTGATCCGATCCATGTGTTGTCACCTATTACAACAGGACTGGTAAAGTTCTCTTGCTGATTGAATGGTTTACCTGGTTCCATTCCATGGTTGCTATCAACAATGTGAACATATGGCGCAATCATGCAATTATTACCAATGGTGATTTCTTCAGAACTAATCACTATAGTTCCATTCCCAATTGTTGTATTTTCGCCAACAGCAATAAAAGCATTTGGATTAGCGCATCCGATAACAGCATTCCTTTTAATATAAACATTACTTTTAAATTTTATATTTTTTTTAAATCGGTAAAGATATGCTCCGAATTCAAAGAATGAGTTTTGTTTTATATTGACTTTCGAATATAAGATTTTTCTTGATAGATTCCACATTCGATCTAGGAATGTTGGTTTATTTAATTTTCTAAATTGACTCATTGTTATCTTCTAATTTTTTTATAAGGGCAATATATTTCTTTTTGGAGCCCTTGCCATGCGGAAAATCAATTCTCTTAGGAATCAAGTTCATGTCAACTAATTCCGCATCTTGCAAAGCGCATAAAGTCTCATAAGCACCAATTGATCTATAATTTGAGTCACTTTTAGATCTTTTTGTCCAAACATCATCGATAAACATAAAGCCATCCCTAGCTAAGCAAGCTAAAGAATTTATAATATCAATTGAAATCATTGGATACCCGTGGGCACCATCAACCCAGATCAAATCAAAATTTTTATTTCTATGCTTCACTAATGTTGCTGAGTTTTTTTGGACAAAATCTACATTTATACAACTTTCAAGAATTTCATTCCTTTTTTTTATAAACTTCTCCAATACATCTTTATCACTTCTATCATATGTACTTAAAAAAATTGGGTCATCATCTCTTAGATCCATTGAGGTAATAGAAGAATTAGGGAATAAAATAGATAATAGTTTTGTACAAGAGGCATTATAGGTACCAATCTCAAGAATACTCTTTATATTTACAAAATCAGATAGCGAAGCAAACAGAAGATGGTGTTCACTTGATAAATCCTGAGTTTCAGGACTTTTTTTATATATGGAATTAATCTTTTTTAAGGCACTCGATCGATCAAAACCAATATCACTATAAATCTCATTTTGCTTTTTTTCTAACTCTTCAATATTGTATGAAAGGCTTAAATAAATATTCTCTATTTTTTCAAAAATCTTATTTACTATCCTTTTAATCATTTTAGAGCATCAATCATTTTAGAAACTGGAGTTTCAAAAGAAAAATTATAGGGATTATTTGTCAATTTTATAATTTTTTTATAATCATCCTCTGTATCAAGGGCAAGAGGACGAAGAGCTGATCTATTTTTCATCCAAAAAATCTTCTTATCTTTAGATCTGTAGAAGTATTTCGTTACATGCTCTTTTTCATCTAAGTTCATCATTTTGTATGCATTGTCATAAGAGTCTCTATTTATAATTTCGACACTAAATCCAGAGATATGCGTTTCATTAACATTTGAGATAATTTCATTATCTATATCATTAATCATTGCCATAGCTTCATTAATTTTTTCAAAATCAAAGAAAACATTATCTCCGTTTAATCTGTGAATCCACTCACAATCTTTATCCTTTACCGAAAGAGCAAATCTTTTTGCAACATCATTTTCTGGGCCCCTAAAAACCTCGATACCGGATCTTATAGCAAGTTCCTCTAATTTATCATCTTTTTGTTTGTCTGATGTAGCTAAAATGACATTTGGCCAGCTTTTCAAATTTTGAGCCCTTTTAATTAAGAATTCAATAACTGAAATACCGCAAATGTCTTTTATCATTTTGCTTGGCAAACGAGTACTGCCCAATCTAGCTAAAATTACTGTATAGACACTTTTATTCATTATTTTCTAAATAAGACAACTT
>MDTA01090404.1_pt1 | contig 12407 bp, 12 predicted proteins | sample 811151 | NCBI WGS metagenome assembly MDTA01 (sample SAMN05326648, study PRJNA326480) | marine metagenome | isolation source: seawater | place: Indian Ocean: South | collected 2010
CCTAGTAGCGCTAGAATAGTTCACCGGGATGGCTTGGCGGTAGCGCCTAAAACGACGAGCCAAAACTACTAAATTTCTGGGCGAAAGCCTAGAAATTTAAGTGGTTCTTCTCCAAAAAAACCTAGATAACAAATAGAATAATATAACTCCAACAAAATAATTCCATTCCAACATGTGTTTGAAGTGTGTATTACCTTTGGTTATTAGAGTGGGTAAACTCAAAATAGCAACTATTACTAATAAAGTAACTAATAAAAATTTTAAAAATAATACTTTTTTACTAATAAATTTTTCAAGTTTATTTTTCAATTTATATAGATGAAAAACCAAATATCCTTGTGCAATGAGCTCAAAGATAATAAACAAAACTAAAACTACTCTTCTGAATAATTTATAAATTTGAATGTCAAATTTTATACCTAGAAAAATTGAATGAATAGCTAGAAATATAGCTGACAAAATTCCGAAAATTTTAAATTTATAGCTCATATTGGATTAATTAAGATTATTAACCAAACTATTATTATTTCTCCAATAAAAATAAAGTAAAAGAGCTGTCAAAAACATTGACGGTTTAAAAATAAGATATTGAGGAAAAGTTCTAGATGCTCTGCTTATAGATAAGCTTCCATCTAAATAAGGAATTGAAAAATTTGAGCGTCCTATCATATCAACTGTAAAAAATGTATTTTCCAGAAGCCAATAGTTTTGAGAAATTAAAAGGCATAAATTAATTGCGATTAATGGAATAAAAAAAATCCATAAACTCAATTTTCTAATTTGAGTAATTTCTTTCATAAATTTTGTAAATGATTATTTCTTTTTATTTCTTTTTCTCGCTCTTCTTTTTTTTGAGCCAATTTTTCTTCTTCCACGGTGCTTTTTGGGATACCCCATATTTTTGCCTCCTTTTTTATATCTTAATTAGTTAATTGATATATAAAGACCAATTATACTTATTTTATGAAAAAGTCTATAACGACATTTTTAAAACACCCTACAAAAGATATATCGAATAGGTCCGCAAATCCTCCTGTAATAAGAGCATCTACTATTCTTTTTAATACAATGCAGGAACTTTATAATCACGAAAAAAAAATTAAAAAACACCAAAAAGTAAGTCATTATAGTTATGGAAGATATGGTAGTTCAACGACTATTGAATTAGAAAATATACTTAAAGAGTTAGAAAAAGCTTATCATATTTTTTTGACAGGCACTGGCTTCGGTGGGGTTGCATTAGCTATAATGAGTTTATGCAGGCCAGGTGATGAAATTTTAGTTTCCGATAATGTTTATGGTCCTACAAAAGAAATATCAGAAAAATTACTTAAAGAATTTAAAGTTTCAGCAATTTTTTATGATCCTGACTCATTTGATGATTTAAAAAGAAAAATTACAAAAAAAACAAAAATGATACTAGTTGAAAATCCCGGAAGTAATACTTTTGAGTTTCAAGATCTCTCAAAAATTGTTAATTTAGCAAAAAAGAAAAAGATTTATACCTTTTTAGATAATACCTGGGGAACTCCACTATACCTTAAGCCTTTAAAGCTTGGATTTGATATGTCTTTTTCATCAGCTACCAAATATTTTTCAGGTCACTCAGATGCAATGGGTGGATCTTTAGCAGTAAATAAAAGAGTTTTTAAAAAAGTTATGTTTTTTTACAAATTATCTGGTTATAGAATGTCAGCTGATGAAGCATACTTAATTATAAGAGGATTAAGAACTTTAGACACCAGATTAAATCAACACTACGAAAATACTAAAACTGTAATTAATTTTTTAAAAAAACAAAAAAAAATTAAAGAAATTCTTTTTCCGCATAAACCATCAAGTAAAAATTATAAACTTTGGAAAAAATATTATAAAGGTGCAACTGGATTATTCTCAGTTGTAATTAAAAGTAAAAGTAAAAACTCTGTAATAAAATTCGTAAATTCATTAAAATTATTTGGAATAGGGTATAGCTGGGGTGGATTTGAAAGCTTGGCCATTTTACAAGAATTAAGAGTAAAAAAGAAAAACGATTATATTGAGGGAAGAAATTTTTTTAGGTTTAAAAAAAATGAGCATATTGTAAGATTACACATCGGACTAGAAGATCCTAAAGATTTAATTTATGACTTAAGACAAGCATTAAAATACATAAGATAATCAAGATGATTAACGACAAAAAAAAATATTTTGAAAAATTTGTTCTAACCTATGCTCCATTCAAATGGGAGTTAAATAATTTTGACGATAGGCCAAGGTTTAAGGGCAAACATAGTTTTCTCATAAGTTATAAAAGATTTTATAAAGTTTTTTTGTATATTTTAGACTTTATGTCTAAATTTAATTCTGAAACTAAAATTTTAGATGTAGGTTCTTACCCAGGAAATATGATTAAACTTAGCAACAATTTATTTAAAGATAAATTATTAGAGTATGCCTGTATAGGCTTAAGCTATGATGATAAATTTATAGAAGGCGTTAAAGACTTTAACGTTAAATGTATTAACAGCGAGATAGACCCATCTTTTCCATCTGCTAAAGAAGTTAGAGATTGGGGTATAAAAAATTATGATCTTGCTTATCTTCTTGATACTATTGAACATTTAGTTGAACCAAGCTTTTGCCTTGACCAAATAAATAAATCTTTAAAAAAAAATGGGTACCTGATAATTACAACTGATAACATTACAAATTTTCTTTACATACAAGATATGCTTAGAAAAGGCAGAAGTCCGAATGTGCCATTTCTACTCTCATCAAAAGTTTACCAAGGTGATTGGAGACCTCACAACAGAGAATATAGTAAAGAAGAATTAGCTTATCTATTGGAATACAGTGGTTTTAAAATTATTAAACATGAATACTTTGATAGGCAGCAGTCTGAATATAAATTTAATTCATCAAAAACTAAAATAGTTAGCCACAATATAAAATGGGGTCTTAAACATGGGTTATTTTTAGCAGCAAAATATTTAGCTTATTGTATTCCTCATTTAAGAAATCATCACGTTTTATTAGCACAAAAAACTCACAATATTGAAGAAATTGGCAATGTCAGAAAAAAAACCGAGTCAGTATCTGAATGGTTAGAGCTTAGAAAATCAAAAGGTATCAAGTAATATCAAATTGGACTCTAGATTACATATAGCTTAAGAAGTAATTTAAAAAAGATTTATAGTTTATTAGATGAATAATTTTTTTCCGAATAAAACAGCTCAGTACGCTTTATTATCCGCTTGCTTTGTAGTTTGCGTAACTATGGGTGTTAGACAAACTTTTGGATTATACTCAAGTGAATTTGAAGTTTCAGGAGGCACAACAAATACAGAATTTGGTTTGGCGATAGCAGTTCACGCAATATTTTGGGGAATTTTTACTCCAATATTTGGTAGAATTTCTGACAGATTAGGTGGCTACGTCGTTATAGTCCCTGCTTTGATTTTTTATTCTATATCTATGTTATTGATGGGAAATAATTATATCTCTGGTATGTGGTTGCAAATTAACCTTGGATTATTTGTTGGCTTAGGTCTAGCTGGAGCCGCAGGAACAATACTCACCCCAATGATATCGAAACATTTTCCAAATGAAAATAGAAGTAAAGCTGCAGGAATTGTAACTGCATGCGGCGGTTTAGGTATGTTTATTTTCCCAATATTGGCTAATATTTTTAAAAATGTTTCTACCTGGCAAATTTCTTTCATTTTATTTTCAGTAATTTTATTTTTAATGTGTATTCCAGGATTTTTTGTAAGACTTCCTAAAAATAAACTTGAAAATGTTCAAACTAATTTAGACAATCGTAGTTTAAAAGATGTTTTAAAAGAGTCTTTAGCACATAAAGGATTTAGATTATTAATTTTAGGTTTTTTTGTTTGTGGCTTTCAAATAACTTTAATTGCTACTCATGTCCCAAGATATGTTCAGGACAAAGGCCTGTCTGATTGGTCTGGAATGGCAATATTGGCACTAATTGGTTTTTTTAACATAATTGGTACACTTGTTATGGGTTATTTAAGTGATAAGTACAGTAAAAAAATTCTTTTAAGCGCTTTATATTTTTTAAGAGGAATTACTTTAATATTATTTATTTTCTTACCTGCTTCTGATATTTCAGCGATTTTATTTGGAACTTCTTTTGGATTATTATGGCTTGCAACAGTGCCTGCAACGAACGGTATAGTCGCGCAAATATTTGGTACAAAAAATTTGTCTCTTTTATTTGGAATAGTTTTCTTAAATCATCAATTCGGATCCTTTTTAGGTGCATATTTAGGTGGTTATTTTTACGATAAATTTGGAAGTTTTGATTACGCATGGTACATAGCAATAGTTTTATCTTTTATTGCTTCAGCATTGCATTTGCCTATAGACGAAAGGCCAATTAACTCTGTAAAAGTCAGTGTTTAAAAAAAAGTTGATTTTTTCTTTCAAATAAAAAATAAATATGAAGATTATTAAAATATTAGCAATCATATTTTTTAATTTAATCGATAAATTTATTCATCAAAAAAGAATATTAAATTACCTTAAAAATTGTGATTTTAAGATCAATACTTTAATTGATGTTGGAGCGCATAAAGGGCTGTACTCTGATTTATTGATGAAACATTTTAGTATAAAAAAAACTTTGATGTTTGAACCACAAAAAGAAATATACAAATATTTAAAAAAAAAATATAAAAAAAACAAAAAAGTTTTTATTTTTAATCAGGCAGTCTCTAATAAAAACACTATTCAAAAATTTTATAAAAATAAACATGATTTGACTTCTGGATTAACTAAAATTAATAAAAATAATTTTTACTTAAAAATAAAAGCAAGATTATTTGGTGGAAATATTCAAGAAATGGTTACAAATACCTTTAACGTAAAATCCGTAAGATTATTTGACTCTTTAAAAAAAGAAAAAATCAAATCTGTTGATTTGATTAAAATTGATACTGAAGGACATGAATTAAATGTATTGAAAGGACTTAATAGCAAAATTGCTTTAATTAAAGTTATTTTGATAGAGTTTCATAATAATGATATATATCTAAATTATAGCAGTGATGATGTTCACAAATTTTTGATAAAAAACAATTTTGAACTAAAAAAAACAATCAAATTTCCATTCACAAAATGGGAAGATAGAATTTACATCAAACGATCATTGCCAAATTAGACTCTGTGGATAACACCTAAAGGTTGTATTTTGAGTCTCAAAGTGAATCAAAAGTGAATCAAAACGTGAACATTTATTTATCTTTAGCTGCTTCATGTGGATAATTCTTTTTTGATATTTTAATATTTCCTTTTTTTCAATATTCTAAATAAAAAAAGGAGCAAATATGTTTTCAAAAAAATTAGGGGAAAAATTAGATAAATTTCATTTACTTAAACATCCATTTTACCAGATTTATTGGAACGAAGGTAAATTAACTAGAGAGATTATAAAAGATTACGCAGAACAATATTATCAACACGTAAAGGCTTTTCCAAGATACATAAGTGCAACCCACTCTATTTGTGATGATTTAGAAAAAAGAAGAATTCTTTTGGAAAACTTACAAGATGAGGAAACAAAAGATGGGGATCACCCAAAACTTTGGAAAAATTTTGCAATGTCTGTAGGTGCAAGTGAAAATGAAATTGAAAAAGTTAAACCATATAACTTCACGAAAGAAATGATCGACAATTTTTTTGTGCAAGCTAGGAAATCCTATGCAGAGGGACTTGCCTCTTTATACACCTACGAAAGACAAATTCCTGAAATAGCAGAGACAAAAATTCAGGGATTAAAAAAATATTATGGTGTTAATTCAAAGGAGGGTCTAGAATTTTTTGAAACTCATAAGTCGGCAGATGTTATCCATAGAGCGGAGTGCGAAAAGTTATTAGATAATCTTTCAAAAGAGGAACAAAAAAAAGCAGAAAAAGCATCTATTAAGACTGCTCAATTTCTTTGGAATTTTCTAAGCGGAATGATTTCAAAGCATAATTTAAAATTAGCTGCTTAAGGATTATCTTTCCTTTCTCATAAGCTAAGATATTGTATACCTCTATGAGGTTGCTAAAAATATTTTTTTTATATTTTGTTTTAATAATTTACTCATTAGAAATTTTACTTTTTCTCTCTATTCCAAATGAACAGAAAAGTATGATTAAAATTCAAGAGGAAAGAATTAAAATCGCAAAACAAAATAATCTTAAAATAGACCTAAGATCACCTGATCAATTTTACCTAGCTCAAAAAAAAAAAAATAAAAATTTAGATCCCAAATTTTTATATGCTAAACCATTTAGCACATTTGAAGTATTTAAAGATGCCAAAAAAAATAATACTTTAATCCCATTCAGAGGCCCAATTAATAAACAATCAATTTCTTGTGCAGAAGATTTAACATATAATTTGTATAACAATGATAAATATGGTTTTAAAAATTCTAATAAAATATATGAAAAAAAAATAAACTCGATTTTATTAGGAGACTCGTACGCTGAAGGCCTTTGTGTTTTCAACGATGAGGACATAGCTGGAAATTTAAATAGAGAAAATATTGCTACAGTAAATTTTGGGGTAACTGGCACCGGACCGTTAATATCATTAGCAATACTTAAAGAATTTGGGGAACATCTTAATCCGAAAAATACATTTTATTTATATTTCGAGGGTAATGATCTAGATGACTTAAATTTTGAAAAAAAAGAGAAAAATTTAGTTAAATATTTGAAACCTAATTTTAAAGAAAATTATATTAACCGATATGATGAAATTGAGTTATTTTTAGAAATAGCAAAAAAAGAAAGTGAAAATAAAATTAAAAATATTAACAATTTAGATGCGAGTCAAATAAATCAGAAAAGTTTTATAGAAAATTTTAAATCTCATTTTAAAGATATTATTGAAATTAATAATCTAAAAAATATAATTAGATTTTCAATACTTAGACAACAAAAACAAACTTATGACCTAAATTTGTTTTACTCTATAATTGAAAAAATGAACTATGAAACAAAAAAATGGAATGGCAATTATTTTTTTGTTTATGTGCCCACGTGGTCCCGATATTTTACTAAATACACAAGTGAAGATGCCACTATTAAATTAAAAGAGGAAATAATAAAAAAATTAGTCGATAAAAAAATAAAAATAATTGACCTGACTGAATATTTCGATAATTCTGAAGATATTAAAAAGTATTTTCCTCTAGGTTACATAGGGCACTATAACGCCAAAGGCTATTCAAAAATAGCAGAAATTATTAAAGAAAACATAAACTAGTTTTATCACTATATACTCAAATTTAATTCGATAATTAAATTAAGAATTTTTAATTTTGTAAAAGTCTAAGTTGACAATTTAACTTAAGAAGAATACCAATAAATCAATGGAACTCTATCTTCCAATTGTGCAAGTACATATAGATGTAATTTTCATATTATTCATCAGTTTTGCCGTAGGAGTCTTATCTGGATTGTTTGGAGTTGGTGGAGGTTTTTTAATGACACCTTTTTTAATTTTTTTAGGTATACCACCGGTCTACGCTGTCCCTAATGAAATAAATAATATTTTAGCTACCTCAGTCTCTGGATCCATGACTCACTGGTTTAAAAATACTCTAGATTATAAAATGGGTCTAATGATAATTGCTGGAGGTATCCCAGGAACGATAATTGGAATAATTACTTTCACTTTTTTTAAAGAAACAGGTAAACTTAGTTTAATTATTTCTCTTTCCTATATGTACCTTCTTGCAATAATTGGAACATTAATGCTTATAGAGGGAGTAAATGAAATTGATAGAGCTAGAAAAAAAATTATATTAAAAAAAAAACTACATACTCATTATTGGATACATGGTCTTCCATTTAAATTAAGATTTCAAAAATCTAGATTATATGAAAGTATTTTTACACCTGTAATTCTTGGTATAATAGTCGGATTTGTTGCGGCGCTAATTGGTGTAGGCGGAGCATTTTTAATGGTCCCGGCAATGATTTATTTAATTGGAATGCCGATTAAATTAATTCCAGGCACTTCTTTGTTTGTAACAGTCTTTATAAGTGCATTAGTAACTATCTTACATGCTTTTAATTACGGATCAATTGACTTGGTACTTGTTATAATATTGATTGTAGGATCTATTGCGGGAGTTCAAGTTGGTCAAAAAGTTGGGCAGTATTTAGAGAGTCACCATCTTAAAACCTTGTTTGCAATGTTATTATGTACAGTAGCAGTAGCTATAGCTTACGATACTTTTTTTTATAATGGTGATAAAGAGGTAAAGGAAACAATTATTACAAATATTGAAACACTAAATCTTTTTTCTAAATTTATATTTAAACTTTCTTATAATAACCCTCTTCTATACGGTTCTTTTGCTATTTTATTAGCGATATTTCTTGGTATTATTGGAGCAGGTTTAAGAAGACTATTTAGTAAATATAAATATTTGTTTTTGATTAAAAAAAATTAAATTAATGATCTTATTAATCCAAAAATAGAGACAATTATTAAAAAGTACAATACATATTTTCTATAATTTTCTTTTGAACTACCTTTAAAGAGCTTTGTTCCGAATGACACACCGATAGGCACAATCAACATTAAGGGAACCGTTCTGAATACTGCAGCTGGATCTAGTATATTATTCAAATAAGATAAGAATAATGCATAAACATCGGTGAAAAAAAACAATGCTGCAAGCGATGCTCTTATAACGGCTGGTTCAGCGGCAATTATTAAAAAATAAAGTGCAATTGGTAAACCAGCTAAAGTTCCAATACCATTAACTGTCCCAGCAATTATTCCTACAAAAAATTTAGAAACATTATGATTTAAATTTTTGTTTTTATATCCTTTTAACAACATTGCAGCAAAAAAAAGTACGGTTATTGATATCATTAAGTGTGTTATCTGTGGCTCAAGCACTTTTAAAAGATGAACTCCCAGAGGAGTTCCAACTAAAACACCCATTAGTAAAAAAGTTACAAATTTCCAGTTAATTTTTTTCCAAATACTAGGAACCATCGAAAAACTTGCAATTATCTCAAGCAATAAAATTATAGGAACAATTTCCTTTGGAGGTAAAATAAAAGATAGTAATGAAACACTTGAAGCAGAAAAACCAAAACCGCTGAATCCCCTTACAAATGAAGCTAAAAAAATTACTCCACAAAAAAAAATAAAATGCGGTAAACTTAAATTTATAGTTTCTAAATATTCCATATATTATCAGATTATCCTATCTGATTATACTTTACATAAAAGTGATTAAAATGATAAGAACAACACAAATATAATACATTATAAAAATTATGCACAATAAATCATCAAATAGAAGTTTTGGCTTACTCTTTTTTATTGTCTTTATCGTTTTAGGGTTATGGCCTATAAAAAATAATTTACCTCCAAATTATTATTTAGTAATTATTTCATTTATTTTCCTAATTCTAGGTATTTTAAATTCGAAAATACTAACCCCTTTGAATAATGTTTGGATAAAATTTGGAGAATTTCTAGGAAGTATAATAGCTCCAATAATAATGGCATTGGTATATTTCATTTTTTTAACCCCTATAAGTTTATTAGTAAGAATTTTTGGAAAGGACTTATTAGATATAAAATTTTCAAAAAATCAAAAATCTTACTGGAACACTAGAAAAAAAAAAAATTGGAAGTATGGATAAACAATTTTAAATGATTGAATTTTTAAAAGAATTTTGGGAATTTTTATTAAACAGAAAAAAATATTGGTTATTGCCAATTTTAATTGTATTAGCTTTATTTGGTATTTTGATAGTATTAAGCCAAGGCTCTGCAGTTGCACCATTTATTTATACAATTTTTTAAGTGACTTCAATTTTAGGTATATCAGCTTTTTATCATGACAGCGCAGCTTCACTAATTACAAATGGAGAAATAATTGCAGCTGCTCAGGAAGAGAGATTTTCAAGAGTTAAACATGATGCTAGGTATCCTTATAAAGCTGTAGAATATGTTTTGGCAGAGGGAAAAAAGAAATTAAGTGAAATTGATCACGTAGTTTTTTTTGAAAAACCCTTTTTAAAATTTGAGAGACTTTTAGAAACCTATATGGCTTTTGCTCCATTAGGCTTTAAATCTTTTAGTTTATCAATGCCATTATGGTTAAGAGAAAAATTATTTCAAAAAAAATTTATTTTTGAAAAGTTAAAACTTCACGATAAAAAATTTATAGATATTAATAAAATTAAATTTTCTGAACACCATTACAGTCATGCAGCTAGTGCTTTTTATCCATCACCTTTTCAAGAAGCTATCGTGCTTACATTAGATGGTGTTGGAGAATGGGCAACTACTACAGTAGCAATTGGAAGAAACAACAAACTAGAGATACTTAAAGAAATATATTTTCCTCATTCTCTCGGCCTTCTTTATTCTGCATTCACATATTACACAGGGTTTAAAGTAAATAGCGGAGAGTATAAAGTAATGGGATTAGAACCTTATGGAAAACCAAAATACAAAAATCTTATTATTGATAATTTAATGGATCTAAAAGAAGACGGATCTTTCAAACTAAACATGGATTATTTTAATTATGCTACTGGTTTAACTATGACAAATAAAAAATTCTCAAATCTTTTTGGTCATCCAGTTAGGGATCCCCAAAAAGATTTATTAAATGACTTTCATATGGACATAGCGTCGTCAATACAAGCAGTCACTGAGGAGATAATTTTAAGACTTACTAAAAATCTTGCAAAAGAACATAAAATAAAAAACTTATGTTTAGCCGGAGGAGTAGCTTTAAATTGTGTGGCGAACGGAAAAATACTAAAACAAAATTTGTTTGAGAATATTTGGATACAACCAGCTTCAGGTGATGCTGGAGGATCATTAGGCGCCGCTTTAGCTTATTGGTACCGTGAACTTGATAAACCAAGAGAAAAATTCAAAGATCGTATGAAAGGATCCTATTTAGGTCCAAAATTTGAATTGGGAGAAATTGAAAAAAAATTAAAAAGCCTTAGTGCAATCTATGAAAAAAAGGAGACAAATGAAGTTTCCTCAATTATAGCCAAAGAATTATCGAAAAATAAAACAGTCGGTTGGTTTCAAGGTAGGATGGAATTTGGACCAAGAGCCTTAGGCTGCAGATCTATCCTTGCAGATCCAAGGTCAGAAAAAATGCAAAAAGAATTGAATATAAAGATAAAATTCAGAGAAAGCTTCAGGCCCTTTGCGCCATCAATTTTAAGAGAAGACTTAAATGAATGGTTTGAGTTAAATTATGATAGTCCATACATGCTTTTAGTTTCAGAAGTCAAAAAAAATAAACAAATTTTAATGTCAGAAAAAGATAAAAAATTATTTGGGATAGATAAACTTAACGTCAAAAGATCGATAATTCCGGCGATAACTCATATAGATTATTCTGCAAGAGTGCAGACAGTTCACAAAGAAACAAATCCAAAATTTTTTGAGCTAATAAAAGAATTTAAAAAAATTACAAATTGTCCAGTGCTAGTGAATACTTCTTTCAATGTTAGAGGTGAACCAATAGTTTGCTCAATCGAGGATGCTTTTAATTGTTTTATGGGAACAAATTTAGATATTCTCGTAATTGAAAACTTTATCTTATTTAAGAATGAACAAGATAAATCCCTGTTAAAAGATTATAAAAATAAATTTGAACTAGATTAAATTTAAAAATTATTTTAGGTTCAAGATTGTTACAGGATCAAGCTTTATTTCGAACCAGTTTAATCTAATATCTAGATGTGGACCGGTGGCTCTACCACTTTGACCTAAGGTTCCTACAATTTGACCTTGTTTTACTTTTTGACCTACTTTCACTTTAATATCCTTTAGATGCATGAAGAGTGTACTTATTCCATGCCCATGATCAAAAATTAATGTTCCTCCCGTAAAATACATATCATTTTCAGCTAATGTTACTTTACCATCCATCATAGCTTTAACTGGAGTTCCTTCGGGTGCGTGAAAATCAATTCCATAATGTGGTCTTCTTGGTTTTCCGTTTAAAATTCTCTGGCTTCCATAAACCCCGGTTATAATATATTTATCTATTGGATAAATAAACTTCTCTTTAAAGAAGTCGAATTTTGAGTCGATCGCTCGCGCTTTACCAATTAGCTTATTATCTTTTTTAATTCTTTCATAAACTTCAGGCGGCGGTGTCACTTGTTTTGGAGGTAAACCATCTATTCTCTGAATTTTATAATCTCTTTTAAAAACTTTTTTAGTAATTATTTTTGATTTTCCATCTTTTTTAATCTTAATTATAACATCTGTTTTTCTGTCTCTATCTAAACCAAAAGCAAAAAAACCGTCATTGGAAACTCTAATATCTTTATTATCAATTGTGACTTTAGAATTAGGTTCAGTTTTTCCTAAGATAAATGACCCTTGAATA
>MDTA01086251.1_pt1 | contig 12405 bp, 12 predicted proteins | sample 811151 | NCBI WGS metagenome assembly MDTA01 (sample SAMN05326648, study PRJNA326480) | marine metagenome | isolation source: seawater | place: Indian Ocean: South | collected 2010
ACACCATAATATCAAAGATTGTGCCAGACAGTTGCATGAACTAGGATATAATGAAATTTATTCGTCATTAGAACTACTTAAAAATTATAATGTAACAAAATATAAACACCGTGTTACCCAACCTTATATGGCATCAAAAATTTTGACATCTAAAGCAACTCACGATTTATACTTCGATGGGTCAAAAACATTTTTGAGAAGTATTGATGTTATGATTACTACAAAATGTTCAATGAATTGCAAAAATTGCTGTAATCTTATGCAGTATTATGTTGATGCAAAAAATACTGATGAAAAAATTATTGAGGCTGTGGAATTATTAACTGAGAATGTAGATTACATAGGTGAATTTAGAATTATAGGCGGTGAACCGCTTATGAATAAAAACTGGGCAGAAATTATTAACGGTATTACAAAAAAAGATTCTAATAGAAAAATACTTGTTTATACGAACGCTACAATAAGCCCAAAAGATGAGCAGTTAGAATCATTTAAAAACAAAAACGTAAATTTTTATATTACTGACTATGGAAAATTATCTAAGAATGCAGATAAAATGGAAGAAAAGTTAAAACATCATAATATTGGTTACATGAGAAAACCGGCTGATAACTGGGTTGATTGTAGTAACGTTAGACAACACAATCGATCTGTCTCAAGATTAAAACAAGTTTTTAAAGAGTGTTGTGCAAAAAAGTTTTACACTTTATTAAATGGTAAACTCTACACATGTCCTTTTATTGCAAATGCAGCAAATTTAAAAGCGATTCCCGATAATAAAGCAGATTATGTAGATCTATTTTCAGAAAAACAAAATTTAAAAAATAAAATTAAAAGACTCATTAATATGGAAAATTTCTTTCCTGCTTGTGATTTCTGCGACGGAAGACCAAACGACCCTACAACTGCACTAGAATATGCGGGCGAGGGACTAATTAAAGCAGCAGAACAAACTTCAGAGAGATTACCTTACAGGGAATACGAATAATTTTCATAATTATTTAAAAGTAAATTAAATAAATCAAAAACCTCATAGCTTCTAATGAAAGACCAAATTTGTATAAGTGTAATAATACCTGTTTACAATTCAGAAAACCATATAATCAATTGTCTAAATTCTCTACTAGCACAAGATTTTAAAAAAAAATTTGAAATTATTATGATAGATGATGCTTCTAAAGATAGCAGTAGAGAAAAGATTAAAATACAAAATATTCCTTTTCTTAATTTATATTCTCTTCCTTCAAATTCTGGACAATCGGTAGCTCGTAATTTAGGAATTAAAAATGCTAAAGGAAAGTATATTTTTTTCATGGATGCAGACGACTTAATATCTAGCGATACTTTTTCAACACTGTATGAAGTTGCAGAAAAAAATGATTGTGATCTTGTTTTTAGTGATTTTAAAAGAATTGAAAATTCTAAAAATCAAAGAAATAATATTTTTAATTATACAAGTGAAAAATATTTTGACAATAAAGCTATTTTAGAGGCAATGAAAAAAGAACTTTATGATCATAACCCTTTGTTTGGACATTTAGGTCTCTTTGGGTGTAACGGAAGATTAATTAAAAGTTCTGTTTTGCAAACTAATAAAATATTATTTAGAGAGGAGTTACGCTATTTAGAAGATAAGACTTTTGGCTGGGATATTTTGGGTTTTGTAAATAAAGCACAATACGTTAGAAAGCAATTATACTCTTATCACGTATATCCTAATGTAAGCACAGCAGTTATTGACGGAGTAAATCGCGGTTTTCCTTTAAATAATTTTGAATTGGTAAAAGATCATATAGAAAAAAGTTTAAGACAACGTGGACTAAATGAAAATGAAATTAAAAAATGTGGTGATCAAAGTTTAATATTTTTTATAATTACGCTTCTCGTTTCTTATAGCAGATGCATGGTATTAGGAAAAGTTGAAAAGACAAAAGGAAAATTTTGTCGTAGAAAAATTATAAAAGAAATAATTAATAACAATTCAATTACAAAAGCTGCAGGTAGTTATTCTATTTCAAAACAAGAGAGTTTTTGGATACCGAAAGCAATTTTTTTACGATCACAATTTTTCTTAGAATTTGCTTGCGATAGAAGGGCAAATGAAACAATTAAAATGAGAAGAAAAGGTAAATCATAAGCTTGAATAGTTATTGTTCTTGTATAAACATATATTCTGAATGTTAAATAAAAATAAATCTTCTTTATTAAAATATAATTACCAATTAAAGAATCTTATAAATAATAAATTAATTGAAAATAAAAACTTAAATATAAAAAAAAAGATTCAATTTTTAAAAAATAACTTTTTAGATTCAGGGCAAAAATATATAATATTAAAAAATTTTAGTAGTGATAAAAATAAAATAATCAAATTTTCTAGTTTTTTTGGAAAAATTTTAGCGCAAAATATAACTGGAAAAAAATATTTGATAGTTAAGCCTAGTATTAAAAAACTCAAATATAAAAGTGTTAAAAAAATAAGAGAAAAATTGAGATATCATCAAACAAATTTAGGTGGCTCAATTCATTCAGATGGGCCCCAACTATCAGTTCCACCTAAGTATGTAATTATGGGATGCCTCCATCAAGCTCAAAAAGGAGGATCTTCGATACTAGTTGCGATGGATAAAATTTATGATTTTTTAAAAAGAAAAAATCCTAAAATTTTAAATATCTTACAAAAAGAATTTTTTTTTGAAAGAAGAGGATTTGGAAATAAAATTTTTTCTAAGCCGATATTCAAAAAAAAAAAGAACAAAATTACTTTCAGATATTTGAGAGAGTATATTGAAGCTGGACATAAAATAAAAAATAAAATTTTAGATAAAAAGAGAATTAATGCTTTAAATACTTTAGACAGTTTAATGATGCAAAAAAAGTTTCAAGAGAGATACAGAATGTCAAAAGGCGATTTAATTATTCTAAATAATGATATAATGGCACATGGAAGATCAGGATTTACATTAGGGAAAAACATAAAAAAAAGAAGTCTTATTAGGCTATGGACTAGATGAAGAATTTAAAAAACTGTAGTATCTTAGTTTTAGCTGCAGGCAAGGGTAGAAGGTTAAAAAATCTTGGTAAAAAAAAACCAAAAAGTCTAATTAAGATAAATAATAAAACTTTGCTTGAGATTTTAATTGATAACTTGAAAAAATATGGAGCTAAAGAAATAAATATTGTTTTGGGGTATAAAAAAAAATTAATCTTAGAAAAAATAAAAAAAATTAAAGATATAAAATTCAAACCAATTTATATTAAAAATTACTCAAACTACGGTCATGGAATGAGTTGGTTTTCATTTAAAAAGTATTGGAAAAAAAATAAAAAACATTTATTTATTTTTCATGCAGATATTCTTTTTCATCATAATTATTTAAAAAATTTAATCACCTCAAAAAAAAATGATTTAATTGGTGTAACAAATCATAAAAAAACAAATTATAAATACGAAAGCATGGCCATTAAAAGTAATAATAATGGATTAATAAATAAAATTGATTATTTTAAAAACATATCTAATCCTCAAGGTGAAGCGCTAGGGATAAATAAGTTCTCAATAAAAACAACTAATAAAATATTTAACTTTATGTCAAAATTTTTAAGAGGAAAAAATAAACTTTTATCATGGGAGTTTGTTATTGATAGATTTGTTACTGATACTAAAACAAAATTATATATACTTTCAAACCAAAGATATCCATGGGTAAATATAAATACAGTTAAAGATTTAAAAAAAGCAAAAAAGTTATATAAGAAACTTTAAAAAAGATTTTAAAAATGAAAAAGAATAACAAAATTGTTTATGTAGCTTTTGCTGACGATATATTACACAAGGGACACTTTAATATTTTAAAAAAAGCGTCGTCATTAGGAAAAGTCACAGTTGGGTTGCTCACCGATAAAGCAATAGCGACCTATCGAACCTTACCCTATAAAGATTATAAACAAAGAGAGCAAGCAATTAAGAACATAAAATATGTAAATAATGTTATTGAGCAAGATACGCTAGATTACTCCAAAAATTTAAAATCTATTAAACCACATTTTGTTGTTCACGGTGATGATTGGAAAAAAGGAATTCAGAGGAATACAAGAAAAAATGTTATTAGAATATTAAAATCATGGGGTGGTAAATTAATAGAAATACCCTACGAAAAAAATATCTCTCATTTAAAAGTTAAAGAAAAAATTATTGAAACAGGCACAACACCTGATATTAGAAAATCTAAATTAAAAAGATTAATTAAAGCAAAAAAAATTGTAAGAGTTTTAGAGTCCCATAGTGCATTAAGTGGTTTAATTATAGAAAATTTAAAAATAATAAATAAATCCAAAACTTTTTTAGAATTTGATTGTATGTGGTCATCAAGCTTAACAGACTCTACCCTAAGAGGAAAACCAGACAATCAATCAGTAGATATCTCATCTAGGATAGATGGTTTAACTGATATTTTAGAAGTTACTACTAAGCCTGTAATATTTGATTCAGATAATGGAGGAAGAATCGAGCATATTAAATATACTGTAAAATCTTTAGAAAGATCAGGAGTATCAGCTATTGCTATAGAGGATAAAAAAGGTCTAAAAAAAAATTCATTATTTAAAAATCAAAAAGGGGTAAGTCAAGATAGTATAAAAGATTTTTGCAACAAAATAAAAGCTGCAAAGAATTCAAGAATATCTGATGACTTCATGATTATTGCAAGAATTGAAAGTTTAATTTTAGGCAAGTCAGTAGCAGATGCATTATCAAGAGCAAATGCTTATTCTAAAGCAGGAGCTGATGCTATTTTAATTCATAGTAAAAAAAAATCTCCCGCAGAAATATTCCAATTCACGAGACAGTGGGTTAAAAGTAAGAATTTTAAACCAATCGTAGCAGTACCATCTACTTATTCTAAAACTACTGAAAAAGAACTCATCAAAAATGGTGTTAAAATTGTGATTTACGCAAATCATTTATTACGAGCTTCTTATCCATCAATGGTTGAGACTGCAAAAACTATTTTATTAAATCAAAGATCGTCGCCGATTGAAAAAAAAATAACACCAATAAAAGAAATTCTAACTTTAATTAATTAAAAAATGATATTGGTTAATAAATTAGTAAGAAAACTAAAAAAAAATAATATTGATTTTTTCACTGGAGTTCCTGATAGCGTATTAAAAAATATTTCTTTATACATTAAAAATTTTAGTAAAAAAAAACATATATTAGCAGCTAACGAAGGCGGTGCGATTGCAATAGCAATAGGCTATTATCTAGCTACCAGAAAAATAGCAACTGTTTACATGCAAAATTCTGGTTTAAGTAATGCAATAAATCCCTTGATATCTATTGCGCATAAGAAAGTTTATTCAATCCCAATGTTGCTTATGATTGGATGGCGAGGAGCACCAGGAGAAAAAGATGAGCCCCAACATGAGGTAAAGGGCGCCATCACTAAAAAAATCCTTTCCTTATTAGATATAAGAAGCATTGAATTAAATAAAGAAAAGGACTTAAAAAAACTTGAGACATTAGTAAAATATTCAAAGAAAGCTAAAAAGCCGGTAGCATGTTTAATAAAAAAAAATACGTTAAAAATTGAAAAGAAAATTAATTTTTCGTCATCTTTCCCTAAAGGTCTTAAAAGATTTGAAGTATTAAAAGAAATTTTAAGTCTTATCAAAAGTAAAACTAAAATTATTTCAACAACAGGCTATACCTCTAGAGAATTAAATCAAATCAGAACAAAGAAAAAATTTAATGGAAAAGATTTTTACATGGTTGGTGGCATGGGGCATTCGTCTATGGTGGCTTTAAGCACCTCAATTTTTTCAAAAAATGAAACAATTTGCATTGATGGGGATGGATCATTATTAATGCACCTAGGTTCAGTTTCTTTATGCAATTCTTATGGAGGAAAAAATTTTAAATATATATTAATGAATAATAACAGTCACGAGTCTGTTGGGGGCCAAACTACCAATATAAAAAACATTAATATTCAAAAATTAATGGAAGTTTTCAAATTTAAAAGAAGAATAAAAATAACAAATAAAAATCAAATAAAGAGAAAAATTAAGAATTTTTTAGACTCTAATGGACCTTCATTTCTAGAAGTAAGAATTAAGAACGAGTCAATCAATAATTTAATTAGACCTAAAAGTTTTTCATCTATCAAGAACAACTTTATAAAATAAAAAATGAAATTTAGTAATAAGAACGATTTGTACCGTTTTATTAAATTAAAAAAATTTAAAAAGATTTTCATAATTACTGGCCTCAATTCTTATAAAAAATCTGGAGCAGAAAAAATTTTAGATAAGATTTTAGATAAAAAAATATCATTTTTTTATTTTAAAAAAAAATTTTTATCCAGAGATCAAAGAATTAAAAAAAATTATATTTCAATTAAATAAATTTAAACCAGATTTAATATTAGCAGTTGGTGGAGGATCTGTTATTGATTATGCAAAAATGGCTAGTATACTCTTTAAAAAAGATCCCAGTAAAATTATTTTAAACTCATATTTTAAATATTTTAAAAAAAATTATAATTTGGCTGTTATTCCTACAACAGCTGGATCAGGAGCTGAAGTTACATCAAATGCAGTAATCTATATAAGAGAAAAAAAATATTCTATAGAAAGTGAGAAACTTAAACCAAATTATTATTTTCTTATTCCGGAATTAGTGATAACTGCAAATAAATCTATTAAGTCATCAGCTGGTTTTGATGCCATAGCTCAGAGCGTCGAGTCAATAATATCTAAAAAAGCTAATGCTCAAAGTCTTAAATTTGCTAAAAAATCTTTAAAGATTTCTTTTAGTAATTTTGAAAAATTTGTGAATAAACCTAATTTAGATAATACAAGAAAAATGTGTATGGCAGCAAATTTATCCGGAAAGGCAATAAGCATAACTAAAACAACTGCTCCTCATGCTCTCTCATACCCATTTACAGCTCATTTCGGTATAAGTCATGGGCATGCAGTTTCTTTAACATTAAATGAATTTTTAAAATTTAATTATAAATTCTTAAATAATTCAGATCAAAATTTTCATTTAAAAAAAAAATTTGAAGTCATTTTCAAATTGGCAAATGTTAATAACATTACTCAACTTGATAATTATTTAAATTTTCTGAAAAGAAAAACAAAATTAGAAAGTAGTTTTAAAAAATTAGGGATCAAATATAAGAAAGACATTAATAAAATAATTTCTGGTATCAATATGTCAAGATTAAGCAATAATCCTATAGATTTAGATAAGAAAATTATCAAATCAATTATCTTAGAAATATCAAAAAAATAAATTAAATCTATTTTTTAATGAAAAATAATTTACTTAAAAAAGAAACGAAGAATAAAGTAGATAAAAATTTTAATGAAATTATTAAAATATTAAATAAAAACAAGTTAAAATACTGGGTATGTCACGGCACATTGCTTGGGATAGTAAGAGATAAAAACTTAATTCCTTGGGATCACGATATAGATATAGCTTTATGGAAATCAAAAAAAACAATAAAAAAAATTAAGACAATAATGAGAAACAATAATTTTATTTTGAATAAGAAATATTTTAAAGACGATGGACTATATACTTTTATAAAAAAAGGAGGAAGGAGAGTAGATATAAATCTTTACGAAAAAAAACATCCAAAATATAAAAATTTAGCATTTGTTTACTGGTATTTACCAAGTAACAATTTCTTCAAGTTAATAAATGCACTATCAGAATCAAAATACTATTCAGGAAAATACTCAAATATTATAAACAAGTTAAGATTATTAGCGCCTTGTTTTATTATAATCAAAAATTTTTTTATTTATTTTAATCTTTTTTATAAGAAGACAGGCTACACCATGCCAATAAAATATCTCAGGTTTTTTAAAAAAATTAAGTTTAAAGGAATTTCAATAAATGTTCCAAAATACCCTGAAAGATCTTTAGAATTTACTTACGGAAATGAATGGAAAACCAAGATTAAAAATTTTAATTGGGTGCAAGATAGTCCATCAACAAAAGATTTTTAATAAATGAAAAAAAGTATTATTATAGTCGGAGGCACCGGTTTCTTAGGTCATAATTTAGCAAAAAAATGCTTAAAAATAGGTTGGAATGTTTTCAGTATTTCAAGAAATAAACCAAAAAAAATAAAGAAATTAAAGAAAGTCAATTATATTTTTTTCGATATTTCCAATAAAAAAGATTTAAAATTAAAATTAAAAAATCTTTTAAATGTAGATTATATTGTAAATTTTGGTGGAGAAGTAAATCATAAAAATTTTAAAAGAACATATTTAAGTCATTATATTGGGGCAAAAAATCTTTCAGATTTCTACCTCAAAACGAAAATTAAAAAATTTGTACAAATCGGTAGTTCGCTAGAATATGGTAACTCTCGCTCGCCTCAAAAGGAGTCTGTATTTTGCAAACCAAAATCAAATTATGCATTAGCAAAACATCAGGCAACAAAATATCTAATTAAGCTTTTTAAAAACAAAGGATTTCCAGCAATAATTTTAAGACCTTATCAGATTTATGGTCCATTCCAAGAACCAAATAGATTTATTTCTTACATAATTTTATCTTGTATAAAAAATAAATATTTTCCTTGCTCATCAGGAAAGCAGAAAAGAGATTTTTTATATATTGATGACTTTTTAGAATTAATTTTTAAAATTTTAAAATCAAATAAATCAAACGGAAATATTTTCAATGCAGGATATGGAAAAGCAACTCAATTAAACAATATAATAAAATACGTAAACAAAAAGATAAAATTAGGGAAACCACTCTATGGGAAAATTAAACTAAGAAATGAGGAGAACTTAGTAACTTTTCCATGTATGAAAAAGACTAGACAGGTTTTAAAATGGAAACCAAAAGTTAAGCTGTTTGATGGTATCATAAAAACTATAAATTTTATGGAAGGGAAAAAATGAAAGTAGTTATTCTTGCAGGTGGTAAGGGATCTAGGTTATCAGAACTTACGAAAAAAATTCCTAAACCAATGGTTAAAATTAACAATAAGCCAATAATAGTTCATATCATGGACCATTTTGTAAAATATGGTTTTAAAGATTTTATTGTCGCTGCTGGGTTTAAATCGAAAATAATAAAAAATTTTTTTGATAAAAAACACAAAGATAGAAAAATAGAAGTTATTGACACTGGTTTAAATACTTTAACAGGCGGTAGAATTAAAAGACTTCAAAAATATTTGAATAATAAAAATTTTTTTCTTACTTATGGAGATGGAGTAAGTAATGTAAATTTAAAAAAATTACTAAATTTCCATATTAAGAAAAAAGGTATTGCTACTTTAACTGCCGTACGTCCGCCGGCAAGGTTTGGAGCTATAAAAATTATAAATAACAAAGTTACTGTTTTTAGAGAAAAATCTAACTTGGATGTTGGTTGGATCAACGGGGGATTTTTTATACTTGAACCTGAAATATTTGAATTTTTAAAAACAGACAAAACTATATTAGAAGAATATCCATTAAAAGAATTAGGTAAAAGACGAAAATTATTTGCTTATAAACATAAAAGTTTTTGGCAATGTATGGATACGATTAGAGATAAAGAAATTTTAGAAAGAAGTCTTAAAATTTTACTTAAAAAAAAATGATATGTATATATTTGAAAAATTTAAAAATAAAAAAGTTTTAATTACTGGACACACTGGATTTAAAGGTGCCTGGTTATCCCTCTGGATGTATTTAATTGGAGCAAGAGTAGTTGGAGTTTCACTTCCAAATAAAAACAAAAATAATCACTTTAATAAATTAAATTTAAAGAAAAATTTTAAATCTTATTATTTTGATATTCAAAATATTAATGATTTAAAAAAAATATTTGTTAAACATAAGCCAGATTATGTTTTTCACTTGGCAGGGCAATCACTGGTCAAAAAGTCATATAAAAGCCCCAGAAATACTTTTTTAACCAATACAATAGGAACATTAAATATCTTAGAAAGTTTACTATTATTAAAAAAAGAATGTGTAGCTGTTATAATAACTAGTGACAAAGTTTATTATAATCGAGAAACATCCAGAGGATATCTGGAAACAGATGAGCTAGGAGGTAAAGATCCTTATAGTTCATCTAAAGCTTGTGCTGAAAAAATAATTTTTTCATATTTAAATTCATTTTTACGAAGAAAAAAAAATCTAAAAATTGCAATTGCTAGGGCAGGAAATGTAATAGGTGGAGGAGATTGGAATGAAAGTAGATTAATTCCTGACTGTATAAAAGCTTGGTCAAAAAAGGAAAAAGTATTAATTAGAAACCCTAGCTCCACACGTCCATGGCAAAATGTCCTAGATGTTTTAAAAGGGTACATGACTTTAGCAATTAAATTGAAAAAAAATTCAAAACTTAACGGTGAAGCATTTAATTTTGGCCCAAGAGGAAACGATAATTATTCTGTTTTACAAATTATCAAATATTTAAAGTCTATTTGGAAAATGGTAGACTGGAAAGTTCACAAGTCAAAAAAATCTTTCTACGAAAGTAAGCTTTTAAAACTTAATAGTAATAAAGCAGCAAAACTGCTAAATTGGAAATGTAGCTTAACAACAAAAGAGTCTCTTCATTTAACAATAGATTGGTATAAAAGAAATCTAAAATCAAAGAAAAATACTTTTTTTCTTTCAAAGTCAATTTTAGATAAATATTTAAATATTATAAAAAAAAATTAACTTAAAAATTTGCAAATAAATTCTATTCTGTTAATTCTTATTGATAAGTATGTCGTATAAAATATTAGACTGTACATTAAGAGATGGCGGTTATTACACAAATTGGAATTTTCCGGACGAATTAGTTGAAAAATACTTTACCGTGCTGTCTAAGTTGCCAATAGATTGTGTGGAAGTTGGTTATATATCAAATAATCAGAAGGATGATTTTGGACTATTTTATCATTTAAGTCCAAACTTCCTAAATAAAATTAAAAAAAAGTTAAATAAAAATCAACAAATAGCTTGCATGGTTAATGCAAAAGAAATTAAGAATTCGAAAAATTTAATTGATTTATTAAAACCTTTTAATAACTTTTTAGATATTGTTAGATTTGCCGTAGATCCAAAAAATTTGGACAGAACATTAAAAATTATTTCTCAAGCCAAAAAAAAAATTAATAAAATTAAATTTAACTTAAACTTAATGTACATGAGTAATTGGTATAATGATTTAAATTACTCAAAAAATTTAATAATAAAAACAAAAAAAGTAGCTGATGAAATAGCTCTTGTAGATAGTTACGGGTCTCTCAAACCACTTGAAGTCCATAAATTTTTTAAAAATATAATCAAATACAATAAAGATATAAAAATTGGATGTCATTTTCATAATAATTCAGGACTTGCACTTGCTAATACTATATCTGCGATTGAGGCTGGATGTGTCACGGCAGATACAACGCTAAAAGGAATGGGAAGAGGAGCAGGAAATGCAGAAACAGAATTATTACTTTCAATATTGAAACCAAATAATATAAATATTTCCAGTTACGAATTTGACGAATTACTTGAAAAATTTCAAGTTTTAAAAAACAAATTGAAATGGGGAAGTTCATTTTCGTATTCTTTTTCTGCAGTGAAAGGATTTTCTCAAAGCGAAATGATGGATTTAATTCAAAAAAGAAGATTAGATACAAGTATAGCTATTGCTACTATTTCATCAAGCTTAAAGAAAAACAATAAAATTAAATTTAAAAATTTAAATAAATTAAGTTTTCTAAAAAAGAAAACTCCATTATTAATAGGTGGTGCTGAGACATTTTTGCAAGAGGGGACTTTATTTTTAAACAATTTGCATGAGGATATAACAATTATTTTAAGTGGTAGTAATGCTTTTAAAAATTTTCTTAATTTAAAATTGAATATCAAAAATAAAATAATTTTATTATTAAGTGGTAGCGAAATGAAAAAAATAAAAGAAATAAAGAAAAAAAATTTTTTGAGAAAAAATAATATAAGTTATCTAGTAATTGAAAAAGATTTCATGACAAAAGAAACTAGGAGTTTCGAGAAGAAAAAAATAATTATATCGGAGAGTACAGCATTAAATCCTCTTCTTTTAACTGGAAAGATATTAATTAGCTTAAAGGTAAAAGAATTAAATCTTGCTTATTTTGATGGAGATTATCAAACAGAAAAAGGAAGACTTGTCATGAATGAAACAGAGGAGAGTTTAAAGTTTTTAAAAAAAAAGATAGCTATTAAAACATTAACAAAATCTTTTTTAGACGTTCCCAAATTAAATCTTTGGAATAATTCTGGGATATTAAAAAATCTAAGGTAAAATCTGGGCGTGTAGTTCAGTGGTAGAACGCTACGTTGACATCGTAGAGGTCATAAGTTCAATTCTTATCACGCCCACCACAAAATAAAATTTAA
>MDTA01127000.1_pt1 | contig 12405 bp, 12 predicted proteins | sample 811151 | NCBI WGS metagenome assembly MDTA01 (sample SAMN05326648, study PRJNA326480) | marine metagenome | isolation source: seawater | place: Indian Ocean: South | collected 2010
AATTAGCAGAATTAAGGTATTCCCATATGGTAGATTTTGTTTTTTTTGTGGGCTGATATTTAAAATTATCAATAGTTACACTTGATAAATAAAAATTTAATAAATTATCATCTTTTACTTTTTGATTAGTCTTTTCAGTAACACCAAGTAAATAATTTATTTTATCATCAAAATAAGCATCGGACTTTCCTTGCTCTTTAAGTATATCGTAAAGTAATGCTGCCTGATTTTTTTTATCATTTAAAACTAAACAATAAATTTTAAATTTTTCTAAGTATGAGTCTTTAATCTCCTTGCTAATAAAATCTATTTTTTTGCAACTTTCAACAATATTAGCTTTTGCAATATTTGTATCAACAAGATACTGAACTAATTTTTTTTTGTTATGAAATTCATTATTGCTTTCTAGAAATTTTTCAATCAAATCACTTTTTTTATTTTTTATCATCCAATTTATTTTAAGATCTAATAATTTTTCCTCATTCATATTTTTTGGTAAATAAGAATAATAATAAAAAGTTTTGATAAAAACTTCTTCTGCAGTTTTTGAAAGATTAAGTTTATTAATCCTTTTCAATAGACCTTCTATATCTTGTCCTTCAGTTTTTTCCCACATTGATAATTCAAAATTGTTTTGATTTGGATCAAATATTCCATAAAGCTTTGTTTCTTTAAAGGTATCTGGAAGTTCTTCTTGTATTTGTGTTTTAGGCTTTGTGAGTTTTATATTTATTTTTTTATCCTCAATTTTTTTCTTTTCACTATTAATAGAAGTTTGATTATTTTTTTCTTTTTTTTTCCAAATATCGACTGCTTCTTCTTCAGAGAAGGAACTTTCGACGAATATCAGGCTAAAAATAAAAATTAAGCTGATTGTTTTACTTAAGCTTAATAATTTCATTTGTAATATCGTTTTTAAGTTCTTTACTTGGTGAAGGAAAATTTACTTTTTCCAATAAAAATATTATTAAAACTAAAGCTGTTATTAATAATAAAAATTTAATAACAATTTTAGTGATAGTTTGACCTAAGCTGCTTCTTCTTTTCAAATTAAGTTGCATAGTTTTAAAATATATTTAAACTCAAAAAATAAGACAAATTTGTGATAAATCAAATTTTAAATTGGAAAAATAATTGAATAAAAGCCTTGTTTTAACTGGAATGATGGGTGTGGGTAAAACCACAATTGGGATACTTTTAAGTAAAAGAATAAAATATAGATTTGTAGATATAGACAGCCTAATTGAGAAAAAAGAGAAAAAAACTGTAAAAGAAATATTCGAAAAAAGAGGTGAAAAATATTTTAGAAAAATCGAGGAAAGAGAATCTTTAAAATTTTTGAAAAAAGACAGGCTTATTTTAGCGCTAGGGGGTGGAGCTTTTATTAATACTAAAATAAGAAAAGAAGTTTTAAGCAATACAATTAGTTTTTGGCTCGATATCGATATTGATAATTTGCTTAAAAGAAAAATTATTGTAAAAAAAAGGCCATTATTAAGTAATAAGAATTTAGAAAAAACTTTAATAGAAATTTATAATAAGAGAAAAGTTGTTTATGAACTTGCTAATTTTAAAATCGATTGTAACAAATTAAATAAAGAACAAATAATAAGAAAAATACATAAAATTTATGAAAATTTATAAAATAAAAACAAAAAAAAATAACAAAAAATATGAAATTTACATAGGAAGTAATATATTGAATCTACTAAAAGATAAGATAAAAGTTTTATGTCCGAAAGCTAATAAAATTGCAATTATATTAGACACTAAAGTTCCAGTCAGATTTAAAAAGAAATTAAAAAATCTTTTAAAAAAATATGAAATTTTAATAATTAACTTAAATTGTAATGAAAAAAATAAAAGTCTTAAAAGTTGTGATCTTTTATTAAATAAATTGCTTAAGAATAACTTTACTAGAAGTGATATAGTCATAGGTGTTGGTGGAGGAATAGCTGGAGATGTGTCAGCTTTTGTTTCAAGTATATACAAGAGGGGATTACACTTCATAAACATTCCGACTACTTTATTGGCACAGGTTGACTCCTCTGTTGGGGGAAAAACTGGCGTTAATTCAAAATTTGGAAAAAACTTAATTGGATCTTTTTTTCAACCAGATTTAGTTTTAATTGATATTTCTTTCTTAAATAGTCTGCCTAAAAGAGAAATGGTTTGTGGTTATGCTGAAATTTTAAAACACTCTATTATCGGAAATGTAAAATTTTTTAAATGGCTAAGTAAAAATTCTCACAATGTTATATTAAGAAAAAATTTAAAGAATTTAGTTTATGCAATATATCAAAGCTGTAAAATTAAACTTAGTTTCGTAGAAAAGGATGTAAATGAAAAAAATTTAAGAATGACTTTAAATTTCGGTCATACTTTTGCTCATGCAATTGAAGCTTATGGGAATTATTCAAAAAAAATTAACCATGGTGAAGCAGTTTTAATTGGAATGAATTTAGCGTCTAAAATATCTTATTTAAATAATATTTGTTCTTACAGTACACTTTATAAAATTAAAGAAATTTATAAAAAAAATAACCTTCAAGGAAATTTAAAAATAAATCATAATATTAATATGACAAATAAATTAATTAATTTTATGAAAAATGATAAGAAAAATGACGATAAAAAAATAAATTTAATCTTATTAAAAAAAATAGGAAAAACCTCTAAGCCTGGACAATTTAAATATACACCTGAAAAATTAAAAAAAGATTTAAAAAAAATTATTTAATTTCAATTTCAAGAGCATGAATTTTGGTTTTTAAATCATCTTTTAAAATATTCATAATTAATCTTTGTGACTCAATTTGAGGTTTAGATTTGAGAATTTTTGATTTAATTTCTAATTTTAGATGATATTTGTCCCTATCAAAAAATTTATGTTTTTTGTGTTTTTGGGAATTATCAATTATTTTTATTTCTTCAATCTCAATTTCACCTTGAATTTTTTTTTCTATTTCTTTCAAATAATTTTCCATAATAATCAATTTTATTATATAAAAACAAAAATAATATGAAAATAATTTGTGATTGGGAAAACTGTAGTAAAGCTGGGAAATATAAAGCCCCTGTTGAGAAAGATAATAGCAGAAAGTTTAGACTTCTTTGTCTAGACCATATTAAGATTTTCAATAAAAAGTGGAATTATTTTGAAAATATGAATAACGAGGAAATTGAGTATTTTATTAAATCAGATACTACTTGGCATAAATCCACTAAGAGTTTTAGTTCATCAGATAATTTTTTTAATATTCTTTGGAGCAACGCCTTAGAAGATAAGTTGAATATATTCAAAACAAGTACTTTCAAAAATTATAAAAATTCTAAATTAAGTCAAAAAGATAAGGACGCTTTTGACGCAATGGAATTAAATTATTCAGCAAAATGGGAAGAAATTCAAAAAAAGTTTAAAACACTTGTAAAGAAATATCATCCTGATAAAAACCAAGGAAATAAAAAATATGAAGATAAACTAAAAAAGATTACTTTAGCTTATAGTCATTTGAAAACAACAAATAGAAAAAAATAATGAGTGTTAATCAATTTATAAATAAGCCAGATATTAAGATATCCGTTAACCAAACTTTTGGTATTGATAGCAATATGGAGATAAACGGATTTTCTAAAAAAAACGAGTATGTTCCAAAAATAGATCCTGACTATAAATTTGATAAGGATACAACTTTAGCAATTTTGGCAGGTTTTTCTTTTAATAAAAGAGTTTTAATACAAGGCTATCATGGAACTGGTAAATCAACGCATATAGAACAAGTAGCTGCTAGACTGAATTGGCCATGTGTAAGAGTAAATTTAGATAGCCATATTAGTAGAATAGACTTAATTGGAAAAGACGCGATAGTTTTACAAGACGGGAAACAAGTTACTGAGTTTAAGGAAGGAATATTGCCTTGGTCAATACAAAATCCCGTGGCTTTAGTTTTCGATGAATACGATGCAGGTAGACCCGATGTAATGTTTGTTATTCAAAGAGTGCTTGAAAGTGAAGGTAACTTTACTTTATTGGATAAAAATAAAATTTTAGAACAGCACGATTTTTTTAGAATGTTTGCAACAACAAATACAGTCGGTCTCGGCGACACAACAGGTTTATACCATGGTACACAACAAATAAATCAAGGTCAGATGGATAGATGGAATATAGTTACAACTTTAAATTATCTTCCTTTTGATAAAGAGCTAGAAATAATTTTGGCTAAAAATAAAAAATTCAATAACAAAGAAGGAAAAAATATTTTATCAAATATGATTAAGGTCGCGGATCTTACTCGAAAAGGATTTATAAATGGAGATATTTCAACTGTTATGAGTCCAAGAACTGTTCTTCATTGGGCAGAAAATACAAATATTTTTAAAGATCAAGGTTATGCATTTAGAGTAACTTTTTTGAACAAATGTGACGAAATAGAAAAAAAAATTATATCTGAATATTATCAAAGATGTTTTGGTGAAGATTTGCCTGAGTCTTCAATAAATATTAAAATTTAGTTGTGGGAAAAAAAGAAGATTATATAGAAGACTTTAAAACAGCTATAGCTTCAACTGTTAAATCGATATCAAATAAAGAAAATATAGAGGTAACATTTACAAACATAAGCTCTGATAAAGACAAAATAGTTATCAAACTACCTCAAATAGAAAATATTTCTAATAAAAATGATTACATGAAAACGAGAGCTTCGGCTGACTCAGAGGCATTAAAAATAAGATACAGCAATTTGTCAATTTACAAAAAACATGAGCCTTCAGGCGAAACATCAAAAAAATTGTACGAGATTGCAGAAAAAATTAGATATGAAAAACTTGGGGCTGAGCAATTTAAAGGGATAAAGAATAATCTTGATAATTTTTATTCATATAAATTAAATTTAAAAGAATTTAAAAATAAAAAAGAAAACGTTCTTGATTCATTTGAAAATTATTTAAGAATAAATATTAATGATAATAAAAATGATAAAAAAATAGATAAAAATTTAAAGACCAATTTAAGTAATTTTGAAAAAACTTTTAAAAAAAAACTAAATATTTTGAAAGATTCAATATCGGATCAAAACAGATTTAATGCTTTAATCTCGACGCTCCTTTCGGAATTAAATATTGAGGAAGATTTAAATCCAGATAAGAGACGGGAAGAAGAGAATAAAAAAGATAAAAAAGAAAATAACTCAAAAGATGATGAAAATAAGCAAGAGGGCAAAGATGATGGCCAAGAAATGTCAATCGAAACTAGCATGACAGATATCGAAGAAAAAGCAGATGATATTGACAATAAAGATGAGTATGAAGTTGAGGAGGTATCAAATGAGTCTCAAAAAAGAGCTGAAAAACAAAACATCTTTAAAGAAATAAAATACAAAAAATATACTGAAGAATTTGATGAAATTATTAAAGCTGAAGATTTGGAAGATGAAAACGAATTAAATAGGTTAAGACAGAATCTTGATCAGCAATTATCTCAGCTCAAAAATTTTATTTCTAAATTAGCTAATAAATTACAAAGAAAATTATTGGCAAAACAAAATAGGTCATGGAAATTTGATCTAGAAGAAGGTCTTTTAGATACTTCAAAACTATCAAGGATAATTATTGACCCGCTGAATTCTCTTTCATTTAAAAAAGAAAAGGATACCGAGTTTAAAGATACATTGGTTACTATCTTAATAGATAATTCAGGTTCAATGCGGGGAAAACCAATTTCTGTTGCTGCAATTTGTGCAGATATACTCTCTCGAACTTTAGAAAGATGTTTAGTAAAAGTCGAAATTTTAGGTTTCACTACTAAACACTGGAAAGGAGGATCTAGCAGAGAAAAATGGATGAAAAATGATAAGCCAACTTTTCCAGGAAGATTAAATGATTTGAGACACATAATTTATAAATCAGCGGATACTCCTTGGAGAATCTCAAAAAAAAATATAGGACTTATGCTAAAAGAAGGTTTGTTAAAAGAAAACATAGATGGTGAGGCACTAATGTGGGCTTTTAATAAAATGCAAAAAAGAAAAGAAGAAAGAAAAATTTTAATGGTTATTTCTGACGGTGCTCCTGTAGATGACTCGACTTTATCAAGTAACTCAAGCGATTATCTCGAAACAAATCTTAAAAATATAGTCAAATGGATTGAAAAAAAATCTAATATTGAACTACTTGCTATAGGTATAGGTCATGATGTAACGCGATATTATTCTAAAGCGGTAAAAATAACTGACGTACAAGATTTAGGAGACGTTATGATAAATCAATTAACAGATCTCTTTACAAAAGAAAAGAAAACCTTGCATTAAATTTTTAATTTACTGCTTTATTGTAATCTGAAACATCCAAAATACTATTTAATAGTAACCTAAATGGCACCAACATAATTAGAGCTATGGTAATTTTTACGAATAGGTCACCTATGGCTAAAGTCACCCAAGGTACGTCCGTTTTAAAGAATGAAATTGAAAAAAACAGAAAAGTATCTAATATTGAAGCTATTAGTGACGAGTACAGAGGTGCAACATACCATTTAGAATTTTTTCTAAGTTTATCAAATATTTGAACATCAATACTTTGGGCAATGAAAAAAGCTGTGCCAGAGCCTATGGCAATCCTTATCGAAATTATATCATTAAAATTTGTCGATATTAATAGAGTTAAAGTAACACCAATAAAAAATCCAAAATAAACAATTTTTCTAGCCATTATTTTTCCATACGCCCTATTGGCTAAATCGATTATTAAAAAAGAAATTGGATAGCTAAATGCTCCGTAAGTCAATAATTCTTCAAGACCAAATTTATTTACGGGGAATTGAACTAAAAAATTGGAAATTATCACTACAAAACCCATAAGGGTAGATAGTATGAAAAATAATTTTTTATTTCTTGCCATTAATTTAAGCTTTTAGAGAAATAGATAACTTAATTTTTTTTGCCTTTTTTGAAAGATTTTTATTTTTTGCTTTCGCAAGAAACTTATCTAAACCGCCTTTAAAGTCTACAGTTCTTAGTGCTGCATTAGTGACATTCAATTTTATATTTTTCTTAAGTAAATCACTTTTAAAACTTACTTTTTTTAAATTTGGCAGAAATCTTCTTTTAGTCTTATTATTAGCATGGCTAACATTATGACCTTTCATTGGAGACACACCAGTAAGTTCACATCTTTTTGACATAATTTTTCCTACAGTTATATATGTCTAGAGATCGGATGAATCAAGCATTAATTCCAATCGCCTCACTTATTTTTTTAAGATTTTCTTTTTTTAAAATTGAAATTAAGTCTTTTTTTATCTGCTTAACTACTCCAGGACCTTTATAAACCATACCTGTATACAGCTGAACTGCATCTGCTCCTGCTGTTATTTTTTCAAATGCAGAATTACCTGAGTCTACGCCACCAACACCAATTATTTGAATTTTCCCCTTTGTTTCTTTGTAAAATTTTTTAATTAAATTAGTGGATAGGTCTTTCAAAGGTTTTCCTGATAAACCTCCCTCTTCACTTTTTTTAACATCATATAAACTTTCACGGTTACTATCAGTTGTATTAGAAATTATTATGCCTTCAACCTTGTGTTTAATTATCAATTCCATAATTTTACTTATTTCATTATCATTAATATCCGGGGAAAGTTTAATAACTATTGGTTTGAAAATATTTTTATTTTTTTTAACTTTATTTATACCGATTAAAAGTTTTTCTAACTCTTTTTGATCATGAAAATTTCTTAGACCCTTAGTATTTGGTGAAGATATATTGATAGTAATGTAATTTCCATAAGTAGAAATTTTAGATAAACATAAATAATAATCCTCCTCTTTGTCTTTAGTATCTTTGTTAGGGCCAATGTTGATACCCAAAAAACCATTGGGTAAAGAATTTGCTATTCTTTTGGATACCACTTCTAAACCATCATTATTAAAACCTAATAGATTAATAAGTGCCTGATCTTTTTCTAGTCTAAAAATTCTTGGTTTGGGATTACCCAGTTGTCGTTTAGGTGTTACAGTGCCAACTTCTACAAAACCGTAACCAAGTTTAAATAAAGAATTGTATACTTCGGCACTTTTATCGAATCCAGCAGCTAAACCAATGGGATTAGGAATTTTAGCATTAAATAAACTAGTTTCTAGAATTTCTTCTTCTTCAACGCTAAAAATACTGCTTGGCAAAACATTTAGCTTTAAAGATTTTATAGCTAAATCATGAGCTACCTCAGGGTCTAAAGTAAAAATGTAAGGTTTAAAAAGTGAAAACATTATTTTATTTTATCATTTATTAATTCAATTGTTTCATTAAGTCCAAAAAAACTTATAAAAAATCCCATACGTGGACCATTCTCCTCGCCAAAAACAACTTCGTAAATAAGTTTAAACCAATCTCTTAAATTTTTCTCATATCCGTTTTCTTTTCCTGTAGTATAAACATGAGTTTGAATTTCTTCAGGTGTTAAGGATCGATCAATTTTTTTAAGTTTTAAAACCAAATTTTCTAAGGCCTTTTTTTCCATCAAATTTGGTGTTTTAAATTTTTTATTAGGTTCAACTTTATCTTTAAAATAGTTAATTGCATATTTAGTTAAACCATCAAGTATTTTATGATTTTTGGGACTGATTTCCTTATTAAATCTATTAATAAATTTCCAAAGAATTTCTTTGGTGTCGGCATTACTTGAACCGACTAAATTTAATAACATCGAAAAAGGCATAACAATTTTTTCTTGAGGAGGTTTGCCATTATGAACATGCCAAACAGGATTCATTATTTGATCTTTTATTTCCTGTTTGGGGTATTTTTCAATGTAAGATAAATATTCATCAACAGTTTTAGGAACTACCTCAAAATAAAGTTTTTTTGCTCTTTTAGGATTTGGATACATATATAAAGCCAAACTCTCTGGAGAAGCATATCTTAACCATTGCTCAATTGAAATTCCATTCCCTTTAGATTTCGAAATTTTTTCTCCTTTTTCATCTAGAAATAATTCATAAGCAAATCCGTTTGGAGGATTTTTTCCAAGAGTTCGACATATCTTATTCGATAAAATAGCGCTTTCTGTTAAATCTTTGCCATACATTTCAAAATCAACATCAAAAGTAAACCAACGCATTGCCCAATCTACTTTCCATTGTAATTTACAATTTCCATCTAAAATATTTGTTTCTAATTTTTCGCTTTTATTATCAAAAACGACTTTGCCAGTTTTTTTGTCCATACTTAGTAATGGTATTTCGAGAACTTTTCCTGTTTTTGGGCATAAAGGTAAAAATGGGCAGTAAGATTTACGCCTCTCAACACCTAATGTTGGTAAGATAATATTCATTATATCCTCATATTTTTCTAGAACTCTAATTAAAGAGTCGTTAAAGATTCCTTTTTTATAATTTTCAGTGGAACTTTTAAAAATAAACTTAAAATTAAATTTATTTAAAAAATCTTTAAGCATTTCGTTATTATGTTCTCCGAAACTATTAAATTTTTTAAAAGGGTCTGGTATTGCTGTTAAAGGTTTCCCTAAATTTTTTTTTAAAATTTGATCGTTAGGAATATTATCTGGAACTTTTCTCAATCCGTCCATATCGTCTGAAAAAGTAATCAATTCATGGTCAATTTTTTGAATATGATTAAGAGCATTAATCATCATAGTAGTTCTTGCAACTTCACCAAAAGTTCCTATATGTGGTAACCCACTTGGACCGTAGCCTGTTTGAAAAGTAATTTTCTTCTTCTTTTTAATGATTTCTTTTCTATCTTTAATAAGTTTTCTTACTTCAACAAATGGCCAAGAAGAGGTAGATTGAATAATGTTGTTATCAAGCATAATAATGGTTTATTAAATTTTATACATAAAATACAGTTATAATTATATGATATTAAGTTGAATTTTTTAACTATTTAAATAATCTCTCTAATCTAATGGCTACTAACAAAACCGTTTTTTTTATCATTGGCGTCTTGCTCGTTATTATGGGATTCTCCATGCTAGTTCCATATGCAGTTCAATTAATTTATAATGAGAATAGTCATAGTTTTATAGCTTCAGCTTTTACTACAATTTTTTTTGGCGTACTTTTCATATTAGCAAATATTGAAAAAGAATTTAAATTAAATCTTCAGCAAACATTTCTTTTTTCAACCCTGGCTTGGTTTATGGTTGCAGTTTTTGGCTCCTTGCCTTTTGTTTTATCGTCAAACCCGTTAACTTTTAGTGAGGCTTTCTTCGAAAGCATGTCTGGAATTACGACAACAGGTTCTACAGTGATTGATAACTTAGATGAAAGTCCAAAGAGTATTTTGCTTTGGAGAGCTCTTATGCAGTGGTTAGGGGGTATTGGAATTGTAGTTATGGCTATTACAATTTTACCTTTATTAAAAGTTGGTGGAATGCAACTTTTTAAAGTGGAGGGTCCTGACACAACTGAAAAAATTCTTCCAAGAACAATAGAGGTTGCAACTATACTTATTGTAACTTATTTAGCATTGACTGTTTCTTGTGCAACTTTTTATTGGGTTTTAGGTATGTCATTATTTGACAGTATAGCTCATGCTATGACTACAATAGCCACTGGAGGTTTTTCCACTCATAATGAGTCTATTGGTTTTTTTAAAAATCCAAATATAGAAGTAGTTGCTAGTATTTTTATAGTGCTAGGTAGCATACCTTTTATAGCTTATTTAAAATTTTTAAAAGGTAACAAAAGTATTTTTATTCAGGATTTCCAGATTAAAGGATTAATTTATCTTATTATTTTTTCAGTTTTGATAATGTTTTTTTATCTTTTTATGATTAATGACGAAATCTCATTTTTAGATAGATTAAGAATTTCCTCTTTCAACGTAATATCCATTCTATCAGGAACTGGTTATGTTACTGATGATTTTAGCCTATGGGGAAAATTTGCATTAATTTTTTTTCTATTTTTAATGTTTATAGGTGGATGTGCTGGGTCGACTGCATGTGGAATCAAGATATTCAGACTTCAGATGTTATTGTTGTATGTGACTAATCAAATAAAAAGATTAATTTATCCTAATAGTATAATTATTTTTAAATATAACAATCAAAAAATTTCTGATCAGTTTATAAATTCCGTAATAGTTTTCATTTTTTCCTTTTTATTAATATTTTTAATAATTTCACTCTTATTATCAATTAGTGGTTTAGATTTCTTAACTTCAGTATCAGGTGCTGCTAGTGCAATATCAAATGTTGGTCCTGGCTTAGGAGATATAATAGGACCTAATGGAAATTACAAATCAATTCCAGATATGTCTAAATGGATTCTCTCATTTGGAATGTTATTGGGTAGATTAGAATTATTTGCAGTGTTAGTTTTGTTCTTTCCATCTTTTTGGAAAGACTGATTTTAAATTATGGAAATTTATAAAAAACAATCTTTATCCGAAACTTTTTCAGTATATTTCGATAAAAGAATGATTAAAATTTTATTACTCGGAGCAATCAGTGGATTTCCTTGGGTAATAATAGGAAGTAGTCTTAGTCTTTGGTTAAAAGAAGATGGTTTAAGTAGAAGCACTATTGGCTGGGCGGGTCTGATTTTCGCTGTTTACGCTTTTAATTACTTATGGGCTCCAATAATAGACAGAGTAAGAGTTCCATGGTTAACAAATAAGATTGGGCATAGGCGGGGATGGATAGTTTTAATGCAAATTATCATTTTAATAAGTTTGATTCTTTGGAGTTTAATTAATCCTGCCGCAAATTTAGCACTAGTAATAAGTGTGGGACTTATAATTGCTATAGCCTCAGCCACACAAGATATAACAGTCGATGCATTAAGAATTGAACAAATTGGAGAGAACGAAGGAAAATCTATGCAAGCTGGTGCCGCGATAGCGGTTGTGGGTTGGTGGACTGGATATAAATTAGGTGGTGTAGTGGCTCTTACTTCTGCAGAATTCTTTCAAAATTTTGGTTTTCAAAATTATTGGCAAATAACTTTTCTTGTATTAGGTATTATAATTATAGCCTGTAACATTGGTTTAATGTTTGTAAACGAGGCTTCACAGACAGATAGGAGCGATTCTCAAAAAAGAACTGACAAAATGATTGAAGATAAGTTAGGTGCTTCAAACCTATTAACAAAAATTGTTGCATGGCTTACTGGAACAGTAGCCGGCCCTGTTATCAGCTTTTTTAAGAAAAATGGTTTCAAAATTGCTTTAGCAATATTAGCTTTTATTTTTCTTTTTAAAATCGGAGAAGCTTTTCTAGGTAGAATGTCCGTAATTTTTTATAAGGAAATAGGTTTTACTAAGACAGATATTGCACTGTATTCTAAAGGTCTTGGGTGGTTAACCACAGTAATTTTTACACTGTTAGGTGGATTATTCGCTATTAGATCTGGTGTGATAAAAGCTATGTTTGTTTCA
>MDTA01112782.1_pt1 | contig 12404 bp, 12 predicted proteins | sample 811151 | NCBI WGS metagenome assembly MDTA01 (sample SAMN05326648, study PRJNA326480) | marine metagenome | isolation source: seawater | place: Indian Ocean: South | collected 2010
CATTCGAGTCTCCTTCATCCGAGTTGAGCGAACTGCCGTCCGACCGCGGAAGTATAGATGTCTATAGAATGATAGATACTAAAGGTGTAGACGGGGTAAATATGGAGGCCCTGGTCGACGCCCAGGGCGGTCGTCAGGTAATCTCGGATTGGCCGGCTGCTGCGGAATCCCAGGCGCAGGTTGAGCTGGTGTCACCTTGCTCCACATACCCTCCGGAAGGGCAAGAAGGGTACTTTCACCCAGGGGGGTGCCGCGTTGGCTCTAATATTTATAGATATCTTGGGACCGACGAAGAATATTATTCATTCGAGTATCCAGCATCCGAGTTGAGCGAACTGCCGTCCGACCGCGGAAGTATAGATGTCTATAAAATGATAGATACTGCAGAGAGTCGGGTTATTGACACTAATGGGATTATACCGGGTAGAGAAGATGAATTTATTGAACGATTCAACGTACTTAGAGATACCATGGCGAAAGAGGATCTAGAAAAATGGAATTTACTTATGTTAGACCGAGAACAAGAAATGATTAGTGGACTTATGAAACTCACGGTGGATCATAATGAAATAACCACTGCTATTGATGAATTAGATACTTTAATCAATAATGATTCATTCATGAATCAATGGAGGGCCGCGGGACCCGGTGGAATAGATGGGAATAGCTCGTTATCCAGATTTATTCGAACAAACTATTACTATACTATTATTACCAGTATAAAAGACATAAATGATGGAGATACACGTTTAAGTCGCAGTTCGAAAATTAAGAATATAGTTAAAAAAGTTACCCTTGGTTTAGTTTCTTTAGGAGTATCGGTTGAGTTTTTAAAAGGATTAAACCTGGAAGGAGATGGTAGTTGGCATGATTGGTTTCCATCTGAGGGCACTCCCGGCGAGGCTCCTGTGATGATAAAAGCGCCAGGCGACGTACTCGCAGCGGCTACTACGGTGGCATCGGGGCAAGGTCAGCGGGCGGAACCGACCCCACTGAAACTGGTTTCGGATGACCACCAGGAAGGAGGCGCCGCCTTCATAGGAGGAGGTGTCGATAAAAGCGGTCTAGTTAAAACACATAAAAGTAACTTCGCTCCTGAAATATGGGATAAGATTGATAAAACTGGTAATTTTATCCATCGTAATGATCTTTGTTTAATACTTGAAACTATAAAACTATCACTTAGAAAAAATATTAATTTAGATATTGAAGAAGAAATAAATGGTATTTTAAACACTCTTATTGATGCATATGAAGACATTACTTTGAGAATTACTAGAGTTGATAATGATAGTTTAGACGGAAGTATTCAACTATTAAAAAAAGTCCATAAATGGTTGTCTGATAAAAAAATAAAGGAAATACAAGAAGAATTAGGAATGCTTATGAAGGATGAATATCAAAGTTATAAAAATAAGTTTGATGAATGTGAAAAAAACTATAAAGAAAAATCCCGTGATTTTCAGCTTCATATTATGACAGAAAAAGAAGAAATGGAATTAAGGAATTATGAGGGATTAAGTGCAAAAGAACTAGATGATCAAATAAATAAGGCAGCAAAAAAAAATGAATTAAAGAAATTACTTAGTAAAACTAAAAATCCTGAGATTGAGAAACTCAAGGCCGATATGAAGAAGGCGGAGGAAGAGAAGAAGGATGCCAAGCGCGAGAAGGATGCTGAGGATAAGGTCCTCAAGAGATTAACTAGGGAGCGCCAGGCATTCGGAGAATCCGTGAGGCAACCCGGTGACGATAAAGCAGATGAAAAAACTATGACGGGGGGGTCCAAAGAAGAAATTTCTGATATGATAAGGTCTATTAAAACCTTTAAATCAAATTTAAAAGAACATATAGATAATATTAATAACCTTCAATCAATTAGTAATAAGGTTGATAAAGATACAAATAATAAGCTTAGAGATTTAGATGATATGCTTGCTAGAGGACAAATTACAGAAGAAGAATACAAAGAATTAGTTAAAGAACGTTTGAATTTAAATAAAGAAAAAAAAGAAAAAGAAAAAGAAGAAAAAGATAAAGAAGAAAAAGATAAAAAAGAAAAAGAAGAAAAAGATAAAAAAGAAAAAGATAAAAAAGAAAAAGAAGAAAAAGAAGAAAAAGAAGAAAAAGATAAAGAAGATAAAGATAAAGATAAAGATAAATATAAAGATAAAGATAAAGATAAAGGTTTAGATAAAGATGATAAAGATAAAGATGATAAAGATAAAGGTTTAGATAAAGATAAAGGTTTAGATAAAGATAAAGGTTTAGATAAAGATGATAAAGATAAAGGTTTAGATAAAGATAAAGATGATAAAGATAAAAGTAAAGTCTCTAAACCTGGTAAGGAAGAAGATCAGTCTAAGGATGGACAAGGAAAAAAAGACCTTGATAATGAAAAGAAAAAACAAGAAGAACTAAGAAAACAGAAAGATCCTTCAAAATCAGACATCGATAAAAAACCAGTTAAATCTATAGACGAGTTATTTTCTAAATTAGATAAAGATGGTAGCAATGGTATTTCAAGGGAAGAGTTTAAAGATATAGTAGATGAAAATATTCCCAAAATACCAAGACCACTAAAAGAAATATTTGATGAATTAGATGTTGATAAAAAAGGTAGGATTAATAAAGAACAATTTGAAAAAATTGTTGAAAAAGGTTCATTACCAAAAACAGAAAAAGATCCAAAAGAAATATTTGATGGATTAGATATTGATAAAAAGGGTAGGATTAATAAAGAACAATTTGAAAAACTTGTAGATAAAGGTTTATTGCCAAAAACAGGAAAAAGTCCAAAAGAAATATTTGATGAACTTGATGTTGACAAGAAAGGAGATATTAATTTTGAAAGATTTAAAAAATATCCAGATAAATTACCATCAAAAACACCTAAAGAAGTATTTGATAAATTAGATGTTGATAAAAAAGGTGAAATTGATTTTGAAAAATTCAAAAAATATCCAAGTAAAGGTGTTATAAATGAAAGGGTTAAGAGTGTAGATGAAATGTTTGATGAGTTAGATAAAGATAAAAATAATATGATTACAAAAGAAGAATTAAGTAAGTTGCCATACAAAGGTACTTTTAGAAAAGGGAAAACTACTGATCAAATATTTGATATACTAGATAAAGATAAAAAAGGGAAAATAAATTTAAATGAATTTGAAAAGTTAGCTGATATTAAAGATGAACTGATGTTAGATAAAAAAACAGATAGAAGACCTAAACCATATTATAAAATATTTAAAGAACTAGATAAAAATAGAGATGGACTATTAGATAAACAAGAATTTTCTGGTATTGTAAAGAAAGGTCCATTGCCAACAAAAACCGAAAATGATAAAATAAAAAAAAGAGATAGATTATATCAGATGAGAAAACAAAAACAATTGGATGAGGAAGAAAAAGGACTTCTTACAACAATTACAGATATCTTTGACGAAAAAGAAGAAATATATGAGGATGAATATGGACCCATAACTCATGATGATATTAAAGATGTCGATAGAATAATAAAAAAATATAATTCTATGAATGATGATTATCATGAACTAATAGACGAATATTATGAATATAAAAAATCATCTGGTTCTAAAGAAGAAAGGAACATACGGTTACTTGTAACAAAAGAAAAAGAAATTAACGAATTAAAAGAAATCATTTTAGCTATGAAACAAACTACAAATAAATTAAAAGATTCATGTGAAAAGAAAATTGTTGCAGGAAAATTAGTTAAATCAGATCAATTAACTGAAGAAGATGTTAAAAGTAGAGAAGCGTTTGAATATTTTAAAGGTCAAGTTGATAAAGAGTTTAATTTTCAAAATAAAAAATGCTCTGAAAAAGTTAAAAATCTCAAAGATATATCATCAAAGAAAAAAGAAATTGTTAAAGAAGAAATAAGAGATGAAGTTGAAAGTGACCTTAAAAAAGAACTCAAAAAAGAAGTAAGAAAAGAACTAAAAGATAAAGAAACAAAAACTATTAAAAAAAATAGAGGTAAAAAAGGTAAACCAACGAAAACTATTAAAAAAAATAGAGGTAAAAAAAGAACTCCTCGAAGGTCTCCTCGAAGGTCTCCTCGAAGAACTCCTATAAAAATAAAAAAAAGAAGGACAATTAATAGTAAGAGAAGAAGAAATAAAAAATAATGATTTAGTTTTTTTAAGTTTTTTTTTGTATTGTTTTATTTAATGAAAAGGTTTGCTAATAATGATAATATTACAAATGATTTAACAAGGGCATCATGGAGTAATTCTTTAAATACTTCTAATTCATTAAGTAACAGACTATTAAACGATAAATTAAAAGAAAATATTTTTATACAAAGTAAGCTTCCTCAAAAACCAATATCAGAAGAAGTTACCCGTATACCAAGTAATAATACCTTTACAGCAGATAGAAATGAAATGAATCGTTTTAATAATATGACACAAGATATGCTTGATAAAGATAAAGAAATACATGAACTTAAAAATAAACTAAACATTACATCTATCGATATAGATAAATTAAAAAAGGATGTAAAAAAAGGAAACACTTATAAACTCGAGAATGATATACTAAAAGATAAACTAAATGAACAATATAAAGAACATAAAAAACTACTCGAATATCAATCCAAATTTAAAGAACTAGAAATATTAAAACAAAGGGATGAAGAAACCATAGAATCATTAAAAACAATTATTAGAAAATTAATGAAACCCGAATATGAAGAACAAGAAAAGAAATATAAAAATGATAAATTAAAAGAAATATTATTAAAAAAAAATCAAGATTATAATGAAGATCAAATTGATAACCTTTTTGAAGAAATGGAAATAACTGAAGATATTAATATAACTAAAGATCTTCTTATAACTATAATAGAATATCTTGATGATAATTAATTATATTATATTATATTAAATGTTTAAAAAAAAACACGGTGAAAAATCAAGGGATTATATTCCTGGGGACCATGTTAAGGGCACGGCGGGAGTAGAAGTATATTTTTTAAAAAAAAAACTCAAAGAATTATCTAAAGAATTTGAAGAATTGTTTGATTTACATTGGGAAGAGAAAACGAAAAATTTAAAATTTTATTCAGAATTACAAAAATGTGAAGAAAATTTAGAAAAATTACAAAATAAACAAAATAAACAATATTCTATAATAGATTATCAAGAACCTTTAGAAAATATTCAACTAGAATCCGGGCTAGTACCTAAAGATAGAGAACCATCTCCCGTATTATCACCTGTAGTGTCTCCTCATTCATGGTCAGACCCAGGCTCAAACTTCCTTCAGCACATCGAGAGCGGGTTATTTTCACATTCAGGAGGTCGCAGAAATAGAAGAAATACCAAAAAAAGTAGAAATACTAGATCTCGTAGAAATACTAGATCTCGTAGAAATACCAAAAAACGTAGAAATACCAAAAAACGTAGAAATACCAAAAAACGTAGAAATACCAAAAAACGTAAATAAATTTATATTATACTAGTATATAATGGTTAGAGCATGGATTTCTCCAATTCCACGTAATATTCATCTTATCTGGATAGGGACAAATCCATATCCAGATTATTTTAAACTTTTTTTAACTACTTTTGTAAATCATTTACCAGAATTTACAATAAAAGTTTGGGAAAATAAAGACTTAACTCGTAAAAACTTTCCAAAAACATTTTCATATATTCAAAAAGCAAAAAAACTTCAAGGGAAACAAATGAAAGATGAGGATGGAAATAAAATGTATAATAAAAAAATGGAACCATTAACATACTCAAAATGGGCACAAATAACAGATCTAATGCGTCTAGAAATAATATATAATCAAGGGGGCTTCTATTTTGATACTACATTTGAAATACTTAAACCTCTCTATAATATCCTTAATAAAAAGAAGTATCGTTTTGTAGGTTGTAATGAAGTACCAAGATTTAAAGATTTTCCAATCTTATCAAACTCGTTCTTTGGAGCAACAAAAAAGAATGTTATTCTTAAAAGATTATTAACAAAGAAAAGATTAAATGATATAGATTTTTATGATAGTTCAGTTGATTTTCAAACCGGTCCAGGTTATTTAAGAAGTGGTATTAACCTTAACGATAATTATCATATATTTCCAACAAACTATTTCTATCCATTTGTAGAAGAATATTCTCCAGGAGAAGATCCAAAGTATAGAAAAGCAACTAAAAATAAATGTCACAGTAAAAGGAAAAGTAATAAAGCTAAGAATAAAAAAACACTTAAAAATAAAAAAGGAACAATTACTTTCCCATGTAAAAAATATCCTAAATCATATGCCCTTAAACACTGGCAACTTGGAAAAAGTTGGTTAGTATCCGAATATTATACTATGTAGGTCCCATTAACATAAAACCCGTTTTAGTTCTAATATATTCATAATTATCAAGTGAATATTCAACTATATTTTGTAATACTTTCTCTTTATACATTAAATTATAATTTCTCCCATTCTTTTCAATAGTATATATTCCATCAGCATCCTTTAATGATTTCTGAATAATAGAATTTGCTTTCTTACAACTTACATGTACAATAAATCCTTTATTAAGTTTAGGATGATGGACTATACTTATTAACTTAGATTTTCTTTCATATACAGGACATTGATAGTCCTCTATTACAAATGTCTCACTTACAGGATCCGAAAAATTATAAACTAACATTATTATCCCCAGAATTAATATAACTATAGTTGTTTCATTATCTGTTTCCATTTATACTTTAAATATAAATTAAAAAATTTCCATAACCATCGGAATCATTGACAAGAAATATTTTCTTCTCTTCTCTTTTTATACTTTCCCATACATCTCCAACAGTTTTTTTTAAAAGATCTAAATCCATATAAAATACATCCATTTTATTTTCTTTTAAACTACAATTCAATCCTAAACAACCGTCTCCAAAATTAGATGATCCGGCATCATAAATATTAATTAATTGTTCCATATTATCCTTTAAGAACTTACTTATATATTCTGGACAACTATCTACATTCTGTATATTCATTTATTATTTCATAGTATTATTTTTTATTATTTTAAACTATCTATCATTCATCGAAGCCATAATCGCTGCCTGCATATCTTCTTCTTCTCGTCGACCGTTTAATTCATCCACCATATTGTTAATCATATTAAGATATAAATTCTGCATTACATTTGGTCGCCCCACTCCCTCAACTGACATACCACCATCACCTTCTTCTTCTGCTTCATCATCATCTTCTATATGATCTTGGACTTGACCTTCTATAGATACATTTATCTGTTCAAGTATTTCATCTATAGCCCCTTCTATACCATTATTTTCACCCGATCCATCGTCATCTGTTTCTTGTTCATCTAGTATATTATCAGGGTCATCAGGTTCCGGTTCGGATTCAAATTCATAACGACATACAGGACAAGTATTATTTTCTTTTAACCATGGCATTATTCCCAAACACTCTTCTTTATTTTCCCCCTTATGAAAAAAATGACCGTCTGAACCACATGGAAGTCTTATGACTTTATCATCCTTCTTAAAATTATTTTGACAAATAGCACACGACAAATTACTAGCAATATCCTCATCAGTTACTTTATATTCACCCAATTTATCACGGACTTCATGGGAAAGAGGGCGTACCTTTCTTTTTTCATCATTATTAAAAGATTCTTCTAAAAGGTCACTATCTCCACTATTTAATAAATCATTTAAATCACGAATTATTGGTATTATAATAGGATTAGTACTAATATTCATAGAGGGTTGAGGAGTCATCGTAGTCGTAGTATTAATAACTTGTAGTAATTGTTCTAAACTCCTATGATTACCACCAAGATTTACACTAATAATATTTCTTCTAATTGGATTATTATTATTTCCTTCCATATTAAGTAATTAATATAACTATATATATTTATTTATCTTTAATATATTCTTTCATTATTTTTTCAATTAAATACTTCACAACCTTATCTTTTTCTCTATTATAACTATTATAAAACATATTAATATCTTTTATGGATATTGTGACCCCTTCCATTTATTATGATAATTTTTTTTAGTTTTTAATTATTAAATTTTCAAATTTAAATATTATCATATTATATAATAATGGATTATACAAGCAAAATACAACATGATTTAGATTGTAATTATCTAGACCTATCAAAAGATAATGCAAGTAATATAATATTAGGATGTATTAATAAACCTAAATCTCAAACAATTAATAATAAAAACGTTGTAGAAGGCTTTGCGGCAGATTACAGTTCTGGTGTAAGATATATTCCAAAAGGGGAATGCCCGGTTGGTTATAAAAAAAAAGAAGATGGATGTTATCAAGTATGTAAATCATGTAATTATTCAGATAAACTTATCGAAAAAGTACTATACTCCGAAGAATCAAAAGAATTATTAAATGAAGATTCTTTTAATTATGCTGTTACAGATGTAGATTGGGATTTAAATCAAAATGGAGAATTTATTTCATAAGTAAGTTATTTACCCATATTTTCTTTAATTGTAACCATTTCCCTTTATCTTTTCCAATTATAGGATGGGCATTATAATCATCACTTTTTATAATATTATTCTTATTAAATATATAACAAAATCCATAAGAGTTTTGTTCCGTAATCATATAATTATAACAATCTACATAATAACTCCCAAACAATTTAGTATCCTTGGCTGTTAAAAGAGTATAATATAAAAATAGCATCCAATGTCGGAATATCTTACTATTATCCCCTCTTTGAGGATTATTCACATGTTTTATTAAATATATATACCGTGGATAATCTATATTAAAAGTACATAGATCACATCCACACTCAATATTTATTACATCAGAATTCATATATATTGTTCCATGATTATCTTTAATAAAAGGGAATGTTTTATTGTTATTCTGCTTTATATTATATATATCTTTAGTATCCATACTCCACGTTTTTTCAAAATGAGAAGAGTTAAGTCTCATACTTGATTTATATTCTCGTTTTATACACTCCCCCAATTCTAAAAGGTTTTTAAGTACTGGTCCATATGGAATATTATCTTCTATTATAAGATATATTACATCTACAGGAATACCTAACCTTTTAAATAACATCAAATAAAAAAATATCTGTTTTATAAAAAATTGTTTATTCATTGTTTATATCATATTTCACATTTTTTTAAGTATTCAAAGATCCTCAAGAAAGTCACTTTCGTTATTTCCAAATCCATCTCCCTCAGGAAAAGATGTATTTCGGAAATTAGATGTCTGGGTCTTCTCAATAGCCTGAATAATCGCCCCCTTAACTAGATCGAAAGAAGCATCACGATCACTCGTATCTAGTGTGACAGTAATCAGGACCTTTTCAGGTGATTCGTATTCTGTTACTAGATTTTCAAAACGAAGTCGAGTCATTTTAATTTTTCGATCTTCAGTAATCCTAATGTTTACTTTTTCTGATTTCATATTGTTATCAGTATTAACGATCTGAGTAGAGATCTCCTTGATATTTCGACCCTTTGCTCCAATAAACTTAGGGATAAGATGATGATCCATCGCCGTCTTAAAGACATACTTAGTTTGATGTTGACCATTCCGTTGCCCCTTGTTCTTAAGATACATCTCTTCATGCTTCATCAGATTAGAATGGAGGACATCAAGGTTTTCCTTTGTTGGTGCCCTGATCATAGCAAATACAGGATGTTCTCGTGTCTCATCACACTTAAGAGTACAAAGGACTCCATTTTCAAGTTCACACATCCTCTTTGTCTTAGAAATAATATGCTTCTTAAGATTAATACCCTTACTCCCAATAAAAGGCCCGATATCATCTTTACTAATTGAAAGAGTTACCTCCATCTCTTCATAAGTATTCTCCTTCACTGTCTCCTTCACTGTATCTTCAACCATATCTTCAACAGTATCTTCAACTGTATCTGCGCCTCCTCGAAGTCGAAGTACTAGATGAAGTGTTGATTCCTTCTGAATATTATAATCCGCAAGTGTCCTCCCATCTTCTAGTTGCTTTCCAGCAAAGATAAGACGCTGTTGATCAGGTGGAATACCTTCCTTATCTTGAATCTTTGCCTTGACGTTTTCAATTGAGTCAGAGCCCTCAACTTCGAGGGTAATAGTCTTCCCTGTAAGGGTCTTTACGAAAATTTGCATTATTTCTGTGTGTTCTGTTAGTGTTGTTCTTTATTCTACTACTTACCTATTTTGTATGGTATACTATAAAAAGAATATTTCAAATTTTGATTTAATTAAAAGATATATATTTAGAGTTCTCGAATATAGTTATTTGTCTATTTAATAATTATACTTGAGAATTATAAAAAAAATATAATCATAATTATAATCAATAATGTTATCATTTAATAAAAATATAACTACCATTATAAAATTTTCATTTTTAATATTTATAGCCTGCTTAGTAATATTTAATCCTTTAATGGAACTCATATTTCCATTAACACCACTAAGATTCATAGCACAATTATTTACTATAACTTTTACAGTTTTTTTAATTAGTAAATATGGAAAAGGTAAAAGTTTCTTTAGTCCATGTTGCAATTATCAAGACTGTTGTGGTGAAAATGAAGAAACACCTTCTTCAAATAATGAACTGATTAATTAGAATTTAACATATATATACATATAATCAATATTATACTTACAATACTTAATATTGCCAAAGCTACATGTAAATCCATCGTTTTTTCTTTTAATTCTGAAGTAAGTTTATTTGATTTATTCTTTGATAAAACAAGTTTATTATTACAATTTTCTTCTTTATTTTTAACTTGTTCAAGTTCGTCATTTACTTTATCTTTAATTTGCCGCAATTCATTCATTTCAGTATTTAATTCATTTAACTGTTTTTCATTCTGATTGTTATTTTCGCGATTTACTTCATTATCTTGATTATACCTTTCTCTAATTTCTTTCAATTTTTCTTCACATTTTTGTGCAGCATCGTTTATTTTTTTATCCTCCTCAGCTTCTTTTTCTTTAGCATCCCCCCCTTCTTTAACTTCTTCTTCTTTAACTTCTTCTTCTTTAACTTCTTCTTCTTCAACTTCAACTTCAACCGAACTTATTTCATCTCTAGGCATACTAGAAAAACTATAAAATGGATTATTTTCTTCATTAATGCCCGGTATTTCACCAATATCACCAGGATAATTTCCATACATACCATCATCGTTAGCAAATAATCCTAAAACAGGGACAGTATTTACATTATCTATAGCAGTCATTCTATCAACCTCAGGGAGACTAGTTGGCCTTACAACATCCTCAGTTGTATATGTTTCTTCAGGTGTTTCTGTTTCTGTTTCTTCAGGTGTTTCTGTTTCTGTTTCTTCAGGTGTTTCTGTTTCAGGTGTTTCTGTTTCAGGTGTTTCTGTTTCAGGTGTTTCTGTTTCAGGTGTTTCTGTTTCAGGTGTTTCTGTTTCTGTTTCAGGTGTTTCTGTTTCAGGTGTTTCTGTTTCAGGTGTTTCTGTTTCTGTTTCTTCAGGTGTTTCTGTTTCACTTAAAAAATTATCCATATTTTCCATTCGCGACCATTTAAAATATTCGCTTACAAGAATTAAAAGGACAATATACATTATAATGCATTTTAAATCTAATTTCATTATAATATATTTTATAAAAAAATTTTAGTAATATTATTATTTTAACATGAATATAATATATATCCCAATATTAACAAAATAAAAATTATTAATCGAGCATTATGATTCTCTTTTATTAATTTATCCTCATTATTTAAAAACCGTTCTATAATAGGTTCTCCTTTATCATCAAGGACTTCTGACCCTGATAAACGACTAGAATCAGAAGATAAAGATCCCTTATTACAACTCGAAGGGTATTCTTTCATTCTATATCTCGCCTCTTCTGGAGATTCTCTATCTATATTATCAACTTCTTTTAACTTATATACTCTTTTAATAGTTCCCGAACCAGAAGATTTTCCAAAAACACTATACTTTCCATCATGTATATTTCTAAGTTTCCACATTTTTCCTTTTCCAGTTTTTCCAACAAAAGGGGTTCCATCGTTATTTTTAGGTATTTTATCCTCGGGTATATTATATAAACAACAAGAATAAGGTTGTCCCTTTTCTAATATACTATTATTTTCTCCCCCCCATGTTTGAAAATAATTACAATCTTTACTAGCATAACATCTTTCGCCACATAGTTCTTTTAATTCTTCTTCTGTACCTAATAACTCACCATTCATTTTAAGGTTTTCATTACCATGAGCAGGTGCTCCAGCTCCAAAATTATCATATTTTAAATAACAACCTAAATCACTCTTATATGCTCCAAAATCAGCTAAACTTCTAGCCCCAGTAGATCCGGTTTTATCTATCCATGA
>MDTA01140810.1_pt1 | contig 12403 bp, 15 predicted proteins | sample 811151 | NCBI WGS metagenome assembly MDTA01 (sample SAMN05326648, study PRJNA326480) | marine metagenome | isolation source: seawater | place: Indian Ocean: South | collected 2010
GCAGGTGAAAGCGCTACAGGAAAAACCTTCTTTGCTTTGGGTATGGTTCGGCGTTTCCTCAGTGATAATCCCGATGGCGCTGTTTTCTATTTTGATACTGAAGCTGCTGTTACAAAGTCCATGATGGAAGAGCGAGGTATTGACTCAGAAAGAGTCATTGTCTCCGAACCAGATACAATCCAAAAGTTTCGGCATACAGCTATCCAAATCTTGGATAACTATGCAAAGGCTGATGACTCAGAACGACCGCCAATGCTAATGGTTCTTGACTCTCTCGGTCAGTTGTCAACCACAAAAGAAGTTGAAGATACAACTGAGGGTAAAGAGACTAGAGACATGACCAAAGCGCAGTTAATCAAAGCCACGTTTAGGGTGCTCAATTTAAAACTTGCAAAAGTCAATGTTCCGATGATTATCACCAATCACGTCTATGATGTTATCGGTTCATATGTGCCGATGAAAGAGATGGGTGGTGGTTCTGGTCTCAAATATACAGCATCACAGATCGTATTCCTCTCGAAGAAGAAAGATCGAGACGGCAAAGACGTTGTTGGTAATATTATTCGCTGCCGTATGATCAAGTCAAGATTTACAAAAGAGAACAAAGATGTAGAAGTCAAACTGCATTACAGCACCGGACTTGACAGATACTATGGATTGCTTGATCTTGCCGAGAAATATGATATCATTAAAAAGGTGAGTACTCGTTATGAATTACCAGACGGCCGCAAGGTGTTTGGAAAAGCTATAAATGAAAGGCCTCAAGAATATTTTACAGAAGACATTTTACATCAACTTGAAATTGCTGCTGGTGTTGAATTTAAATATGGCCAACCCGATAGTGATGTAGAAGAACAAGAAGAGAATGATGATGTCGCAGTTGCAGTATGATGTTTTATTCGACGAAAATGTAGATGAAAAAATTGCAAGGATCAAATTGACTGATGATAAATTTGGTGGTATAATTTACCGATATGATGTGGTTTCATTTAAGGAAGACCGAAACGATGAGGCCACATTAAAATTTGATTATGAAATAATAGAGTCGCCGGAAAATGTTGATGTAGATGCATTAACGGAAGAAGACCACTCTGAGTTTGAAACGACTATAGGCAACATTTTAGTTGAAATTATCACGGAGGCTACATCTAGTGAGAATAGAGCAGACGATACTGGCAAATCTGATCTTTGATGAAGACTATGCAAGGAGAGTCTTACCATTTATTGAAATTGAATACTTTCAAGATCATACTGAGCAGATCCTGTTTCAGGAGATCGATAAATTTGTAACAAAATACAATGGGTTACCCACCAAAGAAACTCTACTCATTGAAATTAATAAAAAAGAATCTGTGCCAGAACAGACATTCAAAAGCCTGAATGAATACATAAATCAGCTCTCATTCGAGAAAAAAGACCCCATATGGCTTACTGATAGCACGGAGAAGTTCTGTCAAGAAAGAGCTGTATATAATGCAATCATGGAATCTATCAACATCCTTGATGGTAACTCTAAAACATATAATAAGGAAGCGATCCCATCCATTCTCGCCGATTCGCTGAGTGTGTCTTTTGATAATCATATCGGCCACGACTTCATTGAAAATGCAGATGATCGATATGAATTCTATAATCGAGTTGAGGATAGAATACCATTCGACATTGATTACATGAACAAGATAACCAAGGGTGGTCTGCCGAATAAAACTCTAAATGTGCTACTTGCTGGTACTGGTGTCGGCAAGACTCTGGCCATGTGTCACTTTGCCGCATCAAATTTACTAGACGGTAAAAATGTCTTGTATATCACTCTTGAAATGGCCGAGGAAAGAATTGCTGAGAGGATTGACTCAAATCTACTCAACATCCCACTTGATGAACTACAGGGGTTTCCGAAAAAGATTTATGACGACAAGATCAATCGCCTCAAGAAAAAAACTACTGGCAAACTCATTATCAAAGAATTCCCAACGGCAACAGTTGGTTCTGGGCATTTTCGTCACTTGTTAAATGAGCTCAGTCTCAAAAAGAACTTCAGACCAGATATTGTTTACATCGACTACATCAACCTCTGCACCTCTGCTAGATTAAAATATGGATCCAATGTCAACAGTTATACCTATATTAAATCTATTGCTGAAGAGCTTCGTGGTCTGGCTGTTGAAAAGAGTCTGCCAATTATCAGCGCCACGCAGCTGAACAGATCAGGTTTTACCAACAGTGATCCCGGACTCGAAGACACTTCAGAATCGTTTGCCTTGCCTGCGACTGTTGACTTTATGTGCGCCCTGATCTCGACTGAAGAGATGGAACAACTTGGTCAGATCATGGTGAAGCAACTTAAAAATCGTTACAATGATCCATCTCTTCACAAACGATTTGTTATCGGTGTGGATCGAGCGAAAATGAGGCTGTTCAATACAGAGCAGTCTGCTCAAAGTGACATTGTAGATGATCGACCAGTCATGGACAAATCTAACTTCGGAGAACGATTCGACGAAGAAGAGAACATGAAGTGGATGACCAAGAAGGCTGGTCGTAAAGACTTCAGTAAGTTGTTTAACTAGGAGGTACCATGTTTGAAATTCGTAGAGCAGGTGATGTTTATCGGATATATGATCGGATCAACAGTATGTATGTCTGTCACACAAGAGATAAAGATAAGGCCAATCTCTATGCAATGGATAAACTGAAATACAAATCATTCGAGGGCAATATCCCTCGATTTTTGGTCCAAGATCTGGAATTCGGTATAAATTTGGATAGAAAAAAATGCTAAGTGTTTGATATGTAACAAAACTTTTTTTAAAAAATTTGTTTACATACCTTGAAGTACCTGTTAGTATGTACATATGATGATTGATAAGGAGACTTCAATGGATTATACCTACACCACGATGATTGACGTCATCAAGCGGATTGCAGAGGACGACAGCCCTCGCCACATTCGCCGTCAGCTCAACCGTCTGACTACTGACGAACGTCGTAAGGTCCGTCAGCTCATGGACTATGTCGAGATGGAAATCACCGACATCGAGGACATCGAGCGATACGGGAGCGGCCGCTACACCGAACTTTTAGGGGAGGCATCGTAATGGATATCAAGCTGATCGATACCGAAGTACCTGTCGGCGGTACCTCGCTGCAGGGCTACGTCAAGACCACCTATGATGAGATCGTGGATGTTTTCGGTGAGCCTCGTTATACAAGCAGTGGCGATGATAAGGTTACCGCTGAGTGGAATCTCGAGTTCGATGTCGAGGACGAATGTGTCATCGCTACGATCTACGATTGGAAGGTCGGTGAAACACCTCTCGGTAAATACAGGTGGCACATTGGCGGTCACTTCGCTTTTGCCGCTGAAGTTGTCAATCAATACATGAAGGATGCGAGCAAATGATTCCTGATTTCTTTGCTGGAGTGTGCGTGGGAGTCTTTATGACTCTCTTCGCATACTTTGTTGTAATCAGTCAGGTGTGGTAGATGATTATTGTGGATGTTGTGGGTGGTCTTAAAAAGGACCGTGAGCTTGCAAGTGAGATTATTTGGTGGTGCATGGATATGTTAATGCCTCGACACCGCTCTCTGGAGATCACGTTGGATTTCACTAAAACTTTCGAGGATGGTGCTCAGGGTTTTTGTTACCGTGGTGATGATGACCGTGACTATCATATTGATATCGACCATCGTTTGAGCCGGACTGTTTCAAAGAAAGAGTTCATCGAGTGTATCATGCACGAAATGGTACATGTTTGGCAGGGTGCTACTGGTCGGATGAAAGATAAGTTCCGCGGTGGATACAAACAGATGTGGAAATGTAAGGATGGTAAATATCGGAACTACCTTAATACCGAGTATGCAAAAAGGCCTTGGGAAACTGAGGCCTACAGGCTGCAGGGCCCGCTGACTGAAACATTTATGAAAGAGTATGGCTATGAACTATGATAATGCTGTAGATTTCCAAAATTCCGTTTCTCGTGAGATTGCAAAATTTCATTTAAAGCGTGTAGGAAAAACCTCCACGGACAATGAAATTGAAGAATGGTTACACACAGCAAATATGTGTCTTTCAAGAGACGTGTTGGAAACCATGGTCAATGAGTACTGGGAATGGTATATGGGTGGAAAGGATTATAAATATATGTAAATATATGTAAAAGGAAAAAAGATGGTTGCAAAAACTGTAAATGAATTAATCGAAGATTCATATAATTCAGCAACAAAATCATTTTCCAAAAAATATCTCATTGAGTCAGGAAGAACATCTGAAAGACAGGAAAATGGGTTTGTTGCTGCCATTACAGATGCAGTAATGATGAATGGCGATAAACCAATCACACTAAAAACAAAAGATGCGACTATAAACGGCGTCATTAAGGCTGAAAAATATACAGGTAGACAAGCTTCCGGATCTGAGCCATATACTGATGTCCAGATATTTACCAGTCGAGGTATACTAAACATATCGATGAAAGGACCTACAGCACCATCGCTTGCAGGTGGTGGTCTCCGTGGCATAGAGGAAATTATACCTGGACTCGGAGCAAGGTTTTTTCGAGCTGCTTACGACAATCACATTAAAAAGAACAAACTAAAACCTGGTGAAAAAGTTCCAGATACCTTTGCGAAATTAAACGATAAAGATAAAAAATTATTGGTGATCGGTAATAAGGCCATGGGAGGCCCAATAGACTATATGTACATTGGACCCATGGAAGTTTCAGCAGATTATAAACAATCTACGTTAACCGTAAACGGTAAGTTGATTGATTCAAAAACGTATTCAGATTCAAAGGATCTTTTTTTCCGTCTTCGAGCAAGAAGGGTAGACCAAACATTTGATCCAGAAGCATTAGATAGAAAAGGTATCCCAAAAATATATAGTAAATCACCATCAAGAGGTGACAGTGCTGGGCGATTGGTTGTGACAGATAAACCTGTTCGCGGCAAAGTTATTACTTTCTAGGATAAAAAAAATGAAAACATTTAAAACATATTTAGAAGAAGCAGCAGAAGATGTTGAAAACACTCTGTCTTCTTTAAAAAAGTTAAAGTATGATGCCGCAGTAAAAAAAGGAAATAATATAACTGTAAAAACTTCTGATGATCGCGTAGAAGTACTTCAAAAAATTGCAAAGCAACTGAAAGGTGAATACCAAGATGCAAGTCAGAAGGGTGTAACTTCCTCTGCTGGTCGTACTGTTTTACCAAATGGTGTAAAAATTGAAGCGAAGGATAGTGGTGAAAATAAATTGAGAAATAAAGGTGACATTGCAGAAGGTTTACTTGGTCTTGCATTATACACAAAGTTCCAAAACAGAGTTGGTGATGACATCAAAGATATATCAGCTGCTGATTTTACAGCATCACTCAATAATCTTCGAAAGGAAAAAACTCAGGCAGTTAAAAAGGGAGCAGTGTTATATCAAAAAGTAAATATTAAAGATTTACGAAAGAATCAAGATACAGTAAATCTGACAATTATGTTACCACAACCATCGTATGAAGATCTATTAGATAAGTCCAAAGATAAGTTGATTATGAAATTAGCTAGATCTGCAATCAACTATGCTAATTCCAGAAATGTAACAAGATATGCAAAATTCTTATATGTAAATAATTCTAAAAATGTTATCGATGTAAAATCAGAAGGAACACTTGATCAAAGCGGAACAAAAGTCGATCTAAAAGTCGTCGTAGACGGTCGTCTCTTGAAGAACTTGAACATATCATTGAAGTCAGGAACGAGTACAAAACAGTTTGGTCAGGTATTTGGTTACACAGGAAAACATCATACTGCTCTGTGGAAAAACTTAGGTCTTAATTATAGCAGAAAACAAAAAGAACATGATAATATGCTTTTAGATGATGATGGTATTGTTAAGGCTTTTCATTATTCGTACAAATGGGCTGCCAATGAGATCAATAAAAGACTAAAGAATGATAAACAAGAATTTGCAATGCTAAAAACCATTGCAAAGATGGTTAACTTTTATGCTACTCGAAATGAAAAAAATGTAAAACTGGTTCACTTTAAAGACTCTGGCGATTATAGTGTTTTATCATTCGATAAGCTTGAAGATAAGTTAAAGAAAATAAAATTAGAAGCAGTATATCGAGATCTTACTCTACCAACTATAGATATTCAAGATTCAAAAACAAAAAAGAAACTCATTTCAATTAAAGGCAAAAGAGAACTTCGAGCTTATCGTAATTTGATTCAAAAAGAAAAACTACTCGAAGAGCTTTTGGAAGTCTGATGATCAAATTCAAAACATTCATCGTCGAAGAAAAGAACACTCATATGACTCACATCGAGGAGCTGATGTTCCTTGGAGGTGTCGATGGTACTCGTCAAGCAATTAACTTCCTTCGAGATCTACGTGATATGCTGAAGGGTAACGCATCGTCTGCTGTCGACATCACTGTGAAGTGGGATGGAGCACCTGCTGTATTTGCCGGAGTCGATCCTGAAGATAAAAAGTTCTTCGTTGCAAAGAAGGGTCTATTCGCTAAAACTCCTAAGATGTATAAGTCGAATGCTGATATCGACAAAGAACTCAAAGGTGACCTCGCCAAGAAATTCAAAGTAGCACTTGCTGAATTTTCTAAGCTTGGAATTAAATCTGGTGTATACCAGGGCGATATGATGTTTACCAAGGGTGATGTAAAAACAGAAACCATAGACGGTCAGAAATACTACACGTTTCAGCCAAACACAATCGTGTATGCGGTACCTGTAAACACACCACTCGGAAAGAAAATTGCAAGGGCGAAGATAGGTGTTGTATGGCACACAACATATACTGGCAGTACGATTCAAAATATGAGTGCATCATTCGGTAAACAGATTGCCAGCAAGTTTAGAGCACCCTCTACTATCTGGATGGATGATGCCACGTACCGAGATGTGTCAGGAAAGGCACTATTCAGTAAAAAAGAGTCTGCTGCATTTGATAAACTCTTGAGCAAAGCAGGCAAGTTATTTCGTACAGTCGACGGTGATGCGTTTAGAATGATTGTGAGTGACGATGAGCTGCGTCAGAAGACGATGACTTTTGTCAATACATACATCCGCAGAGGATCGGACTTTCCTGCATCTGGTACGATGGCTACGGGACTTGTCCAGTACCTTAATGATTGGTATCAGAAAGAGATTGACAAAAAGAAAACCGAGAAGGCAAAAGAGCAATGGAAGCAGCGCCGTGATAATCTCGTTCAAAAAGTAGTTATGAATAAGAGTCAACTCATTGCTATGTTTGATCTCATGAAGGTTTTGGTAGATGCAAAGGGTATGGTCATAGCACAGTTTGATAAGACACAAGAGCTTGATACTGTATTGAGAACAGCAAAGGGCTTTCAAGTAACACGCCAAGAGGGTTTTGTGGCGATTGACAAATTGAAGGGTGGTGCTGTTAAATTAGTAGACCGTTTAGAGTTTAGTAAGGCTAATTTCTCTCCGGAGATCATCAAGGGTTGGCAAAAATAAATTTTATATAAATAATAAAAACTAACTGCTCCCAGTTAGTCCACGGAAAACCTGAGGAGATAAAATGTCAAAGATAGTCTTTACGTGGGGACGCATGAATCCCCCCACGGTCGGTCACCAAAAATTAGTAGACAAGGTCAAGTCCGAAGCTAAAAAACTCGGTGCGATGGCTCATGTCTACATCTCACATTCACAGGATAGTAAAAAGAATCCTCTCTCGTATGCGGACAAATTTGCTATTGCCCGAAAAGCTTTTGGTCCGATTGTCAAAAAATCAGAATCGAAGACCATAATTCAAGTCATGAAAGAGCTTGAAAAGATGGGACACACCGATGTGGTGCTTGTCGTCGGATCAGATCGTGTAAGAGAATTTAAAACATTCCTGCCAAAATATAATGGTAAAGACTACAACTTCAAATCAATTAAGGTAGTGTCTGCTGGAGCAAGAGACCCTGATGCCGACGGTGTATCTGGTATGTCTGCATCTAAGATGCGCGCAGCTGCGCAGGCTGGCGATTATGCTTCATTTAAAAAAGGAACTCCAAAATCCATGTCGGAAAAAGAGAAAAAAGATATGTATGATAAAATTCGTTCAGTCATGGAAAAAGAAACAAACGAGTCCATCGAATGGGATGACAGTGACTTCGAGTTTACTGATGATGAACTTGATGCATTTATTGAAATGACTGACTTGGAAGCTCTCGAGGAAGTAGTAGAGATTGACGAGGAGTATGGTGAATATCTCGAATTGCTTGGAGAAGAACGCAAACCTCTTACAGTACAGCAGAGAATGGCAATCGGCCGACGTATGAAGAGACTTGCTCCCCGTATCTCTCGCATGCGTAAAATACGAATGAAGAGAATGGCTGATAGACCGAGACTAGAGAAAAGAGCTCGTAAAGCTGCAATTAAGTTATTAAGAAAAAGATTTGCTGGTAAACAAGGTGAAAATTATGCATCGTTGACACCTGCCGCAAAGATGCAAGTGGACAGGGTTATCCAGAAAAAAATGGCGGCGGTCGGCAGGATCTCCAAACGTCTTTTACCAAAAGTACGGAAGGCAGAGATGGAACGATTGAAGAATTTAAGAAAAGGTAAGTCTGAACCCACCAAAAAAGCGGTTCGTGAAGAATTCATCTGGGAAGAGGAAGACGAAAAAACAAACCAAAAGCTGATTACAATTTTAAGACAAGCCTTTACTGATCCTAAAGAAAGAAATCTTGTCATTCGAGCTTTAAAGGGTGGCGAAAGGTCACTAAAAAATCCAAAACTTCGGCCATTTGTGCTGAAACTATTAACACGACTGCTTGATGCCACACAAGATGATCCCAGCATGCTAGCGAAGATGAGAGACAAGCTACGAAGAATGAGTCAGGCTGACAATTTAAAGGAAAGAGAAGACCCTGATATTGGCCACCGTAAGGGTAGCCAACCAGCGCAGTATCATACCGGATTGAGTAAGTCTACTAAAAAAAGGCGTGATGCTCATTTTAGAAAATATGCTGAGAAACCTGGTGATAAAAATAAGAAAGACTCAGATGCGAACTACAAACCTGCTCCAGGCGATGCCAGGGCAAAAACAAAGCCGTCAATTCACACAAAGAAATACAAGCAAATGTATGGCGAAGATGATCCATGTTGGGATACTCACAAACAAGTGGGTATGAAAAAGAAAGGAAATCGTATGGTTCCGAATTGTGTACCAAAAGAAGATTTAAATGCATCATTCGAGAAATATATCGAAGAAGAATATATTGAAGAAAAGATTGCGGGTCTTGTCAAAAAATCAGAGAAGTCAGGCATCCCATACGGCATCCTCAAACAGGTGTATAACCGAGGCATGGCTGCGTGGAAGTCGGGCCACAGACCGGGTGCAACACCACAGCAGTGGGCGTTTGCTCGAGTTAACTCTTTCATCACCAAAGGATCTGGTACATGGGGCAAGGCCGATAAGGATCTTGCCGCAAAGGTACGCGGATCGAAAGCTCGTAAGGAATCACTTGACAAAGAGGATGAGCCAAAGGTTAAAGAAATCATCAAGAAGTTGAAGGGTGCAAGTAAGGCTCATGCTGGTCAAGCGAAAGACTTAGAAAAGGCCGTAAAAGAAGATGCGGTTAAAGATGCAAAAGATGACATTAAACGAGAAAAAGAAATTGACAAGCGTAAGCATGATGCGATGCTTGATAGAGCTCGGTTACAGAAAGCGAAGATGAAAAACCGAATGACGGAAGCGGAGCATAGCGACGAAATCGAAGTTGACGGTTATCAGACAAAGAACTTTCATATGTGTGGCTCGGCTCAAAAGGTCATGAAGAAACTTGCAGGCAAGGAGGGAGCCAAGGAACTCACTCAGATGCAAGACAAGTTTTACGGTCTTGAAAAGCAGATTATGAACAATGGATCCGCAGATAAAAAACAAAAAGCAACGGCACGTATGATGCATGACCGAATCATGGCAAAGGCAAAGCAGGTCGGACTCGACGATGAGATTGGCGGATACATGAAGATGCACATTGATTCTATAGAGAAGGGCAAACCGAAGTTAGGGTTTGGTCGTACAGATATTAAGGAATCGATTGACGAAAAGTTTGAATCGCTTTTTCTTGAAGAGCCAAGAGTGCCAAGAAAGCCGGGGCAGCCGGCTGGCTCTGATAAACACTCCGATCTTTACACAGACGAAAATCCAAAAGATACAATTCACGGACTGAAATTTGCTACTGTGAAGGATGCGGAAGCAAGTGTAAAAAAGATAAAATCGTCAGGACGTAAACACGCACACAAAATTCAAGCAGCGATTGCTATGGAACAGAGAGCAAGAGTTGCCGGTAAGAAAAGTGCGGCTGCTGTCTATCGTGCATACATAAATGCAATGAAAAAGAAAACGAAACAGATGCGGAAAGAAGAGTATGGTGCCGGCGAGGAGGGCACAGATAAACTTGTGAAGAAATACAAAAAAGATACTCCCAATGAAGATTGCACATGCTTCGATCATGTTATCTCCGAGGCTGAGTATAAAGGGCGTAAGGTCACTCTCAACGATCCGATACGGTCAAACGACGGTAAGAAAAAATTCTATGTATATGTGAAAAATGAAAAGGGTAATATTGTAAAGGTCGGATTCGGAGATCCAAATATGGAGATCAAACGAGACGATCCAGGCCGCCGTAAAAACTTTAGGGCACGTCACAACTGTGATAATCCAGGACCAAAATGGAAAGCAAGGTACTGGAGTTGTTATCAGTGGCGAGCCGGTGCGAAGGTTGATAACTGATGTTTGAGTATAAGTGTACCATACTTAGAGTTGTGGATGGCGATACAGTCGATGTTGATATCGATTTGGGGTTTGGTGTATGGATGCGTAAACAGCGCATTCGTCTCTATGGTATTGATACACCAGAGTCACGTACACGTGATAAAGAGGAAAAGAAGTTTGGGCTACTTGCGAAGCAATATGTTGAAGGATTTCTTAAGAAAGGATCTACCGCCACTTTGGTCACCGAAAAAGACGGTAAAGGAAAGTTCGGCAGGATTCTTGGCAAGTTTCAGGTCTTTGATGCAAAGACAGATAGAGCAACTTTCCTACATGAATTAATGATCCGAGATCACATGGCTGTCGAGTATATGGGTCAGTCAAAGGAAGATATCGCCGAAGAACATCTGATGAACAGGCGTCGGATAAAAGAGAGTGGATGTTATAACGAAATGTTAAATTATAAATAATAAAAAACAAACTCAAACGAGGACAAGAACATGGATAAAATTAATCCCTTCCGGAACCCTGAAAATGATAGCTTGGTCGATACAATTCGTGCCGTTCTTTCAGGTAAACCTATCGAGGAAAAAAAGCATAAAATGGATCCTGTAGATCCTGAAGCTGCAAAGAAAAAGTTTAAGGACCGTAAGGATAAAGACATTGACAACGATGGTGATGTCGATAGCTCAGACGAATATCTTCATAAACGGCGTAAAGCTATTGCTACAAAAGAGGCTGTAGAGGACAATCCAGCAAACTATCAGCACCTCTGCGCTAAGAATGTTGTACATGAAAAGTGGGGTACAGGTAATTGTATTCCTACAATGCATGCTGATCCCGATGCGGAAGGAAACGTTGCTTGGTACGATGTAATGTTCGAGCACGGTATTGAGGCAAAAGTTTCAATAGATGAACTGAAAGTTACCAAGGCCGAAGAGCATATGCATGCTTCAGTCGACAAAAAGAAAAAGATGAAAAAAGAAATGGCTCATGGTGACAAGAAAAAGATGAAAAAAGAAATGGCTCATGGTGACAAGAAGAAGATGAAGAAAGATGAAATCGATCTAAAACCATCCACAAATAATGATCGTAGCACAGCAGAGTAAAAAGTTCAATGATGTCCTTTAAAGAATATATGCTTGAAGAAGCAATGTCAGATGCTCAAATGAAAAAGCGTGAGGAGATAGTTAAGTCCCTGAAAAAGAAAATGGGTGACTTTAAAAAAAGATATGGTGATCGAGCAAAAGATGTGATGTATGCAACTGCTACTAAAATGGCGATGAAAACATGAGTTATGCAAGAGTTATAAAAACACTACACCGAATTGAAGAAGGTGGTCATACCGATGTAGCCTCTATGAAAAATAAAGTAGAGATGGCGAGTAAGGCTATAGCGATTATGAAAACCGAGCTAGACAAGCTAGGAGATGATGATTCATTACCTAGTTGGTGGACAAATAAAGTGGCTGTTGCCGTCAGTAATCTAGATAGCATGGCTGATTACCTAGACGTCAAAGTCGAGGATAATAAATAAGTATCGAAAGTTTATATTATGCCGAGTAGTAACCAACGAAAAGCGAAGGAGATAACAAATGCCTAGTTGGGGTTTTGACCACGAAAAGACACAGGTCGTCAAGGGTGCGAATACTGTGGCTGGTCTCA
>MDTA01142431.1_pt1 | contig 12403 bp, 10 predicted proteins | sample 811151 | NCBI WGS metagenome assembly MDTA01 (sample SAMN05326648, study PRJNA326480) | marine metagenome | isolation source: seawater | place: Indian Ocean: South | collected 2010
CTTTGGAACGAATCGAAGCAATGAAATGGGCAGGAACTGCATTAATTTTGACAGGAATATTATTGACAAATTTGAATCAATATCCCTTTAACATATTTTTTCACGGTGCAGGCGTAGTATTTTGGTCAACAGCAGGTTACATAACTAATGATAAGCCAATTATGGCAAATTTTGGACTTCAAATTCCACTGTTTATTATCGGATATAGTAAATTATTTTTTGGTTTGTAGTTATAATATTTGGACATAAATACAATTTAATTTTTAGGCTTTCCTAAATTTTATATATTGCCATTTTTACGTGTAATATAGTAAAGATTTTGTAAATCTATTCAGGCGGAAATAAAATGAAAATTAAGTCCTTATTTAGTGTTCTTATCGTTTTAGTTTTTTTAACGTCTTGTTTCACCTTCAATGTATCTTCTGAATCAGATGAAGAATTATTTACAATTTCAGGAAATGTATTCACATCTAATGGTGACAAAGCAGGTAATACTTATGTTAAGTTAATTCCAAGAGACTCTGTTCAAACAGGCAGCACAGGAACCTATGAAATCGTCAATGTTCCATTTGGCGAGCATACCATTAGAGCTTACTTTTTAGATAATGGACATACAACTTCTTATCGTAAAATATTTGTAAATCAAGATACTACTTTTGATTGGTATGAAGGTAAAAATTGGGCTACGTTTGAAATGTTTAATTCATCCGGTCAATATGTTGAAGATTCGGTAGTTTCTACTATAAAATTGATTGAAAGTGGAGAAAGTTATAGTACTGTAGATGGCCGTCTTGAAATAGGTCCTTTAGAAATTGGAGAATATTATACAGTAAGAGCATATTATGGTAATGAAGATCATAGTACTCAATATGTACATTTTAAGCTAGACTCCTCATCTCCTAATGATTTTGATTTTAATCATGGATTAAATAGTCGTTATGGATTTATACTAACTGAAGAAGGAGAACCCATTTCAGAGGTTACAGTGAGTAATGGGTCAACTGAAGTCTTATCTAATGAAGACGGTTTTTTTCTATTTGAAAATTTAGAGATAGGCACTACGCAGACGTTTACTTTTGAAAAAGCAAATATTGCAGTTTGTAGCCCAATTAACACCACAATAGAGGATGGAAAAGGATGGATGAATGCTTCAGCAATTGGAGAGATAAATTATCCTGAAGCTCCTAAATTTGTGACTGAAACGCAGGCACTTCGTCTTTCAATGCTTCCTATAGATATTCAATGGTTAGGAGGGAATCACTCATTATTTTACACCTTATTATCTAATGATGAAATTGTATATGAAGGATTTTCTGAAAGTTTTTCATTTGATACGAATGAAGCAGGCACTTATGAATTTCAAATAGGTGCTACTAACAGTAATGGAACTACTAATAGAACACAGAAATTAATTTTGGTTATTCTTCCAGAGCAATCTTCGGCGGATGTCTGGCAGCCAGGAATGAGTTGGAATTATGATATTAGTTACACACCCACTTCAGTATCTCCAGATCCAGAAGGAATTCATCGTGCTACGTACACAGTTCTCGGTAAAGAGAATGTAATTGATGCTTATGGTAATGATAAAGAAACTTTTCTTCTAAGAAAAACAGATGATTATTATATGGAAAGAGAAAAATCTTATCGCTGGGTAGATAGCAGTAATTTGTTAACTTTGAAAACTTATTGGGAAGATGATCCTTCATCTTCATCTTACTATCAAAGAGGAACAATGGGTTGGTCATTTACAGATTCATCAGGCTCTGAAATAAACCCGATTATCCAAGAAGGTAATTTTACAATGCATTTCAATAGGACTAATATTATTGGAGTTCCGGGACATCCTAACGGCTATGATGATACCGAGAATATAGTTCAAATTACTCACAATGTGTTAGTTAATACTCCAGCTGGCCAATTTTCTACAGTTTATATTTCAATTATTGACAATAATGATGGTATAGTTTCGTGGGAATTATGGTATAATGAAACTGCTAAGAATTGGGTTAAGATTATAGATAGATTACCAGGTTCTCATGCAGAGATGGTAGAGTATAATTTAACTAGCTTCTATATGCCCCTTAATCCTCAATTTATAACAGAAAGCGAAGATAATTATATCTTTAATGATTATACCATTTCCTGGGCTCCGTTTGAAGGTGCGGAATCCTATAAACTGGTGGAAAATGGAAATACAATATATTCAGGAAATAATACAGAATTTCAGATTTTAGATAGAGTTGATGGTACCTATACGTATGAAATGTATGCAGTACTTCCAGCTGAAGCAATGATCAAAAGTTCCCCAATTACATTTAATGTTTCATTTATTCCAGAAGTACCATTATTTCTTACTGCAAGTCAGCAAATAGAAGAAGATGGAAGTATTGATATCGAATGGGAATATAGTGAGAAAATAGTTTGGTATTCATTAATTGTTGAAGATAAAAATGGGTTCAAGGTAGAAGCTTACAATGGTACCGATACTAGCATAAAATTAGACAATCTTCCCTCTGGTCAAAATAGGCTTAGAGTTCAAGCAAAGCTTGATAATGGTAAAATAACAGATTTCTCTGATTCTATTTTTATAAAAGTTGAAGAGAGGAACGAAGATTCACCGATGATTTCTATTATACCTATCCTCGTTGTTTTAGTTGCTTTAACTATGATTAATAGAAATAGGAATAAAATATGACGAAATTTTCAGATAAAAGCGTAGCAATCTTCCAAGTTGTCTTGGTGGTCTTTTGTTCATTAGGTGTTTGGTATTACAGCGACAATATTAATCAAGAAGACGGTATAGGCGAAATTCAGGTTACTGATTCGAACGGCGTTTTGCATTCATTTGAAGAGCGACCAACTCGTGTTGCAATTACAAACACCTATGCAGCCAGTGTAATGCGTATGCTTGGAGTAGATTCTTCTGTTATAGTTGGAGTTTCTGGAGATTTTCAGGAGGAGAAGCTGTGGCCAGAGTTTATCGACACTCCAATAATCCAACAATCTGCACATTCTGAGATTGATTTTGAAGCGTTGTTAGACAGTCGCCCTGAGATTTATCTTGTATTTGCTACTAATGGTATGGTTGATACTAACGCAATTCGTGAGAAATTAGAGCCTATTGGAATTCGAGTTCTTGCTTTAGATTTTTACAAATATGATTATTTAAGGTATGAGATTTCAGTTATAGCTGAATTATTTGGCAAGCAGTTAGAGGCCGAGCAGCTTTTTTCTGAGTTTGATGCAATAGAGAAAGAAGTATCAGATAGAATTTTGGGTTTGAATGAGACTTCAAGGCCTCAGATAGTTATGGAGCATCACGCTTCTCTAACAAGAGATCCAGTAGTATTGACAGGAACTTCACAATGGACTGATATAATTGAAAAAGCAGGTGGAGTTAATATTTTCAAGGATTTACCAGGCCATACAACTCATGTAGATATGGAAGCAATACTAGACGCAAACCCAGATATCTTAATGTTTGATGGAATTACCTTTGATATTGGATTTAATAATTTTGATGAAGATGATAGCTGTAGTACACATATGGAATTCATTAGCGAAAGACCTGGATTTGATAATGTGGATGCAGTAACAAATAATCGTATGATTATTATGGCAGGAGAGTTTGCAGGCCCCATGATGATTCATGGTTTACCTACATTGGCTAAAATTTTTCATCCCGATTTATTTGAGGATTTAGATGCGGAGAAATATGTAGAAGATTATTTTGTAAATTATCACAATATAGATAAAATAGGAAAGTTTGTCTGTAAATCTGCCGGAAGTTAGGTATGGATACACTTTCAAAGAAACATATTGTGAATGCTCAAAAGCAAATGAGTTGGGTTTTACTTCTTAGTGTTTTTATGTTAATAGTTTCAGTAGTAGCTATAGGCTTGGGGTCATCGCAAAATTTGGACTTTTTTACTACTTTAAAAATTTTATTTGGTATCGAATCAGCAGGTAAATTAGAAGCAGCTATCATTTGGGAATTGCGTTTTCCAAGAATACTAATGGCCATAATAGGAGGAGCCACCTTGGCTATCGCAGGATCTTTGATGCAAGGGAGTCTCGGTAATCCGTTAGTTTCACCTTTGACATTAGGGGTAGCATCGGGTGCAGCACTTGGTGCCGCTTTAGCTATAATACTTGATTTTTCTATAGTTTCTAACTCAAATTTAGCCATTGTGTTTAATGCATTTTTATTTTCCTTAATAGTAGTTGCAATAATAATACAACTTGGCAATTACCGCTCAGTTTCAGCTGAATCTTATATTCTCGTTGGTATTGCAATAACCTTCATCGCAGGAGCTATAGTGTCTACCATGCAGTATTTTGCAACTGATGCTCAATTATCTCAATTGGCTCATTGGTCATTTGGTAGCCTTTCTAGGCCAACGCTTGTAAACACATTATGGGTTTCCGTAGCCTTAGTAGGCCTTCTTCCATTTGCGTTTCAGAAAGCCTGGGATTTGAATACTCTAGCTCTTGGAGGAGATGATTTTGCAATTTCTACAGGAGTTGATCCTGTAAAAACTAGGAAACACATTTTGATTCTTTCAGCCTTTATGACATCTACGGTAATTGCATTTACCGGACTAATAGGTTTTGTCGGTTTAGCAGCACCTCACATGGGTAGATTAATTGTTGGAAATGATTATAGAAAATTAATTCCTTGTTCAGCAATATTTGGTGCTTTGCTAATGCTTTTTGCAGATACCGTTGGAAGAATTGCATTTGCACCCATTGTATTGCCAGTAGGAATCATGCTGTCCGTAATTGGAGGTCCATTTTTCATGTATCTTTTATTAAAAAATAGAGGTTTAGGACATTGAGCAGCATATTAGATGTTAAAAATTTAGGCTTCAGTTGGGGGTCTAATACAGTCTTTCAAGAGTTAAATTTTAGTGTTGAAAGTAATCAAATTATCGCTATTTTAGGAAAAAATGGTGCAGGAAAAACAACCTTGCTTAAATGTATAAATAGAATCTTAAAACCTGAAACCGGAACTGTATCTATTGATTCTAAAGATATTTCGGAATTAGAATTATCCGAATTATCTAAGCTGGTATCTTATGTTCCCCAGTCTATCATGTCTAGTTTTCCAATGCAAGTCTTCGATGTTGTTCTTTTAGGTAGAAGACCACACATTAATTGGGTAGTTGGAAATGAAGATCGTGAGAAAGTTAGTGAAACATTAAGATTTCTTAATTTAGAAGAGTTTGCTTTCAGATATTTCAATCAATTGTCTGGAGGTGAGAGACAAAGAGTAATTATTGCTAAAGCAGTCTCACAAGACTCTTCTATCTTTTTGATGGACGAACCTACAAGCGATTTAGATTTAAAAAATCAGATTGAAATCATGAAAAAGGTAAAAAAATTAGTATCTGACAAATCTAATGAAAAAGCAGCAGTAGTTGCAATACATGACATTAACATTGCAGCCAGATTTGCAGATGTTATATTTCTGCTGGATGAAGGGAAAATATTTTCCCAAGGTTCGCCCGAAGAAGTTTTAACGGAAGAGAACATTGAACATGTATTCGGAGTAACTTCAGAAATTATACCTAAAACTAGAAAAAACCCTATGAGGATATTTATTAAAGATGAAATTAGCCTAAAAGAAAAAGTGGTGAATGAAAATGACAAAAAATGAAAAAGAACTTCCAAGACATGCTCCCCCTAAGGGCGCTAAAACTCAAGATCAAGAGCTTTTGTATGATCCTAACGTACCTACAGCATCTCATGCAGAACAAGCTAGAACTTTAGCTTCTAAAATGGGGACTGCAACGCTTTGTACTATGTCGGTCGAACCGCAGGGATTTCCTTATGGCTCATTTGTAACCTATGCATTGTATGAAGGTAATCCTATATTTTTAATAAGTTCTTTAGCAGAGCATACAAAGAATTTAAACGAAGATTCTAAGGCCTCACTTCTAATTGCAGAAGCAGGTGAAGGTAATCCCTTGGCTTTGGGCCGTGTAACGCTCATTGGAGAGTGCAAAAAATTATCAGATAGTAAACGTGAGACAGCTAAAGAAATTTTTATAGAAAAGCATCAAGATGCTAAATTTTATGTAGATTTTAAAGATTTTTTCTTTTACAAATTAGATGTTTCCGAAGTTAGATACATAGGAGGTTTTGGAAGAATGTCTTGGATAAATGATAGCCAATGGTTTGAGGCTGAATCAGATCCATTGGCTCCTTATTCTTTAGATATAATTGAGCATATGAATGAAGACCATACAGATACAATGGTTCTATATTGTAAAACTATGAGTAAGGCTACAGATACAACTGAAGCCTCAATGACTGGTATAGATAGATATGGGTTTGAGATGTCTGCAATGACAGGTCAAGGTCCAAGACCTATAAGACTTGGATTCGGCAATGAGGTTAAAGATGCCGAAGAAGCTAGAAAAGAGCTAGTAAGAATGGCAAATAAAGCTAGGAAAATGACAAAATAGTATGAAAAACAAATCAACAATACGTCCATCAATTTGCATGCTTGTTGTAGTGATGTCTTCTTTTGCAGGTTGCTTAGATTCATTTACATCAAATGATTCAGGATTTTATCCAGATTTAAAGCAAAGGCATCAATTAGATTGGAATATGACGCATACATATTCTCGAGTGTTAGAGGATGGCCCTCACTACGCTCTAGATGTTCAGGAAGCGTTTATTGAAGTAGATACTAGCGATGTTTGGGAAACCGGACCTTCAGAGTCTGAAGTCCATCTTTCCTATTGGTTACCAAGTAACACTTTAGATGGCGAGAAAGTTCCAGTGATTGCAGTTATTAGTCCTTATTATTCGTATGGACAACCTACAGATGAATCTAGCGATACGACAGTTGTAAGTGCAGGAAGAGGTGAATTTATCTTTGAAAATTTTGTTCCGCATGGTTATGCATTTGCCCAAGTAGCAGTTTTTGGTACTGAATTATCTACTGGTTGTTTTGATTATAGAGGGAATGGAGAGGGTTTAGGTATACATCATGCAGTTGAATGGCTTGGTAGTCAAGAGTGGTCAAATGGCCACGTAGGATTGTATGGTAAATCTTACGAAGGCGCAACGCAGTGGGAAGCTGCAGCACAAGGCAGCGAATATCTCAAAACAATAGTACCAATAAGCGGAACCACAGCACTTCATCCTCTATTGTATAAGAACGGCAGTGCTGAAGCAAGATCTCAAGTCATGCACATGGCTTATTTTTCAAGTACTGTCGATTATAATCCAGATGACTTAGACAATATTTGTCCAGACATAGTTGAAGGTTTTTTTGCTGGACCTACTACTTACGGAGCAGGTGAATTCGACCCTTATATGGATAATTACTATTCAGAGAGATCACATATTGACAAAGCGTTCAATAACTGGGAAGGCTCAGTTTACTTTGTCCACGGTATGCAAGATTGGAATGTAGATCCTCATCAAATTTTTAGCGGTCCTGATGGGGCTCCTTGGTATCATCAGTATCAGGATGCAGGTTATGATGTCAGAGGCATGATTGGTCAATGGGAACACAATTATCCAGACCAGTGGACAAAACATAATGCTCAGGATTCTGGCTATGGTGCTGAAGCCATACATAATATGACGAGATGGGATTGGGCTCAAGATTTATTTGAGTGGTTCGAATATTATCTAAAAGGCGTAGGTCCTAAACCTGACTTACATGTTCAAGTTCAGAGGAACGATGGTCAGTGGAGAGTTGAAGAGACTTGGCCGCCTGAAAATGTAGAAAATTTAGTTTTATCTTTGGGCGATTGTCCATTTTCCGGCGTATTTGTTAGTGGATTAGCAGTTGTCGGAGGTGCGGCTCAACAAAGTGTGACTCTTGATTGCCCTGCTTTATCCGAGACTGATTATGTACATATTTCAGGTCTTGTGAGATTACACTTAGATACGATTGCTTTTTTTGACGGCGGACAAATATTCGTTGAAATGCAAGATTCTACTAATGGAATGAGGTTAGGGCATGCAACAATGGATATTCGTTATCACGCAGGAGGTTCAGAACCTCAAACCGTTCTTCCAAATGATAGACAGATTATGAGGATGGAATTTCAAGGAATAGATGCTATTATTCCTCCTGGAAATGGAATCAGGCTAATTATGACTGAGTCAGGAGAAGATTATTTGGCACCTCTGTGTGGCAATGCTTGTCCAGTTCATGTACTACCTAGTTCTTCGACCTTAACGATTCCACACATCGATGTTGATTCCAGTAATATATTCATAAGTCCACAATCTGAAGATGCAGCTAACAATCTCTGATTATCTAGGCTTGAAAATATTTTCAAAAGTATAAGATTTGTTAAGTGTTTCTTCGATGAAGTATGATCTTATTCTGATTGATATAAAATCGATAACTAAAACAACAAAGAATAAAGCAATTAAAAGTGCCATAACTCTTTGGTAAAGTTGTGCATCAAGATAATCAGCTAGATAGAAACCAATACCAACACCACCAACTATTCCAATAATAGATCCATTTCTAACGTTATATTCAAACATGTATAATAATTGTGAAATTAAATAATTTGCACTTTCAGGAATTATCACTCGAATTACAATTTCTGAATTTGTAAGTCCCATAGCTCTTGCAGCATCAATAGGATCTTTAGCTAATCCTTCAATTGCTTCATATTGTAATTTACCTAAATGGCCCACAGAGTAAAGCGTCATTGCAAAAACGGCAGACATGGTTCCTAGTCCAACCATTACAACAAAGAAAATAGCCCATATTAAGGCAGGTAACGTTCTCATACCAGATAAAATTGTTCTAACAGGCAGAGCTACAGTATCAGAATATAAATTTCTTGAAGCTAGAATTGCAAGTGGAAGACTAATTAAAAATCCAAATCCTGTTGAAACAAATGCCATTTCCAAAGTCTCACTAATCCCAATGTAACCTTGTGAGCAAAAGAAATTAGCAGGAAGCGGCCATGGTGCTGCAGGACTATTACAATTATATTGTTTGATACTAAATACTTTCCAATCGGGTGGCCATAAAGATTTATAAAAAAATGTTGAGAGATTGGCTAGACTATTTTCGAGTCTGTATAGCTCTCCATCGATTAAATCCATGAATACTAGCCATGTTAGAATAAACATGGTTAAAACAAAAGTAAGATATTTCCTTTTCCTGAAAAAGTCTAGTACATCGTTATACATTAGAAATTTCCTCCAGAGAAGAAGAATCTTTATTTTCTTTAAGTTCCATTTCAAAGCATCGGTCAGCTAATTTTGCCCATTCGATATTGTGTTCGACAATTATTAACGTAATATTTTTTTCTTTAACGTAACTTAGCATGTTTTTCCAAACATTTTCAGCAGTTTTAGCATCTAATTCGCTTAGAAATTCGTCAGCTAAAATAATCTTAGGGTTTTGGGCCATTGTTCTCGCAATAGCTACTCTTCGTTGTTGTCCTCCAGAAAGTTTACTGATGGGTTCATCTATTTTGTCATTAAGACCCATAATTTCTATTGTATCTTGAACTGTTCCTAATGTTTTTTGTTCATGAAATCCTGTGATTGAGCGCCAAATGGGTTCTTCACACACAGCACCTTGTAGAACATTTGAGAAAACACTAGAATGCTTTACTAAGCCTAATTTTTGAGGGATATATCCTATTAATCCTCGTTCTTTTTTAGGTTCGTTCTCAAAAATACTAAGTTCGCCTTCTATTGGATTTATTAAGTTCGCAATTGTTTTTAGAAAAGTAGTTTTTCCAATACCTGATTTTCCTATGATAGAGACAATCTCACCCTGTTTAATGTTAAATTTATCTATCTCAGCAAGAATTTTAGAATATCCTATTTTTAGATTCTGCGCACTAATGGTGTTGCTCATATTATTTCTGAATAAATTTCTTTATGTCGGCTACTTAAAATCATTTTAGGTGGCCCTAAACTTTATGTAAGGCCTTTTTTTAGGCTCACCTAAATAAGGACGTCTTATTATGAAAATAGAAGGTTTGAACACTTTGCTTGTTGCAGTATTCTTAATGACTACTTGCATGTCTGGTTGTCTCTTTTTTGATTCAGCTACATTTGATAAATGTGAGGATCCAGATAATTGTTTGACTATTGCTTTCGAAACGAAAGAAGAATATAGAAACAAAGACCAAAATCCGCAACGTTTTGCAGATGAGTTAGGCGAGAGACTTGGTATGGATGTTGAGATATATCCTGTCCGAGGTCCAGCAGCAACTATTGAAGCGCTAAGATTTGGTCATGCAGATATTGGCTTCTTAGATGGTGGAGCTGCATGGTTGAGTTGGCAAAATCATAATCTACAAGTAATGGCTTCCGAGCAGAAAGCAGATGGTCGACCATACTACACAGCTATTGCTTGGGTTCACAAGGATTCAGATATGGCTCTTGCAGATCAAGACGATGATCCAGATACAGATCCATATGAATTGATGAAAGGCAAGAAATCTTGTCATACTTCTGCATTAGGTAGTGCAGGAATGCTCCTGCCCATGGGATATTTAATTGCGAATGGTTACGTTGAAGTTGTTGGTGATCCAGATGAAATTACGTCTTTGAGAGATACAGTAACTACACATTTTTCTGAAGAGTCTAGTATACCAAATAGTGGAACACTTTATTACAAATATCAAGGAGCATTGAGATGTCTTGCCGAAGGAGTTGGCGACATAGCTTTTGCAAAAGATCCTACGGTTCCTTCTTATTGTGGCGAGACTCCTGAGGATTGGTGTTTTGAGGGAGAATTCACAGAAACTTCAGATTTCTATGCCATAGGCGCTCCTGATGGATTTGGACGTGCACCAGGTCATCCTGCGATGTATAATCCAGAATACATGACCGAAGAGGAAGTTAAGGATATTCAAGATGCTATGCAAGCAATTAGTGATGATGAAGAAGCGTCTCAAATTATAATGGATGTAATGTATAGTCCTGGTTTAACAATAACTAATACAACGACACACTTGGGAACTTATGGTGCAGCCATCGGTGGAGTTCCAGGAATAGATGCGTACTTTGGTGCAGCATTTAGTTGTTCAGGAGATGAATGTGATCCTCCAGAAAGTTCTAATACGATGCTTATAGCTGCTGGTGCAGTGGGAGCTTTGGCACTTGTAGGTGGCGCAGTATATCTTCGCAGAAACGGAACTATCTAAATACAGAAGTGAATAGCCCTACTGCAAAATAAAGGATAAACTTTGAGATTAGCAGTATTGATTAGTATTGTATTTCTTTCGAGCTCCCTTACAGGTTGTTTAGGTTTTGGTGACGATGACGAAGGATTTAGTTGGCCAGACATAATGAATGCCGATTGTTCACTAGAAACTGAGTACGATTTGATATGTGAGCCGTATCTGTATATACTATCAAAAGGAACTCCTATCACTTCATTGCATTATGAACCTTTGAATGAAATTTGGGTTGCATATCAAGGCGGTCTTGTATTGGGCTATAATGGAGATACAGTAAGACATATTGGAAATTTAAGCACGAGTATTTCCAGGTGCCATTTCGAGCAAGGATTGCTGGGTATGGTATTCGTTGATAACCAAGAGTTTAGTAAAGTTTTAATATCTTATATTGAAAAAGATATTTGCGAGGGGTCTGATGCAGCACCTTTGATATTAGGTGAAATAAATATAGAAAATCACGGTTTTTCTGCTGAAAATATAACAGTTTTAGAAAAAGTAGAACAGCCGTATAGAAACCACAATTCCGGCCACATAATCCATGTAATGAATAATCAATATTTATGGGGAATAGGAGATGGAGGAAGTTCAAACGATCCGCATAACAATGGACAAAATGAATCAACACTTTTAGGGTCTATAGTTCTTCTTACTTATGAAGATGGAAACGTTGAATTCCAAATGTTGCACAGTGGACTCAGGAATCCCTGGAGATTTGATGTTGATCCTAACGGCGGTCTATGGGTTGCAGACGTAGGCCAAAATTGTTTCGAAGAGGTAAATTACATTGATTTATGGAATCAGTCTGCAAATTTCGGATGGTCATTAAGAGAAGGATTTCACAATTTTGATGCACAATCAGACTGTAATATATCAATGAGTCAGCCACAAGAGGGCATCACTGATCCTGTGATTGAATATAGTCATAGAGACGGCCATTGCTCAATTACAGGAGGATTTTGGATGGATTGGGGCCCTTCAGAATTACAAAATGGATATCTATATGGAGATTTCTGCAGTGGAACAATATGGCTAGCAAAAAAGGAAAGTAGTAATTTTACTCAAAAATTGGTTGCAGATACAGGAATACAGATTACTGGATTTGGGAAGGGTTTGAATAATGAATTACTAATCTTTGATTGGGGTGGAAAAGTAGTCAAATTAGAGGAGATCTCAAATTCAAATGTCAATTCCTAAACGTATTGGTTATC
>MDTA01183718.1_pt1 | contig 12403 bp, 12 predicted proteins | sample 811151 | NCBI WGS metagenome assembly MDTA01 (sample SAMN05326648, study PRJNA326480) | marine metagenome | isolation source: seawater | place: Indian Ocean: South | collected 2010
CTGTGCTACCCGCAACAGCAAAGGCAGCGGTTATCAAACAACCCCTACCGATTTTCACATTATGAGCAATATGAACTAAGTTATCTATTTTTGTCATTTCACCAATGATAGTGCTTCCTATTGTTGCACGATCAATTGAACAGTTTGAGCCTATCTCAACATCACTTTCAACGATAACATTTCCTGTTTGAGGAATCTTTTCATGAAATCCATTAATTGTAACAAACCCAAATCCATCTGAACCTACTGTTGTTCCGCTATGAATGATCACATTGCTTCCGATAATGGTGTTGTCATAAATAGATACATTAGTAAATAACTGACAGTCCTTACCTAAAACTGTACTTTCTCCAATATGAGAATTTGAACCTATTCTACATCCATCTCCAATTTTTACTCCCTTTTCTATACAGACGCCTGGACCAATTGTAACATTCTCACCAATTTTAGCGTCATTTGATATGAAAGCTTTTGGATGAATCATTGGTTTATTTTTTAAGATTGGATTAAAAATTTTAAGTGTTTTAGCCATGGCAAATTGCGAGTTTTTTACAATAATACCCATTTTTTGTTTCAAATAGACTTTTTTTTCAACAATGATAGCATCCGCATTGGTACTGTCTAAATATTTCCTATATGCCGGATTGCTAAAAAAAGTTATTGTGCCAGACTTAGCCTCTTGAATTTGAGAAACCCCTTTGATTAAATGATTAGCATTCCCTACAACCTCCCCATCGATTTTTGAGGCTATTTCTCCAAGAGTTATTTTCAAACTATTTATCCGATTTTAAGTTGCGTAATTCATACAGCACATCGTCAGTCATGTCATACTTAGGCTTAAAATATAGTAAGCCAACAGATGCATCAATTATATAGTCAAAGCCTTCATTTATGGCCACTTTATCTACTGCTTTTTTTACTTTTCCTAAAATATCATATTCCATTTGAGCTTGTTTTTTCATTAATTCACCTTGAGGGCCAATTTTTTCAGCTTGATATGTTTGTATTGATCTCTCCATCTGAACAAGCTCTTGTTTGATACTTTCACCTTTATCAAGCGCCATAAGACGTTTGACTTCATAGTCTTGTTTTAAGCTATCCATTTTTAAAACCATTTTATCAAATTCTGTCTGAACTTTACGATATTCCAACTGCAATTGAGATTCTGCTTCTTTAAAATCTTCAAACTCGGTCCTAATTCTTTCGGATAATACATACCCTATTTTAAGTTGCGCAATAGAGGGTGCTACGAAGCATATGAAATAGCATAGAAAGATTATGTGTTTATAAGACTTATTCAAGATTAACTCCTTCTTATTAAAATTGTTGCCCAAATGTAAGAGTTGTTTTCCATTCGGGCTTAAATTTACCATTATTATCTACTCTGTCGAAACCTCTTGCAAAATCAAATCCTAACATGCCTATCATAGGCATAAAAAATCTGACTCCTACTCCCACAGATCTTTTTAAATCAAGAGGTCCTGACCTAGGAAGGCTCAGTCTTTCCATCAAATCGGATGAAGACCAAACATTACCCATCTCAGCAAAGATCATTCCATAAACTACAGGGTTTTCAGCAAAAGGAACTCTGAATTCTGTACTGAATTTTACTAAAGTATTTCCACCAATTGGGTTCCCTGATGTTGTAAGAGGACCCACTCTATTATCGTCATACCCCCTCAAAACATTTCCATAGGGTATCCCATTACCTCCCATTATAAATCTATCATTATATGGTATGTATGACGGACTATTGTCCTTTGAAGGAAGTACATTGATACTCCCTATTTTCATTGAATTCATTAAAACAAATTTCCAAAAAGTCGGGGTAAACCACTCTAGCTTAAGGGTATGCTTGTGAAAATTTTCCTGACCACCTAAAAGCCATCCAGATAACGTTGAATTCAAAGAAAAATGGGAACCAATAGTTGGAAATTCAGGGTGGTCTCGGCTATCTCTGCGAATGGACTGTATTATACTTATACCATCAGATTTAGTTCTCCCCCCCGCATAATTATCTATGTCTGATTGGCTACCTCTATACTGTCTTCTATTCATTTGAAGCTGCCAAGTTCCCCTAAAAAAGTCATCAGGCCATTTAAAGATTCGCCCAAGCATAATACTTGCTCCAGCAATTGTTGTTTCCAAAGGAGAATAGTACATAGTTGATCCACCTGTCATTCTATAAAAAAGCGAACCCCCTATTAAATTTTTAGTGTCGTTGACCATAGGATCTGTAAAGCTTATGCTTGCAGAACGACTTTTTGGTCTGTCAGAATTATAGGACTGGTATGCATAAGAATTTTGCCCACCTCCACTTACACCTGCATTGAAGCTAAAACTAAGACTTTGCCCTCTACCACGAAAATTTGGGAGAGTAATACCACCCCCCCCTGTTAAGCCTAAATACTGAGAATATCCCATATTGGCACTGGCTTGCCCTGCAGGTTTTTCTTCAATATTAAATTCGACATCTACTTTATCGTCAGAAACTGGGAGTATATTAGGTGCTGCATCAGAAAAAAAATTTAGCATCATAATCTCCCTATAACTCCTTCCTATTCTTTCTTGATTATAAACATCACCAGGAAAAACTCTTAATTGTCTTCTTATAACATTTTCACGAGTTCTTGTGTTGCCTTGCACAATAATGTTATTAATATAAACTTTATGATTTTCGGTAATGATAAAGTGGATGTCAAGTGAGTCTGGTCCAACTGGAGTTATTTGGGGTTCAATACGGCTGTAAATATATCCTCTATCTAAATAGAGACCCTGCACTCTTGAATATAAAGCGAGGTTGAACTCTTCGTCGCTGAATTGATCACCCTTCTTAAGAGATAGGGTACTTTGCAGATCCTTTTCACTAAATAGAGACATCCCTTCCCAGGAGAAATTCCTATATTTATACTTTTCTCCTTCTGAAATAGTTAGAATGATATTCATTTTTTTAAGGTTTTCCGAATAAGTAATTGAATCTTTTATAATTTCAAAATCTCTGTAGCCCTTATTCCGGTAAAACGTAGAAAGCAATTCTATGTCTTCTTTAAAACTAGAATTATCGAAGGTTGATCTCCAAAACATATAAAAGGGTTGTTGTTTTGTTTCCTTCAATTGCCAACGAAGTCTAAAATCTGAAAATGTTTTGTTTCCTTTAAATAAGATTTTGTTAATCTTTATTTTACTGTTTTCAGATATTTTGAAAACAATATCTCTTTTCAGTTCATTATTTTTAGAGATATTTTTTGATGAATCTTTTTTTGGAATGGTTAATTCAGAGCTTATAATTGCGTTTAAATACCCTTCTTCACTGTACAAGTCTTTTATAATTTTATTTGCAAAATTTAAACTATTGGGTTTTATTCTTTGGCCTTGTATTAAACCGAGTTCTTCGTCAAGCTTAGTATCTTTTATTTTCTTGTTACCTTCATATTTTATGTCACCAAGTACATAATTTTCTTTTACTTTAATTTTTAGGAAGAGACCGTCATTTGTTTCGTTTTCATATTGTAATTGTATGTCTTGAAAAAGACCTAACTGCCACAGACGTTTTATTGATCTTGGGAAGTCTGCTGGATTAACCAAAGTTCCTTCTCTGAGCCCTGAGGTAAAAATTATAGTATTTTCTGATGTACTGGTGTTGCCAACAACATCAACTTTAGCTAAATTGATTTGATTAACATTTTGGGCAATTACAATTTGATATGCTGTAAAAATTAATAATAGAAAATATTTTTTCATTTATCTTTTATCTGGTCGCTTACTTTACCAAATCGCCTTTCTCTATTTTGATAGTCATTTATTGATTCGAACAACTGCTTTTCCCTAAAATTTGGCCAGTATTCACTTGTCATATAGATTTCGGTGTAAGCACTTTGCCACAGCAAAAAGTTGCTTAATCTATATTCACCACTAGTCCGAATCATTAGGTCAGGATCAGGATAATTTTTTGTATATAATTGTTTTGAAAAGAAGACTTCATCTACCTGATCAATTGTTAACTCTTTTTTCTGAATTTTTCTTATTGTTGATTTTACACCATCCAAAATTTCTTTTCTACTGCCGTAATTCAGGGCAAGGCAAAGAATTAAACCAGAATTTTTAGATGTCAGTTCTATCCCATTTTTTAACCCTTTAACTGTGAATTTTGGTAAAGATTCTAATTCTCCAATTACCTGAAAGCGAACATTATTTTTATGTAATTGTTTAATCTCTATATTAATAGTCTTCAATAATAAAGTCATTAGAGCTTTTACCTCAGATGGTGGTCTGCTCCAATTTTCAGTCGAGAAAGTGTATAACGTAAGATGCTTAACACCAATTTCTCCACATACTCGAGTAATTTCTCTTACGGAATTAATTCCTTCTCGGTGCCCCGCTATTCGAGGAAGAGACCTATCACGGGCCCATCTGCCGTTCCCATCCATAATTATAGCTATGTGATTTGGTATGTTACCTTCAAGTATTTTATTTCTTAATGATTTAGACATTGTAAAAAAATCCGAAAACTTATCCCTGAGAATCGGACTGTACAACCTGCATGATTATCTTAATACTAAATAATAAGAATAATAAAGCAATTAACGAAGGGTTCTCTTATATTAATTTTTAATTATTTTTGATATGTGGTTTGCAACGCTAAAATATACTTTACCGGCAATGTTATCAGGGGAAGAAACAACAATTGGGGTACCGGAGTCTGTTGCACTCATAATCTCTTTTGATAATGGAATCTTACCAAGTAAGGGAACTCCAAGCCTTTCACTTTCTTTTCGCCCACCATCTTTTTTAAAAATATCAATATGCAGATTGAAATTTCCGTTAGTATCTATTTCTAACTCTTCATTTTCGATTAATATTTTTGAATTTGGGTTTGTTGTTTTACCTGATAATTGCAAGCCGGACATATTTTCAATTACACCAAGGACAGGAGTGTTTACTTTCCTAAACATATCAGCTCCTTTACGAACATCTGAGAGAGCGATATCTTGTGGTGTCGTGACAATAATTGCACCAGTCATTTTTATCTTTTGAGTTAAAGTTAGCTGTATGTCTCCTGTACCAGGAGGTAAGTCTAAAATTAAGATATCAAGCTCGCCCCACTCAACATCCATAAAAAACTGTTCTGTCATCCTTGAAACAAGCGGCCCTCTCCAAATAACGGGAGATTTGTTCCCACTTATAAATCCAAAGCTCATAACTTGCATCTCATATTTATTTAATGGGATTAATTTTTTATCTTGAGTCATTTTAGGTTGGTCAGATAATCCTAATGCAATTGGTAAGGATGGACCATATATGTCTAAATCTAAAAGTCCTGTTTTAAATTTATTTTTAGCTAACGCGCAGGCGAGATTCACAGCAATCGTTGATTTACCAACACCTCCCTTACCGCTTGCAACTGCGATAATATTTTTAATATTATCTAAACCCTTAACAATGTTGTTATTTTGCGGTTGAATTGGCGAAGCCTTATCTTCGCCTATATTTATTTTTAGATTTGTAACTTTTCTAAGTAGAAGAGATTTGATTGCATCTACTATTAATTGTTTCTTTTCATCATTTTGGGATGAGATATTGAGATAAATTTTAACATCGTTCTCTTTTACCTCAATATCTTTTACCATGCCAAATGACACAATATCTCTATTAAAGCCAGGGTACTTTACTGTTTTCAATAACTCTAATATTTGATTTTTATCCATTTTTTCAATAAAAAAGCGGTTGTAAATACAACCGCTTTTCTCCAAGTATTATTTAAAACATTCTAGCCTGAATATTCTCTACCAAACCAGTCATAATTGATTTTTATATATTTATTCCATTCATCTGGAACTTCACTTTCTTCAAAAATAGCTTCCACTGGGCATTCTGGTTCGCACGCACCGCAATCGATACATTCTTCAGGATCAATGTAAAGTGAATCTTCATCTTTTGGTACAAACCCTTCTACTTTTGCTTCAGCTCCAGCACCTTCTTTATCATACGGCCCGTGGATGCAATCAACAGGACAAACCTCTACACAAGCGGTATCACAAGTCCCAACACAAGGTTCACAAATAATATAAGCCATTCTTGTACTCCTTTAAAATAACTTAATTTCTTACTTTTAACTATAAAATTTAAGGGGGAAAACTAAACGGTTGAAAATATTTTCAGTAATTATATCGAAAAATTATTCAGAAATGTAAAGCTTTCGGTTTTGCAATTTTGTAAGATCTTTTACTTCTTTTATTTCCTTTACCGCACCTTTTATTTCAGTATTCAGTTTCTTTAGTATTTTATCATTTACTGCCATTGAGTTACTTAACTGAATGAAGTCTTTATTTGCAACGATAACCTGCTGTTTTGCAGTTTTTGTGTCATCAATCAAAACGTCAAGCTGGGATTCGATTTGATTGATTTTTTGCTTAAGTGTATCTGACTTTTCATCCGTATTTAAAATGCGTTTGTTTATCATTAGCAATCCTATGATCACTAGAATTATATTAATTGTCAATAAGACAGTAGTAGAGGAATTTTCTTTTTTCATTTATAAATATCTGCTTAGTTAAGAGATTAAAATTGATTTAAGTCAAAAAAGTCATTAAAAAGATAATCAGTACATACTCATAATGCCAAGCATAATTAATATAAAATAAGGAACAAGCTGGGCAGCAGCTGCATAATCTTTTGCAATTCTTTGACCAAATAATAGAAATATGATAGTTATTGCCAAAATTACAAAACCATAAAAGATCCATAAGGTTGTTTTGGCTGCAAAAGCATAATAAACCCCATAAATAAGTGTAAGAGCGCCAATTAATTCAAAAATCGTAACGATAGTTAATAGATAAGAAGTGTAGTGTCTTAGGATAGTTTCTGAGAAATGTGATTGAAAAAAGGCAAGATTACTATTTCTTTCAAAAATTTTATCTACGCTAGACTGGAGAAAAACGACAATTAAAAATACAGCAATGAATATTTGACATAATACTAGTGGATCCTTAAAAGCTACTCCAAGGAGTTCTATCCGATCTCCATATTTTTGTTCAACAGTTTGACATATACAGAGCGAAGGATATATTAGAATATATAAAACCCATTGCCTCATTAGTATTAACCCCTTTTTTTTAATTCAATTATTTTCTTTGAAATCAAATCTTTTAACTCTTTTATATCTAATTCTTTATAGTTTGTACTACTTATTGGTTCTCCAAAAACAACCGTCAAAACACCTGGCTGTAATCGCCAGTCGTTTTTCCTCTTCGCTCTAAAACCTCCCCTAAGAGCTATTGGAACAATAGTCGCATTAGTATTCTTGGCTAAATGAAAAGGTCCTTTTTTAAAAGGTCCAATTTCTCCCGTTGATGTTCTTGTACCTTCAGGTGAGATTAAAAAGGAGGTTCCCTGTTTAATCGCTTCTTCAGCAACTTTTAAACTTACTATTGCCTTTTTGATTTTTTGACGCACAATTGGAATGATGCCATATTTTTTTAGTATTAAGCCAAAAATCGGATATCTAAATGTTTCAATTGCAGCTATAGCTGTTATGTAATGACCTAAGTATGCCCCAATCATAAACTGATCAAACATAGATACGTGGTTAAACATGTATAAATATGGTCCCTCATGACTTTCAGGGGGATTATTAATTTTTCGCAACCATTGTCCTGCTAGAAGACAATACATCCAACATATTGGTCTGATGCAATAATGGAAATATTTTCTTGGAATTAGTAAAATTAACAAAAAGAGCACAAGAAGAGATGGGATAAAGAATGCATACCAGATTGGCCAAATTATCAAAGAATAAAGGGTTTTAAACATCCCAATTTTTGATTTCAAGCTGCTTAAAGAGCTTATGGTTAGACTTTGGAAAAGTATAATCTTTTATGTTTTTTTTATAAATCCACTTCCTAGTTGCGCTTTCTTTAATGGGAAGTTTTTTTTCTGAACAAAAGTAACCAGATAACCTTATGGTGAAATGTGAAAAAGCGTGATCAACAATTCCTGCTTTCTTGTGTATATTTAAATCAGTTCCACATTTTTTAAAAACTTTATGTCTTAAAATTATTTTGGGGTCTTCTCCTTTTTCAACTATCCCGCCAGGAAATTCCCATAACCCACCTAACATCTTATCTATTTCTCTTTTTTGGATGTAAAATTTATTATTCCTCCATATTATCGCAACTACCACATCGTATTGTGGCCTAGATTTTCTTATGATTTTATCTGGGAAACTCTCAGGATTCTTCTTCCCAAATGCATAACAATTTTCACTTAGAGGGCACTCATCACACTTTGGGTTAATTGGTCTGCAAATCAACGCTCCAAGCTCCATCAACCCTTGATTAAAATCTCCAGGTCTCGATTTACAAATTAATCGCTCTAAAATTTTATTGATTTTTCTAAGATTGAAGTTTGATAGTTTCTTTATACCAATTATTCTGGACATCACCCTTTTTACATTACCATCCAAAACAGGAAAAGGTTTACTAAAAGCTATTGACAATACTGCTGAGGCAGTGTACTCCCCAACACCAGGTAAAGCCATGAATTCAGTTTTATTGTCAGGTATTTTGCCATCATAGTTGTCAACAACAATTTTAGAAGCTTTATGGAAATTTATACACCTTTTATAATACCCAAGCCCTTCCCAAAGTTTAAGTAAAGAATCTATATTTGATGACGAAACAGTTTCGATTGTTGGGAATTTTTTAATCCATTTATTATAATATGGAAGAACAGTGTTAATTTGAGTTTGTTGCAACATTACCTCTGACAACCAAATCTTGTATGGATCATTTGATTTACGAAATGGCAAAAGTCTCTTATTTTTTATATACCAAGAAATTAATTTTTGAGTAAAATTTTTATTTGCACTTATCAATTATTTATTCAAACGTTTTATGATGGCCCAATTTAAAGAGGTGCCCAATTCAACAATTTCTCCTTTAGTCTTAAAAGTAATTTGACTTTCAATTTCATTTCCAATTTTTTCTAATTCGAAATCAATAATATTGTATATTTTTTCCCCACTATCTGTGAGAAAAATTTTAACAATCCTATTATCAATTTTATCACGAACTCGTCTCACTAGACCTTTTGTCTCAAGACCATCAATAAGTCTAGTTCCTGTACTATTATCAATTCCTAATGTTTTAGATAAGCTCGACATCTCAAGTCCTTCGTCATTGATATTTGCTATTGCCAATATCTGTTGAAAACTAATATTGGACAACTTAAGGTTTCTTTGATACAAGGCTTTAAGATTGCAAAATAGTTGGAAAAGAAATTCACTGTAATTCATAATTGTAATATACAATCTTTTTATAAATTATTATTGGAGAGTTTTTAATAAATCAAGATGTTTTTTTATTACTTGAAATCCTCGCATTTTTTTTTCTTCCGAACCAAAATGTCCTATGACACTCCAATGATCCATTTGATCTAACTTTTTCCAATACCATTGACCTGTGATTAATAAATCTTTCGGGTCATACTCAATAATGGGGTCTGGCCCATTTGTTCCTGTAGTAGGCCCAAACATTGAAATTGAGTTGACCACTCCATCATTTTCAAACCACAACGAATCTGTTTGATTCCCGTCATCCCAATATCCGGATCTTGAACCAATTAATTTTGCCCTAGCTTTGTTTAGCAATGGCGTATCCTCTAATGGCACATGAAAGCTAGTTTTTTTATCTCGCTCTGTGCTAGATGTTATAAATGAGAAATAATAGACGTCTGGAGAAGCTTGGGAATAGCTATTGAAATCCTTTGCCCCGCTTAGACTTAAATCATAAACGCTAAAATTTTTCGTGCTAATGATTGGATTGTCTTTTAATCCAGTTATAAAACTTAACCATGTTTCATTTTTTTGTTTTTTGATACCAAACTGCTCAAGATCAAAGTCAAAATAGCTATTCCCAAAAAGCCCTGCTATGCCTGCAAAATATTGTACATAGGGAATTGTGCTTGTTATTATATGTGTTAAAGTTGTTCCATCATGCGGTGTTGAAATAGTTGAAATGCTTTTTATCCAACCAGAATACGCATTCCCTAGGAGTTCAGAATCTTCTTTTTTACCATTTTTCTGATATACCTCTTGTCTTAATAGATAATTTAGCATTCTCGCAGTTTGCCCTCCCATACTATGTCCAAAAATATGAATCGGATTTTTTTCATCCCATTTAGGATATAAACCAGCATACTTTTTTCCAATAGGACTACGAATCATGTTATTTTTTTCAGAATGAGCGACTCCATAATCAACTTGGCCTCCTTTTATTTGATAAAATGTTTCAACAGCTCTATCATAATTTGAAGATATTGGCCCAACCGAAACTTCAAATATTGTAACTCCATCAGATTGTAGTTCTTTTATATAATTATCTTTCCCACCCCAATAGGAATAATCTCCCATTTCTTCTGGCCCCCAGCCCATGAATCCGTGAATGAACACAATAGGATAGTTATTCTCCGCAATTCCAAATGAAATGAATAAAAACAAGGCGTTATTAAAAAATCTCAAAATTTTATTCCAATGTTTATACCGTCTACTCTTATTCCAACACCGTAATAATAAAATCCATACTGCACCAATATTTGGTTTTTGTTATAACTAAATCCAAAACCGCTAGCTCCCAAAATCGTTTTAAATAAACTTTGTGAAGTATTTTGGGTGAATTTTCTGGTGGATGATCCCGCTAAAAATTTTATATTTTCTCCTTGAACGAAACAAATTCCCATAAAGACCTCTGTTTTATTTTTTTCATATAAAAGGTCCACATAACTAATAGCTGGTAAATACTTAAGTTTTTTAGAACCGCTTAAGGTAAAACTGGGTGCTGAGGTAGAAAAATTACGATTGGAAGTTTTTAACCCAATTTGGTTTATTGAAAGTCCAACTGCATTATATTCATTTTTGAAATATCTTATTAATCCGAAAGATGCTGATAGCGATTTGATATTATATGTAAAGAAATTTGATGATTTTATACTGATACTGGATCCAATAAAAATCGGTTGGTAATTAATTTTTTTTGACATATATCCATCGATCCAAGTTTCGTATGATCTATAATTTCCAATATCTTCTCCTAATTCGTTGTAACCTTTGAACACTCCGTATGATAAATATTTTAATGAATAAGAAAAGGCCGTATTTTGATTTGGTAAATTAATATTTACGCTTTGACTATTTATTAGAGCAGGATATTTTACAATAGAAGTTGTTAGGCTCCTTGAATGATTGAAAACAGCTGGGTTTTTCATTTGAGTATTTGCTGATAAGGATAAGGATCCAGCACCACCCATATTGAAACAAGAAGGCGATGTAAATGAGTTTGAATTAGCATATCCAGATGTTTGGACAAAAAATAAAAGAAAAAAATATTTTAATAACCTCATTGGAAAAATAAATATTTATATGAGACTTATTGGATCAAAATAAATATTAATTCTATTTTGGCCTAGCGGTTTTTTATTTTCATCGTCTTTAAAATTTTTTTTAATAAACGCATGAAGAAGACTACCGTTAGGATCATAACTCTTATTAGATTTAAAAACTAATTGAAACCTATAGTTGTTTTTTAATTTTTCTAAAAAACATGGTGCAGGGCCTAGAATGTCAAGTCCGATATACTTATCTTTTAAATTGTAGTTTACCTCATCTATCATAGAATATATTTTTTTTCTATTAGGGCCTATAAATTCAACCTTTGCTAGCCAACTATAGGGAGGATAATTTAATTCTTTTCTCTGGAAAAGTTCCTTCTCATAAAACTTACTTATATCTAGATTTTTAGCATTTTCAATAACCGTACTATTTGGAGAATATGTCTGGATTACAACCTCTCCTTCCTTGGAGCTTCTCCCCGAACGACCAGATGCTTGGTAGATAAGCTGAAAGACCTTTTCTGTTGCTCGGAAATCAGGAATGTAAAGTCCTAGATCCGCATTAACTATGCCCACTAATGTTGCATTTGGAAAATCTAATCCTTTAGCAACCATTTGGGTACCAATTAAAATGTCAAACTCCTGATTACTAAAAGATTTTAGAACAGAAGCAATATTAAGACTAGATTTAGAAGTGTCCATATCTAATCTACAGATTTTTGATTCTGGGAAAGTTTGACTTATAAGTTGTTCAACTTTTTGAGTTCCTGTTCCAGAAAAGTTTAATAAAGAACTTTTACATTCTTGGCACGTTAAGTAATCATTTTTTAAGTAAAAAGAACAGAAATGACAAATTAGTTTATTTTTAGTTTTATGAAATGTGAGTGCTATTTTACATTGATTACACATCATGAGAGAACCACACTCCCTACATTTGACAGTTGGTGAAAAACCTCTACGGTTTTGAATCAAAATAATTTGCTCTTTTTTGCTAAGTTTCTCTTCAATTTTATCTTGTAAC
>MDTA01218266.1_pt1 | contig 12403 bp, 7 predicted proteins | sample 811151 | NCBI WGS metagenome assembly MDTA01 (sample SAMN05326648, study PRJNA326480) | marine metagenome | isolation source: seawater | place: Indian Ocean: South | collected 2010
CACGAGCTTCAGGCCCGACTTTGTGCCGAGTCGACTCGATTGCCGAACATTGCACGGCGCACCGGTGGCTTGGACCCGAAGTTCGCGACGATGCCGTCGTTACACGACCGTCATGTCTACATAGACACGGGATACGATCGTCAGGAGCACGTGAGCGCCCCCACACACCCCCTCGTCCGCGCATGAATTGCCAGCGGAATTTCATGCAACCAAAATTCGCGACTCGTGTGGGTCCACCCGACTCACCCCGCCTCGACCCTTTCGTTTTCGCCCCACAGGACTTCTACGAGAACTTGTTCATGTCGGAGAAGATCGTGGACGGCCACGTCAAGCTCGCGCTGGTGCGTTGGACGCCGATATCCCCCACCGCCCCGCCCCCGATTCCCCCGCTCGCCAATTCAATCGGCCCGAAATCCAACAACGCTGACCCGCGCCCGTGACCGTCCCCGCAGCCCACGGTCGAGTCCAGCGAGGACGAGGAGGAGGCGTGGAGCAAGTGGGAGGCCGCCAATCACCGGCGGTACCAGCACGAGAAGGAACTGGCGCGAAGGAGTGGACGATCGCCGAGCGGGTCATCGTCCAAGTCCCCGTCCATGTCGGGCATCCTCAGGCAAAAGAGGCCCGAGTCGCCGGTGGGTAGGCGGGGACCGAGGGCGCGAAACGACCCGTCGTACGCGGCGCTGCTCGATCGCCGAGACCAGAACACGCGGAAAGTGTGGGAGGCGAAGATGAAGGCCGGGGACGACGACGCGGAAACGACGCGGGGAAGGTCGCCGGGGAAGCTCGGCTCGAAGACGAAAACCCCCTCGAAAGCCTTCGACTCCTCCGACGACGAGAACTACCCGAGCGCGGGTGGATCGGGCTCGGGCTCGCGCGGACGAGGAAGTCGACGGGGGGGCATCGTGCGCGAGGCGCTGGCGGCGCAGCTCGCGGAGTCGCGCCAGCACCTGGCCACGGCGGGGGGGTACAGCCCGACGGACCTCGCCCCCCGCCTCGCCGGCGCGGTCCCGGCGCCGTCGCCCCGAAGGCGCCCCGCCTCCGCGCCCAGGTCCGAATCGTCTCAAAGGGAACTCGTCGTCCCCCGCGCCACATACTCGCGCGACTACTCGCAATCCCCCGGCAGGCGATCGTCCGACGGCACGTGCGTCCCGGAGGATGACGAGATCGCGTTTGGCCGTCATGCGACGTTTGAGGGTCGCGCCGCTCGCGAGCGCAGGCGCGAGGCGCTCGGCATACCCAAACCGTCCAGGCGTCCGTCGAACGCCACGACGACGTTCGACCCGCCGCGGCTGCACACCGCGTCCCGCCCGCGCGAGCGCGAGGAGAACAGGCGGGCGGAGGAGGAGGCGTGGCGAAGGCGGGCGATGGTCGATTACGTGGTTCGAACAGCCGTCGGGTACGGCGTCGACGGCGAACCGAGGGCGACGCACTGGGACGACCCGATGCTCGCCGCCGCGGAGCAGGCGGCCGCGAACGCGAGGGAAGCGACGGGGGACGAGGACGCGGCGAGGGCGGCGGCGCGGCGGGCGGCGGCGGCGGCGGCGGCGCTCGTCAACGCGGCGGGCGGCGGACACTCGCCGACGGCGGGCGCCTCGCCGCGCCTGGCGCTCCCGGCGCCGGCGGTTGACGGATCCGACGACTCCGGCAGCGAATACGGGGATTTCGAGCGGGAGCTGGCGATCGCGGGCGGACGACGCGGCGCGCTCGCCGTCAGCGCCGCGAGGATGCCCCCGGCGGAGCACCCGCGCGCGGAGCCGCGGCGACGCTCTCGGCAAAACTCTCGACCGTCCTCTGCCTCTCGGCAAGACTCTCGATCGTCCTCCGCTTCCTCTCGGCGAAACTCTCGACCGTCCTCCGCGGGGCGGTTCCTCCGTTCGGGCAAGGGCGGCGCCGGCATGAGCCGCGGTCGATCGGTCGCCGCGATGGAGGAGGAGGTCGACCCTGCGCACGCGGCGCGTCTGCGCGAGAGCCTCGAGAACGCCAACGGCATCGCGCAGGCGAGGGCTCTCGCGGAGAAAGCCGAGCGAGAGGCGAGGGTAGGAATGGCCGTCGTCGCCGCGCGGCATCGAGCGGCGGAACGGGCGGAGAAGAGTGCTGGTCTCAGGTCTTCCCCGGTGAAGAGCGCCGTGAAGCAGGCGCTGGGTGCGCGGCTCGCGGAATCCCGGCGGTACGTCTCGGCGCACAAGACCCACAAGACCCACAAGACCCCGGCGCGATCGCGGCTGGAGGACAGGCCAGACTTTGACCTCAACTTCACGGCGCGCCGGTCCGAAGAGACGCCGGGCCGCGAGGCGTTTTCCCCGATCGCCGTGCGTTACCCCGACGGCTCCCCCGGCGCGTCGTTCAACGTGGCGGACGAGGCCGCCGCGGCGAGGGCGAGGGCGCGGGAGCTCGCGCTGGAGGCTGCGGCGGCGGCTGAGGCTGCGGCGGCGGCGAACAGGCGGTTGGCGGCGGCGGAGAATAGCGTCGTTCGCGTCCGCGGCGCGCGCGTGCCGGTGTTCGACCCGAGGACGAAGTACCGCGGCACCCCGGGCGGCACCCCGGGCGGGGGCGGGAGCGCGGGTAAGAGGCACGGGCTCAGCTTGGTGCGCGAGAGCCTCGGGTCGTTTTTGTGACGCGAGAGTCGGTGATTGTAACCCTTAATATGACACACGGTTAGACACTGATGAGATACGTGATGGGACACGCGCGAAGGCACTCGTATCCTCGCCCCTCACTTGAAACCCTTCTTCGCAGCCTCGGCGATGAGCACCTCCCTCTGTTTCTCCCGGACTTTGGTGGTGTCCGCCTTGGCGCTCGCCACCAGCACCTTCCACTCCTCCTCCTCAGTCTCGCATTTGGACAGGTCGCCCACGAGCTTCTCGCGGGCTTTCTCCGGGAGCGCCGCGATCCAGTCGTTCATCGCGCTCGTCAGCGCATCGTCCTCGGCGCCGGTGGCCTTCTTGTCCTCCTTCTTCGCCGCGGGCTTGTCCTCCTTCGTCGCGGCGGGCTTGGATGCCTCGACAGCCTTGGGCTTGGAAGCCTCGGCAGCCTTGGGCTTCTCGGGCTCGGGCTCGGGCTCGTCCTTCTTCCCCGTCGCGGCCTCGTGCGCAGCCTTCGCGGCAGCCTTGGCCGCCGCATCGTTCTCATCATAGAAGCGGAACAAGGTTGCGCCGTCGTTCGTGGGCTCGGAGAAGAAGCCCTTGCCCGACGCCGCGACGACCGATGTCCTCCTCTCGGTCGCCCCGATCCTAATTTTCTGAGGGGCGATCGCGCGCGCGACGCGACCGTTCGAGCCGGCGGAGGCCCTGACGCGGGGCGTGAAGGCCACGGCCGACGCGATGGCGATCATGAAGTCCTTTCTATACGTGCGCTAGGTCTCGAGCGGGGCAGCCGCGGTTCTAGATATGGCGGGTCGCTCGCTCTTTTGGATTGGAATTCACAAACCGTTGCTGAGCTGTTCTGCAATTTCCGGGCAGGTCATCATCAGCCGCGGCCAATCAAAAAGTTTTAGGATACGGGCCCCTTTTTTTCCGTGAAGCAGATTTCGAGGGCGCGGCCCCCGACACTTCTCGATAGGCGGGGAGGACGATGAGAGGCGATGTGCTCAGCGTCCGCGCGCTCTCGACCATCGCGATATTGGCACTGCTCTCCCCACTGGTGGTGAGGCCCGTGGCGGCGGGCGGCGTCATCGCGCCCACCCGCGGTGTAACCGATCGGGTGTTGGAAGACGTCGGCCAGGATGGCGTCGGCCAGACGTCGACGCCCACCGCTTCGCAGGGCAACGCGGCGTCGTGGGTGCGAAAGGCGCTTCGTCCCAAGCTCATGGACATCAAGCTGGACGACGCGAAGGCCTTCGGCGGCGCCCTCGGGTCCTCGTCGCGGCCCGCGAGCGGAATCAAAGATCTCCCTTCCGACGCCGTCGCCGTGGACGTGAGGTTCGACTACGTCGTCCCGGACACCAACATCGAGGGCACCACGGCACGGCCGGACACCCTCATCGCGTGCAAGTCGTTCCTGGTCCACCCCGAGAGCGTCGACCCGTACGGGGGGGACGTCGAGCACTTCAAGGATCTGGGCGGCGATCCCGACTTGGACCGGAGGGGCGGCGAAGACGTCGCCGCGCGAAACGTCAACATCGTCGCCATCGAACCCATGCCCGGCATGCACCACGTGCACCACATGCACCTGCACGTGTGCAGCGACGACAGCGCGTCCTGGGCGAGGCACAGGCGCACGTTCGAGGACGCGCTGGATCCCGGGGTGGACGAACTGGGGACGACTCCGGCAAAGGGCGACAAGCCGCTGTACTGCGCGCCCCCGAGCTGGGACCGCGGGAGCGGGTGCCACGGCACCGCGTGGACGTTCCTCCCCGGGCAGAACGGCGTTTTGTTCCCCGAGGGCGTCGGCATGAGAATCGGCGACGGCCCGTTGGACCTGCGACGACTGATCCTGGAGGTGCACTACGACAAGGCGAACGAGTACCCGCGCGCGAGGGACCGGAGCGGCATCCGGCTGTGGACGGTGCCCAGGGACGACGCCGTCGTCCACCGCGCCGGGGTCTTCTCCGTCGCGGACCCGTTCGCGCGTTTGCCCCAGAGTTTGCCCCCGGGCGAGAAGAAGGTGACGTACGACACGTTCTGCCCGCCCGGGTGCACGAGACGGTTCGAGACGCCGATGAACGTCTTCGCGTCAATGACCCACGCGCACCTCAGGGCGAGGCGCGTGGTGACCTCCGTGGGTACCCCCGATGAGACCGGCGCGGTGCCCGACGACGCGTGGCGATCCGTGGTGAACGACGACGGCAGCGGGACGGCGACGGGGCACTTCTCCCACGAGGACCAAAAGTTTGTCCCGGTGGATTTCACGGTCAAAGCTGGGGACTCGCTGAAGACGTCGTGCGTCTACGACACCAGCGCAGACAACGCGCCCATCCCGTTCGGGCCGTCGACGCAGGACGAGATGTGCATGCAGGTGTTCCTGTACTGGCCGAAGCAGTACACGTTCCTCTGCGGGTACTACGGCGATCAGGCGTACTGGTGCGGGGACGCGGGTATGTTTGTGCCCAAAGATGGGAGCGACAGGCAGTACCACTCGGAGGCGTGTCACGTGGAGGCTGGTCAGTCGTGCGACGACCGAAACAAGGAGCTGGGGTTCCCACTGAAGGATGCGCCCGACAAGGACGAACCGATCACGTTTCTCACGCGATGAGAGGATTTAGATCCCGACGATTAGCGCGGCCGTTGCCGAGTTTGACTTTCGGTTAAAGTTCACCTTTTCGGCTCTCCACTCTATTTTCTCGACCCGCCGCACTCCTTGCACGTAGAGCGCCGACGGCCATGCACGCAGATTCCCCCCCCGCCGCACTCCTCGCACAAATGGCGCCACTTCCCGTGGGGACAAGCGCTGCACACCTTGCACTGCGACCGATACTTCACCCCGTGCTCGCATGGCCCCTTTGTGGGAGGGGCTCTCTTCCGCTTCGTCCCCTTCTTCGTCACCTCTTCTCCCCCACTCTCCGTGTCCTCGACTTCGCCATACTCGTCGAGGGTCACTCTCACGCCCGGCCGCCAAATCGTCGGCATCCCTCCCCGCGCCCCGAGGAGTGGAGCGCCCGACAGCTGTTTTCAAACAAAATATTTTGACTGATCGAACACCTGCTGCTTGAGCTGTGGTCTCCGCGCACGCCGCCTGCTCCCATCAGCTTGGTTTTGTCGTGCAACCTTTCGCGCCCCAAGGGTCGAAGCGCACTGTATCGCGCGGCGCACTCGATCAAACCGTTCGCAAGAGGCGACGATGCGCGTCCTCGCGTGTTAAGGAGACCGCGCGAACGTCACCGAGAGATTCCGGGGACTCGAGCCGACCGCGGAGAGCGCCGTCCGCGGACCAGCTCGGAAGATCTGAAGTTTTTGAGTCGCCAGCCGGAGGGGTAAGGAAGGGCGTGGACGCCGGTCGAGGAGAGGAAGATGCTCGAGGCTCCCCCGTCTCCGTCATCCCCGACACCCGCGGGACGCCACGCGCCGGGTTTCTCGGCGCGGGAGGAGACGGCGACGCCCCCCGGGACCGGTGATCACGCCGAGCGCGCGGGGGTCAGCGGACGCGACCCGGCTCCGTCGGCGGCGGCGTCGTCGGCCGCGGCGGGGGCGTCGCCGAGCGATACGATGCGCGCGTGGACTCGCGATACCGCGCTCGCCGCGCTCGAGCCCGTCGATCTTCGCTGGACCGGCGGCGACGACGTCCCGCCCGTCGGCCGCGGGCTCCGCAACCTCGGCAACTCGTGCTTCCTCAACTCCATCCTCCAGGCGCTGACCCACACGGCGCCGCTCGCCAAGCTCTGCCTCGCCCGCCGTCACACCGCCAACTGCGCTCTCACGAACGCGCGCGAGCCGTGCGCCTTCTGCATCATCGAGCGGCACGTGTGCGCCGCGCTCGCGCCCAGACCCGAGCGGGGTAGGTTTGGCGGAGGCTCGCGATTGACCCACGGCGGGGGACACGGCGCTTACGGAGGCGGCGCGTGGTACTCGTCGCACGACGAGGCCATCGCCCCCGAGGAGGTCTTTGGGAACCTTCGCCTGCTCGCGAGGCACTTCGTGCGGGGCAGGCAGGAGGACGCGCACGAGCTCCTGCGCCTGTCGCTGGAGGCGATGGACGACTCGTGCCTGGCCAACTGCGGCAGGCCGTCGGCGCGCAGGGGCGGGCACAGGGGCCAGTCGTCCGTGGTGTTCGACCCGGAGACGGGCGCGAGGCTCGCACCGCCGACGGCGGTGGAGCGGATCTTCCAGGGAAAGTTTCGGAACCTGGTCAGGTGCGCGAAGTGCGGGCGCGAGAGCAAAACGTACGACCCGTTTTTGGACGTGTCGCTCGAGCTGCCGGGCCGCGAGGATCGATCGAGCCACGGCGGCTACGGGCCGGGGTACCTTCGGGGTTCCGGGAGCGCGCCCGGGAGCGTGGAGTCGGCGCTGAAGAACTTCACAGAGGAGGAGAGGCTCGAGGGTGAGAACGCGTACAGGTGCGAGCGGTGCAAAGACCTGTGCCCGGCGACGAAGCGCCTCACCATCCACGAGGCTCCCGCCATCCTCGTGGTCCACCTGAAGCGTTTCGACCACTACGGCGGGAAGATCAACTCCCCCGTGGACTTCACCGAGCGACTCACCCTGGGCGGTCACATGTCCGAGGACGCCGAGGAGGCCGGGCCCGCGTACCGGCTCTACGCGATGGTGACCCACTCAGGCGTCAGCGTCAGCAGCGGCCACTACTACGCCTTCGCCAGGAAACCGACGGCGCCCTCATTCGACGGGTCGGAGAAGAACGGCGCGGAGAAGAACGACGCGGTCGCCAGCTTCTACGGCGCCGCGACGAACGCGAGCGACGACGAGTGGTACCTGTGCGACGACTCCAGCGTTCGAAGAGTGAACCGCGCGGATGTTTTCGACGAGCAGGCGTACGTCCTCTTTTACGAGCGAGACGACGAGGAGGTGCCGCCCCCTCACGCGGCGGCGCCCCTGAGCCTTTGGGGACCACAAGCGCTCGAACCCCCGAAGACGGTTCGCACCCCGTCGCCCCCGGTAGACGACGACGACGACGACGGCCTCGGTCGCGACGACGACGACGCCGACGACGCGGATGCGGATCCGGTTCACTCGGGCGACGCGATCGGGCCGACGGGACCGCCTCGCGGGCACCCCGCCGCGGGGAAAATACCGCCCGGACCGGACGAGCGCCCTCGACGTTCGGTGCTCGGGGAAGGCGAAGGGGACGCCGGGGACGGGGCCGATGCCGATGCCGATGACGCCGACGACGCCGACGACGACGGGAACGACGGGAACGACGCCCCGACGCCCGCGCGGACGCCCCCTCTGGACGACCGCCCCGCCGTGGACGACGACGTGGACGACAGGGACGGGGACGGGGAGTCGCCGGCGTGGGCGACGACGGGTTCGTCGGGTGCGAGGAGGAGGCGCGGCACAGCTGGCGGCGGCACAGCTGGCGGCGCCGGCGGACGGACGATGGCGCGGCGGCAGCGCCGACGGACGGACGGCGAGGAGGGCGGGGGATGACCACGAGCACGACGCTTGGATGATTCTTTTTTCACGAATCTTGATCGGTTTGAAACACGGGACACTCTGCGCGCCACCCGAAATTTCCATTCCAACTGTCGTCTCAAGAAGCCCGACGTTGAGATTCCTCCGTTTGGATTCGGAATCGCGATGGAATCTCTCATTTCGCTGACTGAAAACCCTGTCGGTTCGGAGGCATAAAAACGTGGATTGGTTTTAGCAATTGAAAGTTCTCACCGATCATGACTCTTCGTTTTCCCGTCTAAACTGTTTCCCGGATTGAGTGGCGGCTGACGCGTGCAGGGCACGTGCCCCGTCCCACAATTTCCCGCGCAGACCGCGGCGGCCGCGCTACCCAAGCGCGCGTCAGGCGGCGGCGAGGCGAGGAGCGATTCGCGTCGCGAGTCTTCGATCCCAACGAGCTAGCTGGGATCGCGACGATCTGAATCCGTCAGGCGTGTCGGGCACGGCAGCCGGGTACATTCGAATACATTTCGAACCCCTGCGTCGGACTTTGACGCTGCAAGTCTGTTGACGGGCGCACGTCTCCCGAGAGGAAGGCTGAAGTCATGGCGCCCGTTAATCCGGTCGAGGAGAGCGAGGTGAAGCTGTCGCAGAATGGCAGCGCGAGCGGTCACGCCGAGTCCCCGACTCCGGAATCTCCCGTCGCCGGCGGTCCTGGGGCCTCCAGCGACCCGGTCACGTGGGCGAGCACCAACAATTTGCAGGACCTGGTCGCGCCCCCCGACCTGCACGTGTACAACAGCGCGGTGGGCGGCTCCGGACACGCGGCCAACGCGTACAACGATTCAAACTACGAAGGAACCTCCGACGAGGACAGGGACTCCAACAGGCCGGGGACGTACGAGTTCCTCAAGTACAACACCAGGCATCTCACCGCGGAGGTTCTCTTCTGCTCGTCCATGGGTAACCTTCGAAGGCTAAAGATGGTGCTGAACAAAGCGGGTAAGACCATCAGGGACGAGAGCTACGCCGACTACGATAAGCGCACGCCCCTCCACATCGCCGCGAGCGACGGGTCGGTGTTCGTCACCAACTGGCTCCTGGAGCAGGGGGTGGACATAAACCCCCTGGACCGATGGTTGATGACGCCGCTGGAGGGAGCGGTGTTCGGGGACCACCAGGACATCGTGCAGATGTTGATCAAGGCTGGCGGGATGATCCTGGATAGGACGACGAAAACTCTGGTGCCGCTCGAGGAGTCTCACCTCGCGAGCGCGAGCGAGGCCAAGCCCGTGCTCACCGCCGACTTGATGGCGTGGGAGATTCCGGACGATGAGTTAACGGAGAGGACGGAGATCGGTGCGGGTGCGTTCGGGGTGGTGATCAAGACGAGGTGGCGGGGCACGATCGTGGCGATGAAGCAGTTGCACAGACACCTGCACCACGACGAGGTGGCCAAGGCGGAGTTCCGCACCGAGCTGAAACTCATGCGGCAGCTGCACCATCCCCACATCGTGCAGTTCCTCGGGACGTCGGTGGAGCTCACCACCGGCTTGGTGTCGCTCATCTTCGAGTTCATGCACTCGGGTTCCCTGGATCAGCTATTCCGCAAGGCCCAGGTACCGCTGTCCAAGGGGCACGCGCTCGAGCTGGCGCTGGACGTGGCCAGGGGGATGAGCTACCTGCACGGGAGGAAACCCCAGCCGGTGATTCACCGCGACTTGAAGCCCGGAAACCTGATGCTCACGCGCGCGAACAGGCTCAAGATCGGCGACTTCGGCCTGTCCAAGACGCTCTCGGTGAGGAACAAGATGCCCACCGACATCGACCAGAACTTCACCATGACTGGGGAGACGGGTTCGTACCGGTACATGGCGCCCGAGGTTTTCAGGCACGAGTTTTACGGCCCGGCGGTTGACGTGTACGCGTCATCCATGATCTTCTACCAGCTCTTCTGCTTCCGCCAGCCGTTCTACGGCATCAACCCGGTGGATGCGGCGAAGATGGCGTCGATCGATGCGCTTCGTCCCACGATGAGCAAGAACCTCATGCCCCCGGACCTCGCTCGGGTCATTCGGCTCATGTGGGACCCCGACGATCAGAGGCGACCGACGTTCCCGCAGATCATCCAGATCCTCGAGCCGCTGGCGGAGAAGTACCAGCAGGAGGACAAGGAGATCGCCGCGGCGGCGGGGAAGTGCTGCGTGATCCAGTGATGCGAGGCGCGCGGCGGACGGGAAAGGCGAATTTGACACGAGAGGCACGACGGATTAGCAAGGCGTACGAATGTTGGGACAAAATCGTGCTTTATTACAGTACACACCATCGTTCGTCACCGGACCCGATGACGCGATCCGATCGATTCCACGGCTCAGCAGCGCGCGTCATTTCACCAGCGCCTCGACAGCCAGTCGGATCGTCTCGCTCTTCATGTTGCTCGGCGCCGCGATGACAAGCCGGTTGTTTGCGATTCCGTCTTTGGTGGCGACACTCCCGCTGAGCACCTCGCAGTTCAGCTTCCTGAGCGCCGAGGTGATGGCGTTGAGGAGCCCTTTCCTGTCCGTCGCCTCCATGCTTATGACCACGCACTGGCCCGTCTTGGTCAGCGACGTCTCCACGACTGTCGCGGTCACCTTGGCCTCAACCTTGGAATCCTCGGGCGGGATGTACTGGGGCTTCTTGGCGACGGCCCCCTCGGACCACGAGTTGAGCGCCGCCTCGACGACGACGGCGCGCACCTTGGCCATCATGGTGCCGCACAACTCACCCTCGTCATCGAAGAACGAGTCGCCCTCACCGAACGTCACCGGGCACTCCTCTGGGAGCCTGACCACAAACTTGTTGGATCCCTTTCCCTCCACGGTGGTGATCTCCGCCCCGACGACGTGGAGGTTGTTGTCGTTGAGCGCGGCGCAGACGTCGTTCAGCAGGCCGGGACGGTCGGGCGCCTTGACCATAACCTCAGCCGTCCATTTATCCTTCACGTCGACCTGGATGTCGGCATGCTCGCCACCGAGACTGCACGGAAGCGGGGTGCCGAGGGTGAGCCGCGTTTTCAGATGTGTTACGGAAGGGTTGCGAAAACGGAACCTAACGGAAAGATCGGGCGCGGGGCGAGCGATGATACGCCGTGGAAGGCGCACACATCGAGGGTACGATGCCACGACGTTGGGTACGCACTCAAGTGTGAGGATCTCATCAGCCTCATCCCAGGAAATCTCGCCGCCACGGGCGACCACGAGGCCGCGATGCGCGGGGCCCCTCGCGACTCTTTGTGACGGCAAAGGGACATGACGTGCGACGGGGGCGCGGGGCACGGACGCCGCGACCGGGGCGGTTGGCGCGATGACGGACGCGACAGTCGACATCCAGGAAGTCTCCTTTAAATTCGCGTTTTTCCTTCCGGTAGCCGGGGGCGTGCGATGCGACGCGGCGACACCGACTGTGCGCCTCCAGCGCCTCTCCCGTGGTAATCGCCCTTTTGCGCGCCAGAGCGTGATCCAGCGCAAGTTCGACGCGGTTTTCACTTTTGATCCGCGCTTCCAACCCATCGCGATCAAAATTTCCCTCGTCGTATGTTGAAAAGGTCATACGAGCACACTGAAGTCTAAAAGCAAACGTGGAAAAGAATGTGTATGCGCCGCCATAGAGAGTTCGGCTTCGTTTGCTTCTCTCCTCTGGTAGGCAACCGTTCGCTCGACTTTTTCGAGGAACCTCCGATCGGCGGGGGGCGGCGGAACCTTCAGAACCTCGAGAGTAGCGTCGCATCGACGTCGCTCGAGACCAGTTCCAGGGAATTTAAGGTGAGCGACCATCCCTTCCGTGCGTGGTCGCGCGCGTGTGCGATCCTTCTCTCTGACACGACCGCGCCGCGCGCCCAGACCCCAGCGCCGAGCGCCGTTGCGGTCGAAACTAACCCTTATCTTGAGGGTAAAACCGTCGCATCGGCCTCGACCGAGCGCGGTCGCCCCGTGCGCCAAACGCCGATCCCGCGCTGATCGATCCCCTCGACCGCTCCGTTCTCACCGCAGATGGCCGACTCCACGGACGACGAAGAGTACGAGTACGACGAGCAGGCGTCGGTGTCCGAGGACTACCCTGACGAGTCCGAATATGAGCAGTCCGAGGATGTCGAGGAGGAGGAGGATGAGCCCGCGCCGGCGCCCGCGCCCGCCGCTCCCACGGTCTCCGCGTCCGCCGCGCCGTTCGTCCCGGCGTCGCAGGCTGCCCCCGCGCCCCCCGCGCCGGCTCCCGCGCCGACGCCCCCCGCTCCAGGTGCGAACCCGACCGCGCAGGTCTCCGACCCGACCGAGACGCGCGCGCTGCAGGCCCTCAACCTCATGGCCACCGGCGTCATGACGAGGGACCTCGCCCTGGTCGAGGGCGCGCGATCCGCGGCCGAG